>ENA-OQKA01000270-OQKA01000270.1-human-gut-metagenome-genome-assembly--contig:-NODE-270-length-14720-cov-2.712396_pt1 | contig 14720 bp, 15 predicted proteins | sample MGYA00242644_ERZ504789 | MGnify/ENA primary metagenome ERZ504789 (study PRJEB26092, sample SAMD00036423) | human gut metagenome | host: Homo sapiens | study: EMG produced TPA metagenomics assembly of...
ATCGCGCCGCACAGACGGCAACGTGGTGGCGCGCACTGCCGAACTGTTGGGCAAACCGTTGTTGCCTTGGCAACGGTACGTCGCGGACGTGGCCGGCGAACTGGACGACGCCACAGGCACGTACCGGTATGACACCATCGTGCTTACCAGCCCCGCCAGTGCGGCAAAAGCACGTTGATAGACACCGAGGACACGCGCAACGCCCAGCTTGGACGCGATAGGAAGATCTATTACCTTGCCCAGACCGGCAAGGACGCCGAACAGCATTTCAAGGAATACGTGAAGCAACTGAGGGACAGCCGGCTGGCACCGCTGGCCCTGAAGCCACGACTGAGCAACGGCGGCATGGAACAGCGGTTCGCCAACGGCAGCTTCATACGCCCTTTGGCCGTCACGAAGGTGGCCGGCCACGGCGTGCAGATGGACAAATTCACCCTGGACGAGGCTTTTAGCCTGACCGAAGAGGCCGGCTATATGATCTTGGACGGCTTGGGGCCGACCATGAACACCCGCTTAAGGTTCACCGGCGTGCAACCTCAAATGTGGATTACCTCGACCGAAGGCACGGCCGCTTCGACGTTCTTCAACACTCTGTTGGACGGCTTGCGCGCCGGCGACGTGCCCGAACGCACGGCGTGGTTCGACTTCGGCTTGCCCGACGACGAAGACCCCGAAGACCTCAAGGCCGTGGCACGATGGCACCCGGCCGCCGGCCTGTTGTGGGACTTGCGCCAGTTGGCCGACTTCCGCCAGCAGTTCGGGGACAACAAGGCCGGTTGGGCGCGAGCCTTCGCCAACCGGCGCGACGTGGGCATAGCCGAGCGCATCATATCGGCCGACCTGTGGAACGCCACCACATGCTGGCCGATAGCGCCCGGCGACTTGGCCGGCCGCCCCGTGGTGTTCGGTGCCGCCGTGGACGTTGACGCCACCCACACGGCGATTAGCGCCGGAATATTGGAACACGACGGCACCGTTAACGTGCAGTTGCTCAAGGTGCTGGACGGCACCGGCGCGGCACCCAATGAGATAACCAGGCTGTGCGCCACCTACGACGCGCCCCTGTGCATGGACTCGCGCGGACCGAACGGCGACTTGTGCGACCGGCTGAAGGCGTTGGCCGACATCAACGGCGACCCGGTTGTGCGTTTCGTGGACATGCAAGCCGGCGATTTTCTCAGCGTGGGCCAGGCGTTCGTGAGCGGCCTTGAGAACGGCACCGTGCGGCACGCGGCCGACACCGAGCTGGACGCCAGCGCGGCGAACAGCGCGCGCGCATCGGAGCGGCGACGCTTGGCGCATATCACGGCGCGGCAGCACCGGCAAGACATCACCGCTCGAAAGCGCCATGCTTGCCGCGTGGGGCGTATCCCACCGGCCCGAACCCGAAGGGCCGTTGCAAATCTTCTGACCATGTACGGCTGTGGCGGACTGTGGCAGGCAATGGCGCGCGCCACTCGCCACGGCCATGCGTGAGCGCGCATGATGTGTCGCATGAACGACTTCGGTTTTTTTCAGCGGCTACGCTTCGCCGGCAAGATCATCACGCGCGGCGTGGCCGCCGTGGACGACATGCCGGCCGAGATAATGCCGCCAAGCCGCACGGCCGCGTATGACCCGCTGCAACTGTCCACCGTGTTCCGTGGCGTCCAGGTGCTCCAGACCGCAATCGCCGGCTTGCCGTTGCACGAAATGCGCGGCGGCGTGAAACTCAACACGCTTACGTCCATCATCGACCGCCCGGACGCCAACCGAAGCCGCCGCGACTTCATAAGCGACATCGTGGCGTCGCTGTGCTTGGACGGCAACGCGTTCGTTCGCAAACTGCGCTATGACGGCGAAGTGGTGTCGTGCCAAGTCTTGCCGCCGTCTCTGGTGACCGTGCGCGACGATGGCCGCGACCCCGCCGCGCCGGTGCTTCGCTATTCGTATCTTGGCCGCGAGTACACGCCGGATGAAATCACACACCTGAAGTTCCTGAACGTTCCCGGCCGGTTGCGTGGCCTTGGCCCCATTTCGGCGGCGCGCGAAGAGGTGGAGGGCGCGAAGATGGCCCGCGACTACAAGGCCCGGTTCTACACCGATAGCAGCAACGTTAAGGGCTATCTGAAGAGCGACCAGAAGATCACGCCCGACAGCGCGAAACAGGCGAAGGACGATTGGGGCAAGGCCGGCAAGGCCGGAGACATCAAGGTGGTTGGCAGCAACCTAACCTATGTGCCCTTGGACATGAAGCCGGCCGACCTTCAGTTTTTGGAAACACAGAAGTTCGACACCACCCAGATCGCCCGCCTGTTGGGCATCCCGGCCAGCATCATGCTTGCCGCCGTGGACGGCAGCAACCTCACCTATTCCAACATCGAGCAATCGTGGATTGAGTTTGCGGACTACACGCTGGCCGCCTACACGGGCGAGATCGAGGAACTTCTAAGTTCTTTGCTACCGCGTGGCCGCGTTGTGCGCTTCGACTGGGATAGTTCGCGCCGCGCCGATATGGCCGACCGTTACAACGCCTACAAGACCGCCATCGGCTCCGGGTGGCTCACCGTGGACGACGTGCGCGACCGCGAGGGCTTGCCGCCGTTGACGCCCGAACAGGCGGCCCAGATTCAACAGATCGGAGGAACCACCAATGAGCAATGAGCACGACGAAAGGCTTATGGAGGCGCGCACGCTCAACGTCACCGGCCTACGCTTGCGTGACACCGGCGACACCGGCGACGGCATGACCTTGGAGGGCGTGGCCGTGCCCTTCAATCAGCGATATGCGCTGTTCAGTGATTACGCCGAGGTGATAGACCCCGATTGCGACTTCGGCACCCGCAAGACCGTGAAAGTGAGCCGCGAGCATGGCGACCTTATCGGCAAGCTGACCGACATGCGCCGCGAAGCGGACGGCTTGCACGTCGTGGCGAAGCTGGCCGACACCGAAAGCGGGCGCGAGGCCGCCGAACTGGTGCGTGAAGGCGTCTACGACGGCTTCAGCATCGGCTTCAGGCCGGTGGAAAACAGGGTTATCGACTCGGACGACGGCGTTACCGAAGTCCACCGTAGGGCAATCGACCTGTTCGAGGTGGCCGTTACCGGCATCCCCGCGTATCCGGCCGCCGAAATCACCGGCCAGCGTTCCCAGACCATCACAACCAACAACAACGACGAAGGAATGGAGGCACCCGTTATGGGCGACAACACCAACAACGAACAGCGCGATAACGCCATGAACGAACGCTTGGAGGCGTTCAGTGAGGAACTGCGCGGCATCAAGGCCACCGTGGCCGCCGGCATCCAGACCACCCCGCCGGCCGAGCTGGGCGGCGAGTTCCGCACCGCCGGCGACTATCTCAAGGCGCTGAGCGACGAACGCGACGCCAACCACGCGGCCGCCATCGACCTTATGCGCCAGACCCGCGACGCCATCGTTACCGGCGACACCGGCAACACCGTGGCATGGATTGCCGATGACTTGCGCCTGATCGAACAGCGCCGCAAGGTGACGAACATCCTCACCCGCGACACGCTGCCGGCCACCGGTATGAGCATGGAATACAACGTGGTCTCCGAGGACACCACGGCCGTGGACAAGCAGACCGCCGAGGGCGCGGCCCTGACCTTCGGCAAGGTGAAGTTCGGCACCAAGACCGCCGACATCAACACTTATGGCGGCTACACCACGCTTTCGCGCCAGACCATCGAGCGCAGCACCACCCCCATGCTCAACACGGCGCTGAAGGCCCTGAACAACGCCTACGCGAAGTCCACCGAAAACGCCGTGCGCACCTACCTGTACGACCTCATCAAGTCCCAGCGCGACGCGACCGACAACCCGAACAACATCACGGCTCCGGCCGCTTTGAACGACATGACGACAGACCAGTGGGCCGGCCTTATCCTTGACGCCGCCGAGGTGATGGACGATAGGAACGCGGCCATGACCCGTCTGGGCGTTTCCAAGGACGTGGCGCTGGCCCTTATCAAGCTCAAGGACTCGGGCAACCGGTTCATGGACATTTCCGGCAAGGGGTCGGATACCATCGGCGCTTTCGACGTCACCGGCGTGGTGGGCGACCTCATGCGCGTGCCGGTGTACTTGCTGCCGAAGGCCCCGACCGGCACCGCCGCGTTCATCGACCCGACCGCCGTCACCGTGTGGGAGAGCGGCGGCCCCACCCAGCTTTCCAACACCGACCCAGTGAACATCGTGGACAACTATTCGGTGTACGGGTACATGGCCGTGGCCGCGACCTTCACCGACGGCTTGTTGCCTGTCAAGTTCGCTGCCGCATGATGTGCCGCATGAACGACGAACAGTTGTTGGCCCAGCTTCGCGACGAAGTGGGCGTGCCAAGCGGTGACGATGAACGACTAACCGCGAAGCTGGCCGCCGCCAAGGCGTATGTGGCAAGCGCCGTGGGCGCGGCATCCATCAAGGACGAAGTGCTGGCCGATTGCATTGTGTCGTGCGCGGCGGATCTGTACAACAGCCGCGACGCCCGGCTGGGCGTCATGGACGTGGGCGATTCGACTGTGGAACCGTTCAGGATCTCCACCGACCCGCTCCGCTCGGTCTGGCCGAAACTCAAGGCGGCGGGCGTGAACACCGGCGGGCTGGTGATCGCATGAACATCCAGGAACAACGCGCCGCCCTCATGGACACGCTCGTCGACATGCTCGACGGGCTCGTGAGCAGTATCAGCATCGACGCCCAGCTGGTGCGCCCGGCCGCCGGCAAGGTGGCCGTGTTCATCGAACCGCCGGCCGTGGAATGGCCGTCATGGGGCCCGCCGGAACCGGTCTGGACGTTGGACGTCATCGCCGGCACGCCGGCCACGCAGCCATCCGCAGTCGATGACATCCTCACAGCGCTCGACCGGCTCGCCGAACGTGGCCTGAACCTCCATAAGGCCACGCCTGCGACATGGAACCTCGCAGGGCCGGCACGCTCGCCGCCTACCAGGTCACGTTGAACGCTCTGGAAACCGAATAAGACAAGGAAAGGAAAACAATCATGGCTGGAAAGATCCGCACGCTCGGACCAGGCATCTTCAAAATCACCGACACCGAAAACGGCAGGGACTTCAGCGCCGACCTGACCAAGGCGCAATTGAACCCGTCGAACAGCAGCGACGACCCGACGACGTTCCTGGACGGTTCCGAGGAAACGAACACCACGACCACGTGGACGTTCGAGGGCACCGTCGGCGACGACTTCAGCGAGGACGGTCTGTCCGTCTGGCTCTTCGACCACAAGGGCGAGACGCTGCCGGCCCAGTTCGTCCCGAACACGAACGGCAAGATCCAGTGGACCTTCAACGTCACCATCGCGCCAATCGCCATCGGCGGCGACGTCAAGTCGAAGAACACGAACGATCTGAGCTTCGCCGTCACGAACGTCGCCCACACGGCCTACTCGGGTAAGTGATGGCTGACAAGGCATTGATGGTCGTCGGCCAGAAACGCTTCGTGCAGACGATGCGCAAGGCCGGCGCGGACATGGACGACCTGAAGGAAGTGAACCGCGAGGCCGCGCAGATCGCACTGCCCGCCGTCCGCAACCTCGCCCCGCGAGGCAAGACCGGCCGGCTGGCCGGCAGCCTGCGTGTCGGAGCGACGAAACGCGCCGGCGTCATCCGCGCCGGCCGCAAGGCCGTGCCATACGCGGGCCCAATCAATTACGGCTGGCCGAAACGGCACATCCGGCCACGGCTCTTCGTCAACAACGGTGTCGCCTCCACCGAGAGCCAATGGCAAAAGGTCTACAAGGACTTCATCGACAAGACACTGAAGCAAGTGAAAGGAAAATAATGGCAACCACACGAATCACCTACACCGACGGCAAGCATGAAATCGTCCCAATCACGATGCGCGCGACCTGCAAGGCCGAAGCGCACGCCATCGAGGCCGGATGGGGCACCATCACCGAATCGCCGGTTAGGACCGGCGCATACGCCACTTACGCCGCTCTCCGCATGGCCGGCCGCAACCTCCCGGACTTCGACCATTGGCTCGACACCGTGGCGTCCTTCGACATCGCCAAGTCCACCGAAAACAAGGATGCCGCGACTGAAAACCCTACAGATTAGCCGAGTGGCCGCAAGGCTCGCTCGGATGGCTCTCTTTCCTTCTGGCCAGCCGCTTCGGCGGCACGCCATGGCAATGGCGCAACGAGGCCGATGAAGCCGATTGGGGCACCGGCATCGCCGCGCTTCTCAAGGAAACCGAAGACACACAAAAGGACTGACAATGGCACACAGCGCGATCATGAGCGTGCGCATCACCGGCAACGCCGATGATGCCGTCAAGGCGTTCGAGAAGACCACCACGAAGGCGGCCGCTTTCGGCAGCGCCATCGGCGGATTGGCCGTCAAGGGCGTGACCGCGCTGTGGGACACGGTGAAGGGCTTCGCCGGCGACGTGGTGAACATGTCGGACAGCACCGACAAGTTCATGAACACCATGAGCTTCGCCGGCATCGACACCAAAGCCGTGCAGGCAGCCACGAAGGAAACCCGCAAATACGCCGACGCCACCGTGTACGGCCTCGATGACATCCAGAACACCACCGCGCAGCTGGCGGCAAACGGCATCGGCAACTACATGGAACTGACCGAGGCGGCCGGCAACCTCAACGCGGTGGCCGGAGGCAACGCCGACAGTTTCAAAAGCGTGGCCATGGTCCTCACCCAGACCGCCGGCGCGGGAAAATTGACCACGGAGAACTGGAACCAGCTTGCCGACGCCATCCCGGGCGCGTCCGGCAAACTCCAGGAGGCGCTGCTGAAGAACGGCGCGTACGCGGGCAACTTCCGCGACGCCATGGCCAAGGGCGAGATCACGGCCGACGAGTTCAACAAGGCGCTCATGGACCTCGGCATGACCGACGTGGCGAAACAGGCCGCGACATCGACCAGCACCATCGAGGGAGCCATGGGAAACCTCGAAGCAGCCGTCACCGGCGGCCTGACCGACGCATTCAACCTCTTCAAACCGGCCGTCACAGGCGGCATCAACGCGGCCGCGACGGCAGTCACAAACCTCGCGCAGAACGGCACGCAGGGATTGCAGACGTTCTTCACACAGGTCAAGGACACCGGAGCGTTCACCGCCTTGCAGACGGCCGCGCAGTCGGTCGGCGGCGGCCTGCAATCATTGTGGACCGGCATCATGGCCGTCGTGAACGCGATGACCGGAGGACAGCCGGCCGGAACCTCGTTCGGCAACGTGCTCAACACCGTCGCCACGACCGCGCAGACGGTCGGCGGCTGGCTGAAGACCGCAGGCGACTGGATCAGTCGAAACACGGAATTAGTGACGCCACTCGTGGCCGCCGTCGGCGGCGCCGTGGCGGCCGTCACCGCCGTCACCACCGCCATGCGGATTGCCGCCGTCGCTCAGGCACTGCTCAACGCGGTCATGGCCGCGAACCCGATCATGCTGGTCATCACGCTCATCGCCGCACTCGTGGCCGGACTCACCTACTTCTTCACCTGCACCAACACCGGCAAGGCCGTCTGGGCGAGCTTCACGAGTTACCTTTCCAGCTGCGTGCAGGGCATCATCGGCTTCTTCTCCGGTCTCGGCTCCACCATCGTCAACATCTTCAACTCGGCAGCGAACGGGGCAAGGAACGCGTGGAACGGCGTAGTCGGCTGGTTCCGCGGACTGCCAGGCTCCATAGCCGGGTTCTTCGGCAACGCCGGCAGCATCCTGTACAACGCCGGAGCGAGCATCATCAGCGGTTTCCTCAACGGCCTCAAATCGATGTGGAGCAACGTGACCGGCTGGATCAGCGGCATCGGCGACTGGATCAAGGCCCACAAGGGCCCGATCAGCTACGACCGTCGCCTGCTCATCCCCGCCGGCCAGGCCATCATGACCGGTTTCGCCCAAGGCCTCAACACCGGTTTCGACAACAGTGTTGAAACCGCTATCAGCCGCGCCAACCGCAGACTAGCGGCCATGCCCCTCAACCTCTCCACCCAAGGCAACACGGCCACGCCAGCCGTGGTCAACACCTGGAACGTGGAGATCAACGGCGAGGTCATCGACAAGGACGGCACCGCCAAGGCCATCAAACGGCTCCTGGCCGACTACGACGCAAGGAGGTCATGATGCAGCAGTGCTTCATGTTCATCGACACCGGCAACGGCTGGACACCGGTGAACGACTCAGCCAAGGACGTCGCGGCCCTGGACTCGTTCACCATCGACTGGGGAAGCGACAGCATCGACGAACAGCCCGAACCGGCCGTGATGACCTTCACCCTGCGCGACAAGACCGGACGGCTCGCCGGCCAGGCATTGACATTGGCCGGCATGAAACGTGATCGTGCAGTTCTCCGATCAACCCGAGATGGCAAGATCTTCAGCCGTCGATGGGCGGCTGGGAAGATCTGCGCATCCCGATCGACTCGCTGCACCGCGCCTACTACCCCCGACTCGCCGGAATCCACCGACTCGTCCCGCCTCTACGATGTTCGCCGGCACCGTCTCCACCGGCGGCAGCATCGAACCGGCCAGCGACGGCGGGTGGCTGCTCAAACTCTCCGCCACATCGAGGATGGCCGTGTGGAAGCGCCTGCAATCCCAAGGACCGACAGACACGGCCGCGAAATGGGACGGCGCGCACTGGATAGGCACGCCATCAGCACGCCTCAAGGAGATGAACCGCAGGGCCTCGGAGCAGGGAGCGCCGGAAGCCCAACTGGACGGGCTCGCCCTGCCGTCAAGCGTCGCGCCATACACGACCATCCGACCACCCATCGCAGCTCGACCTGCTGCACCGGCTCACCGCCGGGCCACGACTCCCGCAATGGCATGAGGTCTACGACGGCGCGGCATCCACCCGTCAGGCCGCTGTTCCTCGCCGACCCGGTCTCCGTGCATCTGTCAACTGATGGCCGGCTCAACGTCCTTGCGGCCGGCGCGACACGACACGCGCTCTCGGCGGCCGATATCGAGGCATCGACGGATCTGAGCATCACCGAACCTTTGACACAGGTCGTCATCAACGCGAAACGCGTCAAATCGGACAACGGCAAGCTCTCTTTCGACGACGTGGAGATCACGATGGGAGACCAGAACCGTCTGCCACCACAATTGACCGCCATGCAGAAGAGCCTCACCATCGATTCCGACATGCTCGCCGTGGACGACTCGGGCGGCGTATGGAACAGCGGCGGCACCTCGAACGTCAGTGACACGGACCGCGCCAACATCGCGCAATGGCTCGAATCGCACGACCTGCGCATGGTCCCGGAGACAGCGACGTTCAACAGCACGCGAATCGACCCGGCACGATTTCCATGGCTGTACAAGGCAAGCCCATCCGGCCCGTTCATCATCGTCAAGGCCAAGGCATCGGCCCTGACCGGCTCCGACGGACGCCCGGCATTCACCGGCCCCATCACGACCATCGGCGGGACGCTCTCATACCGATGGCGCAACGGCAAGCCCACACTCACCCAGGCCGCGACGCTCACCGCGCTTCGACCACTCGCGACGAACCGCATCACATGGGCTGACCTGCCATCCGGCCTCAGCTGGCAGCAGCTCGACCTGCACATCTGCGACCTCTCGATGATCCAGATCATAGACGCTTCAACCATCGATGGAAAGGAAGGAACACAATGACAGCGACGACACCCATCTACGGGCTCTCATATCCGGAAGGCTCGGACCTCGTGTCATCCGCGCCGGACTCGTTCAAGGCCATGGCCGACACGTTCGAGCAGGCGCTCGACCAAGTGGACAGACGCAGCACTCCCACAGGCGTCAAACCCGTCATCGCCACCACACTCAACACGCTCGCCAAGATCCACGGCGTCACCGGTCAGACCGGATACGTGACCGACGACGGCGGCAAGACCGGCATGTACGTATGGACCGGTACGTCATGGTTGAGAATCGTCGACTCTCCAATGATCAAAGCATCCACCACCCTCACCAAAATCACCACGGACAGCCTATACGTGACGGCCAAAATCCTCGACCAAGGCATCCACTGCATCGGATTCGACAACACCGCGCTGATCGTCGCGCAGATCGAATGGATAAACAACGGACAATTCACGTCAGCGGCATGGACACCGGTGGACCTCTTCAAATTCACCGGATACAAGGCGACACGTGAAACCTTCGGATGGTGCTTCGACAACAACTCGGACGGAACCACCACCTACAATTCCACATTCAAATGCGTGGGCAAGACCGTCAGCTGGGTCGCCAGAGGAAACTACGCGGTGAGCGCTAACTGCTGGCATCAGGGCGGCATCATCATCCCCGTCACCAAAAACAAATAACCGGAAACCATGTGAAAGAAGAAGCATATGACAAGCGAAATCACCGCGTTGGCCATCACGTTCGCCATGATCGTCATCGACTACCTGACCGGCATCGCGAAAGCCATCAAGAACAAGGACGTGAGCAGCGAGAAGATGCGCGAAGGCTTATGGCACAAGGCCAGCTACCTCGTGGTCATGATCCTCGCGGAAATCATCGAGCATGGCCAGCACATGGTCGACATGGGATTCTCCGTGCCGATCATCATCCCCACATGCGTATACATCATCATCACCGAACTGGCCAGCATTTTGGAAAATCTCGGAGAAATCAATCCGGAACTGCATGACAGCCCAATCCTCGCTCTCTTCCGCAGCAGCAAGGAAGGAAGGTGACTGATGGACGGGATCATCTGGAAGGGAAGCCCGAACCATTACACGGGACGACAAGGCTACGGCGTCACGCACATCACGCTGCACATCATGGTCGGATACCTGGCCGGCACCGATTCCACGTTCGCCAACAGCGACAGCCAATCCTCGGCTCACTACGGCATCGGGAGCACAGGCGAAATCCACCAATACGTTTCGGAACGAGACGGCAGCTACTCCGATGCTAACTACATGTCGAATTGTTCGACCATCAGCATCGAGCACGAGGGCGGCATGTCCGACGGCGCGGTCTGCACCCAGGCGTGCATCGACGCAAGCGCCAGACTATGCGCTGACATCGCGCGGCGCTACGGGTGGAAGAAACTGTGGCACGACGGGCTGAAAGGCAATGTTTGGTTGCACAGGGAGATTCCCGGCACCGATCACGCGGCCTGTCCGGACCTCGCGCCAAACGGCCTGCCGTATCAGCAGGTCATCGACAAGGCAAACAACCTACTGGAAGGAAAAGAAATGGCACTGACAGATGAAGACATCATGAAGATCTGGATTCACAAGCTGCCGAACGGCTCATGCGTGCGCGACTGCCTGTCACCGGCGATCCAGGACATCTTCGCCATGCACGACACGGGACTGACCAATGGCGGGTGGCTGCACAAGCTGCCGAACGGACGACCGGCAAGGGACATCATCAGCGACGCCACCAGCGACGTGATCCGTATGCACGACACGCTGATTCCGCAGCTCACCGCGCAGATCACAGCACTCTCGGCAGCCGTTGACGCAATGGCCAAGAGTCTCGGCGCTGACCCGGACCAGATCGCGGAAGCTGTCAAGAAAGCCGTGGCCGACAAACTTGACAGCTTGCACATCACCATCAAAGCCGAGGATTAGCCCACGAGCCGGACGGCCGCCGTGGCTTCTCTCAACCGTCCGTCCGGCATCGCAACATAATGCTCCGTGGTCTCAACCGATTCATGACCGAGCAGTTCCGCGACCACAAACAGGTCGTGTGTGGCGGCGTAGGCCGTGGTGGCGAACCGGTGGCGCAACGTGTGCGCGGCGTACCCGTCCGGCAGCAGGCGGCTGATATGGTCACCGATGTAGGACTCCTCCACATGGCCGCCGAACCGGCCAGGGAACAGGTAGCCCCGCGCGTCCATGATGATGCCGGCCAGATCATCCGGCAACGGCACTATGCGCTGCTTGTCGCCTTTGCCGCGCACGATCAATGACCGGCCGGCGTTGTCGGCCACCACGTCATCGCTGTGGACCCGCGCAATCTCGCCACGCCGCAGTCCGCACTCCGCACCGAGCCGGATCATGAGTCTTTCCGACGTCGTGGCCATCTCCATCGCCGCAGCGATGTAACGGTCCGGGCATGGTCTGGGATGCGCGTGCGGCTTCTTCACCCTTGGCACGTCCAGACTCGGATCATCCGACCGTCTGCCGCTTTTATGCAGCCATCGGAAAAACGACGATATGGTGTTCCTGTACGCTTTACGCGTTTCGGGTTTCCATTGCTGCCGCGCGAACACCTGCACAATCTGCTCCGTGGTCACGTCTTCGGGACCTGATGGCATGAGCAGCGCCGCGAGATGCACCATCTTGTATCGACGGCTTTTGATTGTCTGTGCTGACAGGCCGGCCGCCTTGAGGGTGTCAGTCCACCCTTCGATGCTTCTGCGCCATGGGACCGGTGCGCTGATCTTGTTTCTCATGATCCATCATGCACCCCATCATGCACCCCTGGCGTTAAGCGGTTAAAATGAGCTCGGATAAGCTCAGCAGTCCCATGGATTTGAACCTTGGACCTCTGGTATCCCCAGAGGTCCAAGGTTCAAATCCATGCCCCGCTACCAATGGAAGGCCGGGAATCGCAAGGTTCCCGGCCTTTGTCGTACTCTCACGCCGCCGTGGGATGTTTGGCGGTGATTGCCGTTACCTATTTATCTTCCCTGTTGTCATCACCGTGATCCCGTTACAGTGATTCACGCCGGTGGGCCATGACCAGGATCAGGATGCCCGAGGCGAGCGCCATCAGCGCCATGACGACGGCGAAGACCACATCACTGCCCGTCGAGGCAAGCGGTTTCTCCGGCTCACCGGGTTGCTCGACCTCCTCATCGACCGGCTCCTCCGGTTCCTCCGGCTCCTCTTCTTCGGGTTCCTCGATCACCCTCGCCTGCTCCCACTGGTCATCGTAGGCGCTGGCGGCGGGCATGACTCGATCATCGCCGGGGAACGTCCATACGAACGCATACCAGCCGTGCTCCTCGGCGACGATGTTCACCGGATCACCGTGCGCGTCCAACGCACCGGCACCCACCCGGATGCGCCCGTTCCTGGCCGGCACGTCCCACGTGCCGATCAGCTTGTGATGTTCATCCTCCTGCGGCACTTCCGCACCGGACGGACGGTATTCGTCATCGCTGCCCGGATCATCCCTGTCGCCGGACCACCACACGCTCACCTTCGCATACTCCTCGTCGGCGCCGATGCCGAACTCCTCATCTCCCTTGAACTCGCCATGATCCTCGGGGAATCCGGTCACGGTGATGGTGTCGCTGAGCTGCGCGCCCAATGACGGGCTGTGCTCGGTGATCGTCGACTCCACTTCCACTTTGGCACGGTTCACGTTCGTCTCCTCGGCTTCAAGGAACATGCTCACAGCATCCTTCGTGACATATTCGCCCGCCTTCCCCGCTTGCTCGGAAGCGTCGAACGCCCACACCCACGTGCCGATACCGCCACGCGACGGCGTACGGTACTGCTCATCGTCGCCCGGCTGCGTCACGGCGGTGACGGTTTTCCTCTGCCCCGGCCCGGTGAACGCTGCGGAACCATACGCCGCAGGCTCGTGCCCACGCTTCGCGATACGTTCGAGGAACGCCTCGACGCCCTCCCCATCGCCCGGCTTCAGCGGATCGCCCAGCTCATCGGCGCGAATCGCATCGAAATAGTATCCTTTGGCCTGCAATTCCAAGCCTTCGGGCCAATGACTATCGGCACCGGTCACGGTGGATGTGACCTCATCGCTCACCGTCTCACCGGCATCCACGATCTTCCTCGAAGCGACCGTGGTCACACCGGGCGTGAAATCCTTACGCACCTTGAATGTGATGCCGTCGCCCGACACTTCGCTTTGGCTGCCATAGCATGCGTAATCCTGATTACTCACCAACTGCAATACGCTCGGTACCTCATAACGCGTATCCACCTTCACCTCACCGGTACCGGTGGCATGCCATGCGTGACGAATCGCGGCATTCCCCGAAACACCGCTCACCGTTTGTCCGCCATCATCGAACCGGGCCGGACCGCTCAGACTGACGGTATAGGGAACACCCGCGAGCGCCTTGCCATTGCTTCTCACCAGCACATCTAGCCAGCCGGAACGCTTGCCCTCCACCATCTGGCTGGAAACCTGCAAGCCGACCGGCAGGTTCACACCGGCCTCGCTCCACAAACGATCCGCAATCGCCCCCAAATCCGGGTATTGCGCGGAAATAACCGCCCAATGGCGAGCCCACGCCTGCACGTCGAGTTCCATATATCTATGCACCAGCACGCCGATGGCGGCATGCGTTTTCGCATCACGACTGTTCTGATAGCGGTTCGCAAGCCAAGCGATGCGACGTATGTTCTCGTTATCCCCCACCGGCCGTTCAGCCGAATAGTCGCTGCTGGAATCCGCGCCCGCCTTCATGCAGTAGGCGAGCCTGCCATCAGGCAACTGTTTGATTGCGCCGATTAACAGATTCCTGCCGTCGACGCGATACCACAGATTCGTGCCGGGCGGCGGCTCATTCAACGTCGCCGCGAACGCGCTCGCCGAGCTTGCCATCATCATCACGAACGCGATGACGATCGCCGCCAACATGGAAAGGTAGCGCCATGGTCTTGTGGCCATATTCTTCCTCCTATATACATGGTGTCGCCCGGCCGCATTGCCGGGGCTATCACCGAGACTGCCAGATTTCGCCCGTTCGTCCCATGATTTTCGGCCCCTGTGGTCGGAACCCCCTTCGCCGGGCGTGTTGTGGATAACTTT
>ENA-OQKA01000271-OQKA01000271.1-human-gut-metagenome-genome-assembly--contig:-NODE-271-length-14719-cov-9.431469_pt1 | contig 14719 bp, 13 predicted proteins | sample MGYA00242644_ERZ504789 | MGnify/ENA primary metagenome ERZ504789 (study PRJEB26092, sample SAMD00036423) | human gut metagenome | host: Homo sapiens | study: EMG produced TPA metagenomics assembly of...
AATCCGTCCGCACGCGATCGAGTTCCGTAAGCGCTCCGTCGATTTCACCGGTCGCCACCGGCACCATCACCGGCATCGGGGCTTCTACGGCTACAAGCTCGCGCTCGAAGCCGTCGCCACCTGGTCGGGTAGCTGCGCGGTCTGCCGGGCATGGCCGCAACCCCATTCTGCTGGGGTACGACGGTGATGTCGTTCGGCATCGTGATGTTGATGTATGTTGCGCTCTGGCTACAGTACACGCCGACCGATGCCAGTGCGGTGGAAGGGATGCAACACCGCTACTTCCTGCCCCTTGCGGTGCTTTGCACGCTTTGCGCCTGCGAATGCCTGCAGACCATCGCGGCCCGGTTGCGGCGTTGAGTGTCCTTAGCCGGCGGGAGTACCGATGCTTCCGCCGGCCAGCGTGTTCTCCTTGACAAATGGCTGCGGGGGTGAACCCGTTTTCGGTAACGGCCCTCACCGTATATCCGCGCGTTCCATGCGTATGGTTCGCCGCGTGCGTAACAATGCCGTTCAACACGCAACGCCAATTCGGTTTTGTAGGTTATGTGAAATACCATGGAAAGCATTGATTGATAACGTGTGCATGTTCAGCGATGAGCAGTGCGGCCAGCGTCGACCAATGGTTGGAGCGGACTGCGGTGCCCACGTTGTCAACCAAACCGCGTCGCATGGTGCGGCGAGGAAGAATCTCGATGACGAGGAAAGGGAAACATGATCGCACAACGGTCGTTCAGACGAATCCTGGCGGCGAGTGTCGTCGCCGCGATGTCGTGCGCGTCGCTGATTACGGTTCCTAACGTCGCTCAAGCCGAGGAGACCAGCTCCTCCGGCAAGAAGGACGTTCAGGTAATCGCATTCCAGCAGACGTGGAACACCATCGCCAAGGAATGCGCCAACACCTATGGTCCCGAAGGGGTCGCCTATGTGGAGGTTTCACCTCCGCAGGAGTCCATCCAGGGCACCCAGTGGTGGACCAGCTACCAGCCCGTGAGCTACAAGCTCGATTCCAAACTGGGCACGGAAGCCGAATTCAAGAACATGGTCCAGCAGTGCGCCACGGCCGGCGTGGGCATCATCGCCGACGTCGTGCTGAACCAGACCACCGGTTCCGACGTGGCCGACGGCGATCAGAAGGGTGTGGCAGGCAGCGAATACAACGGCTCCACCGGCAGCTACCCGGGCTTCGCCACCAAGCAGTACCCGGAGGGCATCACTGCCTCCGACTTCCACAGCTGCAAGAAGAACATCTCCGACTACACCAATCAGAAGGAAGTCCAGGAGTGTCGTCTTAGCTCCATGTGGGACTTTCAATTCCGAAAGCGAAGAAGGTCCAGGACATCCAGTCCGATTATCTCGCCGCGCTGTGGAACGCCGGCGTGCGCGGACAGGGTCGTGAAGCACTGTTCTCCCGCACACAAGGGGGTATGGTTTCATATACGTTCGGCGAGCGCGAATTCGTGCTGCGCCGCCCGTCGATCACCACGTTCCGTCCGCTGACGGACAACGATCGCGGTGCTGGACACGCTTTCGAACGTGCCGCGTGGGCGGTCGCAGGAAAGTATGCGCGTTGCGTCGACTGCGCGATCGCAAATCGTGGAGAAAATGCCGTGGAAGCCACGTATACGTACGAATTGGCGATTCCGCAGCGCACGAAAGTGACGGTCCGTTACGTTGCCGACACGGCCGGCCTCGTTTCGCTCGACGTCGAGTATCCAGGCGAGAAGAACGGCGATCTGCCAACGATTCCGGCGTTCGGTATCGAATGGGCGCTGCCGGTGGAATATGCGAACCTGCGATTCTACGGCGCCGGTCCGGAAGAGACGTACGCCGACCGCAGGCACGCGAAGCTGGGTGTATGGAGCACGACGGCTGGCGATGATTGCGCGCCGTACCTGCTGCCGCAGGAAACCGGCAATCATGAGGATGTGCGTTGGGCGGAGATCACGGACGATTCCGGCCACGGTGTGCGCGTGAAGCGCGGTGCCGGCGCAAAGCCGTTCGCGATGAGCCTACTGCCGTATTCGAGCACGATGCTGGAAGAGGCGCTGCATCAGGATGAGCTGCCGAAGCCGCGTCACATGTTCCTGCGTCTGCTGGCCGCGCAAATGGGCGTCGGCGGCGACGATTCGTGGATGTCGCCGGTGCATGAGCAGTACCAGCTGCCCGCCGACCAGCCGCTCAGCCTCAACGTTCAGCTCAAGCTGTTCTAAGCTAAGCCAGCTTCAGCCTCAAGCATAACCGCCGATTCGCGGCATAATTCCGGCCGACTTGCCAATAGGCAGGCCGGCCGATTCTGTTGATGGCTGAAAACAGGCAGGGTGCCTAAAATGAAAGCACGTCTTTGAAGCAAACGACGCCTCAAAGCATGTTTTTCTGAAGGAGGGCATCATGAGCTATCCAAATATGAATCCCGGCAATCCCAACGACCCCAGTCAACCACCGCAGCCGGGATACGGCGCCTATGCACCGAACCAGCAAGCGCAGCAATCGCAACAGCAGGACGGTCCACAAAGCGGCGGACCAGATGCCGAGCAGACCCCTCGCTATTCCGGCAATCCATATGGCAACCCCTACGGCAATCCGTATGGATATCCGTACGGTAATCCGTATGGTTACGACCCGAATAGCCATAGCAACGACAGTGGCGAGTGGGAGCCGGTAAGCCCGTTCAAGTTGGTGGAATCGTGGCTGCCGCAACGCGCGAAGAATGCCATTCGCGGTGTGTATGGCGTGCTCGGCGTGATGGCGATTGTGCTCGGCATTGCGCTACTCATCTGGCCGGGGGTGACGCTGAAGATCGCCGCGGTTACGTTGGGCGCGTATTTCGTGATTTCCGGGGTGATCCGTATCGTCACCGCAATTGTGGAGCTCGGTCTGCCGGGAGGCTGGCGCGTGCTTGACATTCTGGTCGGCCTGTTGCTGACAGTCGGTGGCGTGGTCATGCTGAAGAATGCGACCCTGTCCGGCGCCATGCTGGCAGTGCTCGTCACTATGGTGGTGGGCCTCGGCTGGATGATGGAAGGCGTGATGGCGCTGGTTGAGTCGTGGCATATGCCAAGTTCCGCATGGGCTGTGATTTACGCGCTGATTTCGATTGTGGCCGGCTGCATCATGCTGTTCAGCCCGCTGGCCTCCACCGGTTGGCTGATTCTGTTTGGCGGATGCGCGTTGGTTGCACTTGGCATTGTGGCGATCGTCCGCGCGTTCACGTTTGGCAAGGTCGGCAAGTCCGGCAAGAAGCGCTAACTACGCGTAGTTCTCCCGTATAGGCGATAAACCCATACGGGAGAACGCGACGTGCCGTACGATTGACATGATTTTATAGTCGCGCTATGCTAAGTGAAACGTTTCGACGAAACGATTCGATAAATAGCGGATAGAACGGCACAAGAGGGAGGCGAGACGCATGGCAGGCATCAAAGACGTGGCCCGCGAAGCGGGAGTTTCCGCCAGCACCGTCTCCTATGTACTATCCGGCAAGCGTTCAATCTCTGCGAAAACCACCGACAAAGTCATGGCCGCCGTAGAGAAGCTCGGTTACACTCCGGACGCCAGCGCCCGTAAGATGCGCGGCATGCGCAACCAGATCATCGCGTTGAGCGCCCCGATTCGAGGCGACATCAACCAGGCCAGGTACAACGCCTACTTCCTGCGCACCGCATGGGCCGCAAGGAATGCAGGGTATGACGTGATGTTGCTGACCGGTCCGGATGCAGTGAAGGATATCCGCCGCGTGACGCAAAGCAATCTTGCGGATGGCATCGTGCTGCTCGACGTGGAGCAGGATGACGAGCGCGCCGCTCAATCCGGCACTTTTTCCAAGCCGTGCGTGGCTATCGGCTATCCGTCGTCGCACGCCGGCTGCGCCTGCGTGGACATCGATTTCGCGCTGATGGGCCGCAAGGCCGTCGACTTCCTGTACGAGAAGGGACACCGCACCGTCGTGTTCCTGCGCAACAACGAATCCGACTACAACCGCCATTCCGGTTACGTCGTTATCTTCCGCGAAAGCCTGCTGGCGCACGCGAAGGAGCTCGGCATGACGGTCATCGAATCCGAGCATTACGAAGCGGACAGCTTCGACGCGCAGCACTTCGTCAGCACCGTCTTCGCGCACCCCGACCGCCCGACCGCCATCATCAACCAGGCGAACGCAAGCGTCCTCAGCCAGGTGCTGATGGCGTTGCACGACGCGGGCATGTCGATTCCGCAGGACGTTTCGGTCCTGTCGTGCGGCACGTATTTCGAAGGCGAGCCGACGCGCTTCCCCATCACCGAAATGCCGGTCATGCCGGAGGAGCTGTGCGCCGAAGCCATGAACCTGTTGGTCTCCGCCATCGAGGAGCACACCGACATCAAAGGTTCCGTGGAACTCATCGAACCCGCGCTGAAGCGACGCGGATCCGTTGCGGAAGCGGGGTCCGGCGGAACAATATAGATTTTCCTGCGATTACCGGAAGGCAGAGCGGCCGGACGGAATCGCAAGGCAACATAATTTCATACGGATAATCGAAACGTTTCAATGACGATATGACGGTCTCCGAAGAAACCGAACAAACGAACAAGCCGGGCGAAATCCGGCGAATCCAAACGGACCGCGGAATCGCACGCACGTCATCGAAACGTTTCAATACAACCAGATGTGAGCCGTGCCGCAGGGCGCGCCTCAAGAAGGAAACAAGGAGAATAGCAATGAACATCAAACGAGGACTGGCCACGCTGGCCATCGCAGCACTGTCGCTGACCTCCCTCGCCGCATGTGGTAGCGATACCGCACAGGACGAGGAAAAGCCGGACAACCTGTCGTTCTGGTATTACGAAGAGGACGACGCAGGCCAGACTCAGGCTTGGCGTCGCGCGGCCAAGGCCTTCGAAAAAGAGACCGGCGTCAAGATCAACTTCGAGCGCAAGTCCTTCACCCAGATCGCGCAGAACGGCAGCCAATTCCTGAACTCCGACGAAGCGCCAGACCTCATGGAATCCAACCGCGGCAACGGCTCCGCCGGCGTGCTCTCCACCATGGGCCTGCTCACCGACCTCGGCGACTATGTCAAGCAGTACGGCTGGGACAAGAAGGTGACCGGCGCAAACGCAGCAGTCGCCAAGTACGACGAGAACGGCATCATGGACGGCGATACCTGGTACGGTATGACCAGCTACGCTGAATTCCAGCGCGTCTACTACAACAAGGACCTGTTCGCCAAGTACAACATCAAGATTCCGACCACCTACGACGAGTTCGTGGACGCCTGCCAGAAGTTCGTGGACGCCGGCGTGACCCCGATTGCAGCCGACGCGCAGGAATACGGCGTGATGTGGCTGTGGTGGCAGCTCGTTTCCAAGAATGCCGACTCCAAGTTCATCGACAACTGGCAGCTGTACAGGGGTGACGTCGACTGGAATTCCAAAGTGCTGACCAACTCCGTCAAGACCATCAACGAGTGGCTTGACAAGGGCTTCATCTCTCGCAACGCCACTGGCATGAAGGCCGAGGACACCACGCAGGCCTTCATCAAGGGCGAATATCCGATCTACCAGACTGGTACTTGGAACCAGGGCCGTTTCGTCAAGCAGATCAAGTCGTTCGATTGGGACGCGGCCGTCATGCCGGAATCCAACTACGCAGTCGGCTGCGCAGGCAACCTGCTGGTGATTCCTGAGAAGTCGCACCACAAGGATCTGTCCGCCAAGTTCATCGACTACGTCCTCTCCGATGATGTGCAGAACTTCCTCGGCAACGCAGGCGGCATTCCGGTAGCGGCAGACACCAGCAAGATCACCGACGCGAAGAGCAAGGCCATGATCGAGGAATACGATTCCTACGCCAAGGACGGCAAGCTCAGCTACTACCCGGATTACGCGGCCTCCAACCTCACCGACGCGGTTCCAGCGGAGTTCCAGGAGCTGGTCAACGGCACCAAGAAGCCGGCAGACGTGCTCAAGAACATCCACGAGAAGTACGACACCGGCGTCGAGGACATGGGCGTCAAGAACAACTAAAAACAACCGATCCTTCCTTTCCATTCCAACTCCAATAATGGTGCGGCCCGTCTTCGGGCGGACCGCACCAACCCTTTCCTCCCCCATACATTCCGCACGTCGCATCGCGCCAAATCGTGCGTCATCACAGAACAATCCATCGGAAATCCCTCGGATCATCAATATTTCAAAGGACTTGCAATGTCTCAAAAGACCAAGCACGAAGCCTCCATGTCGAGACTTCCCGGCAACCGCTCCGCGAAATTCGTTCCATACCTCATCCCCGGCCTCATCGGTCTGTTCGCGGTAGTTGTTGTTCCGTTCATCTGGAACATCTACCTGAGCTTCACCCGCTGGCGTGGCGTCGGTCCCGTCAAGTGGGTCGGCCTGAAAAACTGGAAACGCCTGTTCTCCGATTCGACGTTCTGGATTTCCTTCGCTAACTCGTTCTGGATCATCGTGGCTATCGTGGTCATCCCTACCATCCTCGGCCTGTTCATCTCGTCTCTGCTCACCGACGTGATCCAAAAGAAGTTCGGCGGCAAAACCGCTTCCTTCCTGCGCGCGCTGTTCTATTTGCCGCAGCTGCTTCCGGTGGCCGTCGCCGCAATCATCATGGGCTGGATCTTCCGCCCGGAGGACGGTGCCGTCAACGCACTGCTCGCCAAGATCGGCTTGGGTGCATTGCAGCACAACTGGCTGGGCAGCCCTGACAGCGCACTGCCGATCCTCATGTTCATCCTGGTGTGGATCCAGCTCGGCTACCCGATTGTCATCTTCATGTCGGGCCTGCAGCGCGTCGATCCGGAACTCTACGAGGCCGCAGGTCTTGACGGCGCCAACTGGTGGCAGAAGTTCCGCGTGGTCACCCTGCCGTCCATCATCCCTGAACTGCTGGTGGTCATCCTCACCGCAACCATCGGCGCACTGAAGACCTTCGCTCCGGTCTACCTGCTCACCAAGGGCGGTCCGGGCACCTCCACCACGGTTCCGTCGTACTACTCCTACAACCAGTTCTTCCAGGTGCAGCAGGTGGGCTACGGTGCCGCAATCTCCACAGCGCTGACTGTGGTAATCATCGTCTTCTCCATCGTGTTCACCCTCGTGCAGAAGCACGTCGAGAAGGAACTCGTCTGAGAGAAAACCCGAAAAACAATCGCAAGAACATACTAAAAATCCGAAAAGCAAAGGTGCCATCATGACTTATTCCATGTCCACGGCCGCCGCGCGCAAGGCCTCGAAGAAAACGCAGCACGTGCGTTCCGCAGGTGACTGGACCACCCTGATCCTGCTCGTCGCCGGAGCTCTGCTCGTCCTGTTCCCGCTGCTCGTCCTGACCGTCAACGCGTTTAAGACCTCCGCCGATTACAACGCCACCGGCCCGCTCTCCCTGCCGAAGCACTTCACCATGGAGGGCATCATCTCCTTCTGGACTACCACCAACTTCCCGCTGAAGTTCTGGAACAGCTTCATCATCTCCCTAGTGGTGGCTGTCGCGGCGGTCGTGCTGTCGGTGCTCAACTCCTTCGCGCTCGGCATCGGCAAGGTCAAGGGCAACACCTGGATCGTGCTCGGCATCATGCTCGCCAACATGATGCCGCAGGAAGCGCTGCTCTACCCGCTGTACACCATGTTCAAGCAGGTCGGTCTGTACAACACCAAACTCGCGATCATCATCATCTTCACCATCATCCAAAGCGCCTACGGCACCTATCTGCTGTCCTCCGTATACGGCACGTTCCCGCAGGCCATCCTTGAGGCCGCGGCCATCGACGGCGCCTCTCGCTGGCAAATCCTGCGCAAGGTGGTGCTGCCAATTTCTTGGCCGACCATCAGCGTGCTGTTCGTGTTCTTCTTCGTGTGGACGTGGAACGAATACATGATTCCGATGGCGTTCCTCATGAGCGATGACGTACAGACCATTCCGCTGGCACTCGCCACCCTGCAGGGCCAGCGCACCATGGAAGCGACCACGCTGGCATCGGCTTCGCTGCTGAGCATCATCCCGACCATCATCTTCTTCATCATCTTCCAGCGCAAGCTGTCGCAGGGTATCACCGCCGGTGCAGTGAAGTAACGCGACCCAACAACGCTGGGATGTTGTGAAATAACGCAAAAACAGATACAACCGGCCGCGGCGGCTTTCAGCACCGTGGCCGGCATTATCGACGCGCCCACTGCAAGGGGGATCTACGATAGTCGGTAGTGGTAGGCGGCGCACCCATTTCCGCGTTTCCCAAGCTGTTTAACAAAGGAGAGAACAATGAATACTATGGCGACTTCCGGTTTCGGCAACGGTGCCCTCGATTCGCTAGCAATCGCGACGGACCACGGCCGTACACGTTGCGTCAACGCCGAAAACCCGACCGGCGGCAAGGGCACTGCAGCCACCGCTGCCAGCGCGCTCGGCCCGTCACGTAAGGGCAGCCCTTGCATCCAGACGATCAAGGCGGGCGATTCGGTCACGCTGATGGACGTCGATGGCCCGGGCGTGATTCGCCACATTTGGATGACGGTCACCGACCGCACTTCCCCGACCGGTCCGAACGTACTGCGCAATCTCATCCTCGAATTCTATTGGGATGGCGAGGAGACGCCGTCCGTGCAGTGCCCGATCGGCGATTTCTTCTGCTGCGGTCACGCACAGGCCTGCCGTATCAATTCCATCCCGATCATGGTGGTGCCAAATCGAGGTTTCAACTGCTATTTCGCCATGCCGTTCGAGCACGCGCGCATTGTGCTGCGCAACGATCACAACGAGGACGTGCCGGCCTTCTTCTACCAAATCGACTACACGGAATACGACGCGCTGCCAGCCGATGCGATGCGCTTCCATGCGCAGTGGCGCCGCGAACGCGTCACCGAAATTGCCCGTGACTACACGATTCTCGACAATGTGCACGGCCATGGCGCGTACATCGGCACCTACCTTGCGCTGACCGCGCTGGAAAGCCGCTGGTGGGGCGAAGGCGAAGTCAAAATGTACATCGACGGCGATGAACAGTACCCGACGTGGTGCAGCACCGGAGCGGAAGACTACTTCGGCGGCGCGTGGAGTTTCGCCGACTTCGACGAGCATGGCCGCATGCGCGAGAACACGTTCACCGGACCGTACCTAGGATTCCCGTTCTATTCGCAGCGTCTTGCCGCGCACCGCGAAAGCGACTACTGGGATGTAGCCACACCCGTCATGCGCGGCCTGTACCGCTGGCACATTCCGGATCCGATTTATTTCGATTCTGACCTGCGCGTCACCTGGCAGCAGATCGGCACCGAGGAAGCCGGCAATTTCGAGCGGCAGGATGACGTCGCGTCGGTGGCATACTGGTACCAGCTTGAACCGCACACGCCGTTCAATCCAATCGGTGACCGTCACTTCCGTCAGCCCCGCTGATTTACGATTATTCCGCTGATTTACGCCGATATCGCCGTATCGTGCGTTGACATGGGAATGGATATGTTCCGTCTCGCGTCAGCGTACGATACGGCGATTGTGTTGTTATGCGGGCACAGTAATCACATTTTCTTCAAGATAACCCGATGATTTTACAATAGAAATGACGATTGCGGCATGCCAGACGCATACCGACGTGCGTATAGTAAAGGCACAACAGAAAAACAACAGAAGAACGAAGAACAAGAAAAACAACACAATAGCGACGCACCGCACGATGTAGAGAAGAAAAAAGAAGCAAGAAACCAGGCGGTCGTCCGAAAGGAAACATCATGAAGAACAACGACACTTTCAACCAGATCCTCAACTCCAACCTCGCTTCCATCGATCCGGGCTTCGGCCAGTTCGCACTCGCCAAGGCCTCCGCCGACCTGATGAAGAAGGTTCTCAACAAGTAAGACCTTCAAGCAGGAAGGCAAGCCGAACCGCGTCAGGCCATCTCTTTGAAACAGACCGCGTGAGGCAAGGCACCGCCGCAGCGAACGCTGCGGCACCGATTCTCTTCTTTCCGATTTTTTAAATCGCATAGCGGGAGGCCGCGATTCCAACCGAATCGCGGCCTCCCGCTTTTTCATACGCGCACATGCATCCCTGTCTTGCCGGCAATGTCCATTATTTGTGCCACACAATCACGCCAATACATCGCTTTCCGTCAACTTCGCACGAACTTAACAGCAACTTACCAGCGAACTTAACAGATGCGAAGTTGCTGTTAAGTTATGTTAAGTTGTCTGGCAAGTTCGGTGGCGTATCTACCGCACGCCACCTGCGCAGCGCAACCGCTACAGTTCCTCCATCGCGAGATTGCGGGCTGCGGCGCGTTCGCGGGGGCCGCGCGTCACGTAGAAACCAATCGCCACGATGACGAACATCACCGTGCAGCAGGTCCACAGCACGTGACTGCCGAACGCGTTCAAAATCCAGCCTCCGACAAGCGGCGAAAACGCGTTGGATAGCGACCACACCAGGTTGTACAAGCCCTGATACGTGCCGCGTACATCCTTCGGCGCGATATTCGCCACCGTCGTAGCGGCAATCGGGAATGTGCCAAGCTCGCCGAGCGTCCACAGCACGGTCGCAATCGCGAACGTCACCCACGAATTCGCACCAATCTGGAACGCGTAGCCGACCGCCGTGATGGACATGCCCAGCACCAGCACACGGGTGTTGCTCATCCGCTGAAACAGCCCGATTGCGGGAATCTGCAGCAGGCACAGCAACCCGCCGTTAATGGTCAGCAGGCTGGAATATTCGTCCGTACCAAGCCCAATCTGCGTCATCGAAATCGGCAGTCCGCTGACGATCTGGTAATACGCCAGCGTGTACAGGAACATCAGCACCACCATCGACATCAGCGCGCCGTCGGTGCATGCGCGACGGTAGCTGCGCCATACGGAGAATTGCTGCTGCGATTCGCCAGCCTGTTTCACAGCATGTTCCACGGTCTGTTCCGCGCTTGATTCCGCGGCTTGCGCCGCTGCTCCCGCACCGTGCGACCGCTTGCCCAGTCCGACTTCCTTGAAGAACACAACCATCAGCATCGTGGCGAACACCAGCACCGCGGCTTCCACGTAGAACATCAGCGAATAGGAGATCTTCACCAGCTGGTTGGCGATGATCGGACCGATTGCGAAACCGAAATTCGCGGCCCATGTCTGCAGCGAATACGCGCGCTTCTGCTTGCGGAACGGCACCACGTCGGAAACGTAGGCCGCGACCGCGGGCGTTGGCATGGAGGAAATCGCGCCGTAGACGAGCAGTGCGATCGCCATGATCCACGGATTGCCGATAAACGCCAGCAACACCAGCATCACGGCGGAACCGAGGTTGCCGATGACGATCATCGCGGGGCGTCCGAAACGGTCGGACAGCGCGCCGCCATACAAGCAGCCGAAGATGCCGCCAAAACCGTACATGGAGACGATAGTGCCGGCCACGCCCGCGCTGACGTGCATATTGGACACTAGATACATGGAGAGGAACGACGTGACGAAACGGCCCATCCACAAAATAAGCAACGTGACCCACAGGCCCCAGAACATGATGGGCAGTCCGAAAAACTCTCTCTTCTTTTCCATTCTTTTCATCATACTTGGCCGACCGCCTGCAGCCGAGCCGCTTTTCTGAAGCGCTTTTCCCGAGGCACTTTTCCCGGGGTGCTGGGACAATAGACGGTTATGGGAGCAATGAAAAAAGGACCGACCAAGGGGTCGGGCGGAAAGCATCGTAACGCGTTGAAGGGCAAGGGGCCGACCCCCAAGGCCGAAGATCGCGTATATCACAAGGCATACAAGGCCAAGAAGGCAGCCGATCGCCGCAAGATGGCCGATCCGCGACTGGCGGCACGTCGTCGCGTGGCAAAGTTCACGTCGGAATCCGACGATCTGGTCATCGGTCGTAACGCGGTGCTTGAGGCGCTGCGTTGTGGCGTGCCGGCAACCACGCTGTATGTGGCGGCACGTATCGAGCATGACGATCGCACGCGCGAAATCGTGCGTCTCGCCGGCATCCACGGACTGCATCTGCTGGAAGCCGACAGGCTCGAAATGGACCGTATCGCACGCTCGTCGAACCATCAGGGCGTGGTGCTGAAGGCGCAACCGTTCCAGTATTCCTCGCTGGCAGAGCTCGTGGACCGCGCCGATAAGAAGGCGCGTGCCATGGAAGCAGCCGATTCGGAAAGCGCGCGCATCGCGGCACGTCCGCTGTTCATCGCACTGGACGGCGTCACCGATCCGCAGAACCTCGGCGCGGTCATCCGTTCCGCGGCCGCATTCGGCGCGAACGGCGTGATTCTGCCGGAACGCCGTTCCGCTTCGGTCACCGCCGCCGCATGGAAGGTGTCGGCGGGCGCCGCAGCGCATATGCCGGTGGCTCGCGTGGTGAACCTGACGAAGGCGATCGAAAGCCTGAAGGAACGCGGCTACTACAGCGTCGGCCTTGACGGCGGCGGCGACGCGCTCGTCGGCGAAACCGGCTTCGAAACCGATCCGCTGGTCGTTGTGCTCGGCTCGGAAGGCAACGGCCTGAGCCGTCTGGTACGAGAGGCGTGCGATTCCATCGCCGGCATTCCGATGTCGAATATGGTCGAATCGCTGAACGCCTCCGTGGCAGCGGGCATCACGTTGTATGCCGTGGCACGCGCCCGTCGCGAGGCCGCAGCAGCCAAGTAATCGTTTATTACGATATTTATGAAAAAGCTCAAGCCTTATGGCTTGAGCTTTTTCATATGCCATTAACGGCTAATGGCTCCACACCGCAGCGTCCGGATCATCGTCCGGGTTGTAGCCGTCCTCGTCGGTGCCGTAAGTGTATTCGTCATCGATCACGCCGGAATCGGCCTCGGCGTTCAGCGCGTCGACATCCTTCGAATCGAGCTTGTACTGCGGCAGCACGTTCTCCACATAGCTCTTCACGGCTTCGGTCATGGACACGTCGTGGCCGGCCTTCTCCGCAAGGAACCAACGATGGTCGAGTACCTCATGGAAGAACTGCGCCGGCTCGATCTGCGAACGGTATTCGCGCGGAATCATGCGCACGGTCGGCTCGAACACCTCGCGCATCCAGTCGGTGGCCACGATTTCGAGATCCTCGCCATCGCGCCAGGTGGAAGCACGGTAGGCGTCCAGATCGTTGAGCAGACGGCGGGCCTGGTTCTCCTGCACGTCAAGACCGGTCAGACGCAGCAGCTTGCGATTGGCATAGCCCGCATCCACCACACGCGGACGCACCAACACGCGTTTGCCATCCTCGGCGGTCTTCATTTCCAGCTCGTCCACGTCGAAGCCCAGTTCGTTGAGCTTGTTGACGCGCTTTTCGATCTTCCACATCTCGTCCGGGCTGAACTTGTCGGTGTCGGTCAGCGCGCTCCACAGCGAATGGTAGCGGTCCACCAGGCGGTTTCCGATTTCGATTTCGTCCACGTTGCTCGGCAGCAATGCGCCGGAAGACAGATCCATCAGTTCGCCGATGATGTTCGTACGGGCCAAATCCACATCGTATTCACGCTGGCCTTCGGTGAGGTTCACCTGCAGATCACCGGTTTCAGCGTCCACCAGGAACGCGGAAAAAGCGTAGGCGTCACGCAGGAACAGCACGTTAGACAGGGACACATCGCCCCAATAGAAGCCGGCCAGGTGCAGACGCACCATCAGCACGGCAAGCGCGTCGATGAGTCGTTCGGCGGTGTCGGGACGCAGGTTGCGGGCGAACAGCGCGCGGTACGGCAGCGAGAATTTCAGATGCTTGGTGACCAGGATGGCTTCCAGCGGCTCACCTTGCGCATTATGGCGGCCGGTGACCACGGCGATCGGCTGCACGGTAGGCAGTTCCAGCTTCTGCAGTCGGCGCAGCAGCTCGTATTCGCGTTCCGCCACGTTGCGTGTGATTTCCTTCATGGCGTAGACTTCGTCGCCCACGTGCACGAAACGCACCACGTGCCTGGAGATGCCTCGCGGCAGGTTGACCAGCAGGTCCTCAGGCCATGTTGCCAGCGGCTTCTCCCACGGCAGCGTGAACATCTTCGGATTCGAGCTCGCCGCGGTGATCTTCAACGCCTGCGGCTCCGGGCTCTGCGCTGCGGGGTCCTCGGCCCTCACGGAAGTGGCCTTAAGCACACGGGGATCCATCTGTGGCAATTCATGTGATTCCATAGCTCTTCAATTTACCCGCTGACCTACCCACGGCAGGCGGCAAAGGGACTACGAGTGTCACGATGAGAACAGCGGGAAAAGAAAAGCCCCGCACCAACGCGGGGCTTTTCCAACGAGACAATAAGAGAGGAAAGAGAATGTCTCGTTTAATGGTTGACGGACGTTTGCACATCCGCCAAGTATTGGTTCAACCACCCGCCAAGCGTTCCATAAGGAACGCCCGACGGTTGGTTACTCGTTATCGTCTCAGTTCAGACGCAGCTCGGTGGACGGAGCGAACAGGTGCATCTTGGACGGGTCGATCTTGATCTTGACGGTATCGCCGACCTTCGGGAGAGCACGCGGGTTCACGCGGATCGTGGTGAGCTTGTTCTGGTCGGACATCATGGTGGATGCCTCAGCAGCGGAGCCATCGGTGATGATGTTGCCGTAGATGTAGCCGTCGGAGCCCAGATCCTCAACGTTCATGACCTTGAGGGAGAAGGCGTTGGCCTCATCCGGGGCAGCCAGGGAGGCGTCTTCCGGACGGAAGCCGACCACAATCTGGCCGTTGTCTTCGGCGGTGAGCTTGTTGACGGCCTCAGTCGGCAGATCCACGGTGTCTTCGCCGATCTTTGCCTTGCCGTTGACC
>ENA-OQKA01000272-OQKA01000272.1-human-gut-metagenome-genome-assembly--contig:-NODE-272-length-14627-cov-2.960207_pt1 | contig 14627 bp, 12 predicted proteins | sample MGYA00242644_ERZ504789 | MGnify/ENA primary metagenome ERZ504789 (study PRJEB26092, sample SAMD00036423) | human gut metagenome | host: Homo sapiens | study: EMG produced TPA metagenomics assembly of...
AAAAACAGCCGAACCCATATCCTCTATGTTTCCAGCTGCTTTTTCAAGAGCGATAGACGGGGCTCGAACCCGCGGTCTCGACCTTGGCAAGGTCGCGCGTTACCAACTACGCCACTATCGCATATGCAAATATTTACTTTTGAGAGCGATAGACGGGGCTCGAACCCGCGGTCTCGACCTTGGCAAGGTCGCGCGTTACCAACTACGCCACTATCGCATATGTAAGCTCTCTCGTGAGCACAGATAAGATAATAACAGATACATGCTCTTCTGTCAACCACTTTTTGAATTTTTTATACATTTTGAAAAATTTATACCAATGGGAAGTTTAAAATTAAACGCATGAATAGATATTCCCTGCATAGAATATACCAAAGCTGGAAATGGAGGTAACAAATGAGTGCAAAAACCAGAATTGTCGTTCTTCATATGAAAAAACTTGTGTTTGCAGGTGTCATCACAGGACTTGGTATCCTGCTTGTGATCTTCCTTGGAATCCTGCTTGGCAGTTCCCACAAACAGTCCGCAGACAATGAAGCGGTAGAAACCATGTACGTTCCGGGTGTCTATACCTCTTCTGTCATGATTGATGGAAATCCGTTCGATGTACAGGTATCTGTAGACGAAGACCATATCAACGAAATCACCATGGTTCATCTGGATGAAACTGTAGAAACCATGTACCCATTGGTCCGTCCTACGCTCGATGAACTGGCAAAACAGATTATTTCCAGCCAGTCCCTTACGGATCTTACATATTCCAAAAACAACCAGTATACCTGTCGTCTGCTCATCGGTGCAGTATCCGAGGCATTGGAAAAGGCATCACCCGATCGGTGATGCCCCACATGCAAATATCTGATAAGCAGATCTTATTGTGCCTCTGTGTTTAATCCACTCATGTAGCTGGACAATGCAGAAGTATTGGTATAATACGTCTGTGCCGGCTTATTATCCTCATAATAATTGTATCCGGTATAACCGGCCCATCCAACGATGGCAACTAAAATTGCACATCCACAGATGATACCAATGATTTTTTCCGTTTTCTGCTTTGCCATCTCTTTTTTACGATTGGCTTTTTCTTTCTTATATTTATCTACCTTTGCCTGACTCATATTTCCTTCTCTCCTAAATCTGTTGATGGTTCTATTCTACACATTTTCAACAGAAAAAGCAAGTAAACGGTTTTACATATTGCGGGAGATATCCAGGCACTTCATCATTGCCTCGATCACGCTGCTGCGCATGCCTTTTTCCTCCAGCACACGCACTGCCTGAATGGTGGTTCCTGCCGGAGAGCATACCATATCTTTGAGTTCTCCCGGATGTTTTCCCGTCTCAAGAACCATCTTTGCACTTCCAAGTACCGCCTGTGCTGCAAATTTGTACGCCTGCTGTCTCGGCATTCCACCAGCCACTGCTGCATCTGCCATGGCTTCAATAAACATAAATACATAGGCCGGAGAGCTTCCGCTGACGGCAGTAACCACATCCATCAGATGCTCCGGAATGACTTCCGTCTGTGAAAATCCACTGCAGAGATCCCGCACCAGAGCCATATCCGCATCCGTCACACGTGCTCCCGCACACATACCCATCATGCCTTCTTTGACCATAGATGGGGTATTCGGCATCGTACGAATCACTTTTAAATTTCGTCCGAGCACTTCATCAAACCATACCAGTGTCTTTCCCGGCGCGATGGATACCAGAATCTGCTCTTCTGTAAGAAGATCCTTGATTTCCTCTAACACTTCGGCATAAAACTGTGGCTTTACTGCCACAAACAAAATGTCTGCAAATGCTGCCACATCCCGGTTGTCCGTACTGATCTGCACTCCGAACTGTGCTTTCTTTTCTTCCAGCGTTTTCTTCGTACGACAGGAAATCATCATCTCCTGCGGAGGGCATTTTCCGGATTCCAAAATTCCCTGTATCATGGCTGTTCCCATATTTCCACAGCCGATAAAACCGATTTTCTTTTCCATGTTCTATCTAGCTCCTATAATCTCCATTAATTTTTACATAATCATACGTCAGATCACATCCCCAGGCTTTGGCAGATGCCTCTCCCTGATGCAGATCAATATTGATATAAATTTCATCTTCCTCTAAGATTTCTTTTGCTTTCTCCTCAGAGAAATCTACACCGGCAGCATTTCTGCATACGGCAATGGTTCCCTTGGACGATGCCAGATCCACATCCACTTTGTTGATATCAAACTCCGCATCCGCATAACCGATTGCACATAAAATACGTCCCCAGTTGGCATCTTCCCCAAACATTGCACACTTAAACAGTGGGGAACGGATCACACTCTTTGCAATAATGATTGCAGTATCCTGATCCGGCGCACCGCTACAGGTACACTCCAGCATCTTCGATGCTCCCTCACCGTCCTTGGCAAGCATCTTGGTCAGCGTCATGAGTACCTGATACAGCGCCTGACGGAACGTATCATAATCCTCTCCCTCTGCTGTGACTGGCGTATTTTCTGCCATGCCGTTTGCCAGAATACTGACCATATCATTGGTAGAAGTATCTCCATCAATGCTCAGACAATTGTACGTCACCTTTACAATCTCAGAAAGTGCTTTCTGGATCATTTCTGAGGAAATCGCAACATCGGTTGTAACAAAATTTAACGTGGTAGCCATATTCGGATGGATCATGCCACTTCCCTTTGCCATACCGCCAACCGTACAGGTCTTCCCGTCAAGCGTAAAAGAAACCGCGGTCTCCTTGGCATAGGTATCGGTTGTCATGATGGCATTTGCTGCTTTTCCATGATTCTGTGGAGAAAGTCCGCGTGCCAGCTCCTGCACATGATCACGGATCGGTTCTATCGGAAGCTTCTGTCCAATGACACCGGTTGATGCCACGATCACCTCGTCTGCCTTTATTCCCAGCTCTGCTGCAGCCAGATCACACATCATCTGTGCCTTTTCTTCTCCGTCTGCATTACAGGTATTGGCATTCTTACTGTTGACAATAACAGCCCTCGCCTTATTTCCGGTTGCTGCCAGATGTTTCTTTGTCACAAGGATGGGTGCACCCTTTACTTTATTCGTTGTATAGACAGCCGCTGCCGTACACTCTTTCTCTGACCAGATCAGTGCCAGATCATTTTTGTTCCGATCCGGATTTAACCCACAGTTTAATCCGTTTGCGGAAAATCCTGCAGCCGCACATACACCGCCCTCGACCTGTTTCATTGTTATATTCATAATTTTTATCTCCTTCTAAGTTATAGTAGTAAAAATCCTCAGCAGAATTTCTCCTGCTGAGGCACCTTTATCTCATTCCATCTGTTTACTTTATGTACTTATCCAGTTCATGAGATACCGCAAGCACATTGTCAAGTTTCTGTTTTGCCTGCTCGGCATTGTTTAAATTCTCAACTGACAGATCCGCTACCTGTACGGAAGAGGCCGTCACTTCTTCCGTTGTTGCAGAAAGATTACTGATATTGTCTACAATCTGATTGTTTGCATCCGACAGACGGTTTAACATGCCGTCAATGCCTTCGATCTCCTGAACCAGTGTATTGACATTCTCATTCATTCCCGAAAAACTCTCAGATGCTTTCGCAATCATGGAATCCTGCGCATTGGTAGCCTCAATCGAACGGCTCACCGCCGTTGCTGCATCCTCTGCATTTTTAAACAATTCATCCAGAATCTGTGCGATGCTTTCTGTCTCACTTCTGGTTTTCTCTGCCAGCTGACGGATTTCATCAGCCACTACAGCAAACCCTTTTCCGGCTTCCCCTGCACGGGCACTCTCAATAGAAGCATTGAGCGCCAGCAGATTGGTCTGACTGGAAATGGAAAAGATGGTATCTGCAATACTCTTTACTGCCTCGGTACGCTCCTGTAACGCTTTCATGGAATCTGCCACTCCGGAGTTTGTCTCTGCGATTACTGCGGACTGTTTCTTCAGATGTTCCATGATCTCCATACTCTCCTGATTCAGTTCCCCGGACTGCTTTGCCACTTTTACCATATTCTCGGAACTTTCCAGTGTCTGCTCAATTGAATGCTGGATATCCTGTGTCATGGTTGTCTGCGTCTGGATATTTTCCGCCGTGCTTTGCGTGCTGGAAGAAATATCTTTCATCGCACCATTGACCACCTCTGTCGATCCATTCAGATCATTGACAATCTTCATCACGGATTCCGTACCCTTACGCACTTCTTCCGCCACACCGATCACATCGTCTAAAATTGCCTGCTGCTTCCGCTGCTCCTGCTGTTCACTGTGCCGGGTATCATGGTTGAATTTCTGTGCCACATTTGTTGTAAAGATCACAGCAAATACCAGTACCCCCAGTGTCAGCAGATCCAGTACAAGATTGGTTGTCCCGGCTACGCCTTCCGGCTGCTGACGGATCTGACCAAAGACAGTCAGCGCATTCAATACAAGATAACCGATGCCGCCGATTCTGGAATATTTCGGATCAAAAAACAAATACAGCCGATAAAAGGAGCCAGTCCCAGAAAACGGATAAAGCTCTCCGTATATGCAAAAGTCAATGAAAAATGATACGAGATATAACCCGATCAGTGCCAGATATCTCAGCCGCTCCGATTCCGGACGCCGCTTCCATCCAATGAGCAATGCACCTCCGGAGACTACTGCAATCACACTGACAAATGCCGCAAAGCCCAAAGAACGTACTCCTTTTGCTCTTGATGCCCAGAGCATAAACAGAATAAATGCATAAAAAATCAGATATTCTGTTACAAAAAAACGGTTTACTCTCTGTATCTGCTGCCCTTTTTCCGCAAAGCGATAATATTTTTCTTTTATTTTCATAATCAGTCCTCTCCCCTTTTATAGTTATAACACACGAAAGTTTCTGTTTCCATACTAGCACAGAGCAAAATAAAATGCAATTCTGTCCGCTGTAATAATCTTATTCCAGTTCTTCCATGACACTCTTATATGCTGGACGAATAATTTTGTTGCATCCCACCAGCTCCTCCAGCCGGTGTGCACTCCATCCTGCAATTCTTGCAATGGCAAACAATGGTGTATACAATTCCGACGGAATGCCAAGCATTTCATATACGAAACCACTGTAAAAATCCACATTCGGGCTGACACCCTTGAAAATATGACGCTTTTCTGCGATCAGTTCCGGAGCCACTTCTTCTATCATATTGTAAAGGTTCATGTCTTTCTGGCGTCCTTTTGCCTCCGCGAGATGCTCCACATAGCTGCGGAACACACGCTCTCTCGGATCAGACAGGGAATACACGGCATGTCCCATACCATAGATCAGCCCTTTCTTATCAAAGACCTGTCCATCCAGCATCTTTCCAAGATAGGACTTCACCTCGTCACGATCGCTCCAGTCATGCACATTTTCCCGGATATCATTCATCATCTGCATAACTTTGATGTTGGCCCCGCCATGCTTTGGTCCTTTCAGGGAAGACATTGCCGCAGCGATGGCAGAATATGTATCCGTACCGGCAGAAGTAACCACACGGGTGGTAAACGTACTGTTATTACCGCCGCCATGCTCCATATGAAGCATCAGTGCCACATCAAGCACCTGTGCCTCCAGCTGTGTATACTGCTTATTCGGCCGCAGCATACGAAGGAAATTCTCTGCCGTGGAAAGCTTTGGGTCCGCTCGGTGAATATACATACTCGAATCATTTTCATAATGATTATATGCGTGATATCCATATACCGCGATCATCGGGAAATTGGCAATCAACTGCATACACTGACGGATATTGTTCTCAATGGAAGAATCTATCGTATACGGATCATAGGCCGCAAGTGTCAGAATACTTCGTGTCATGGAATTCATGATATCCTTAGAAGGCGCCTTCATAATAACGTCTCTGGTAAAATTGGTCGGAAGTGTCCGGCTGTTGCCGAGCACCTCACAGAATTCATCCAGCTGCGCCTGATCCGGAAGTTCTCCAAACAGCAGCAGATATGCTGCTTTCTCGAAGCCGAATTCGTTCGGTCCAATGGATTTGATCAGTGTTTTTACATTATATCCGCGATACCATAACTCACCGTCACATGGCACCTGTTTTCCATTTTCATCTTTGAAGGACACAATCTTTGAAATACGGGTCAGACCTGTCAATACACCTTTTCCGTTGACATCGCGAAGTCCTCTGTTTACCCCATACTCCTGAAACAATCCGTCCGAGATCGTATCATTCGTAATACACATATTCTGTTTTGATGCTGCGTAATTTGCTAATAAATCTTTTTTCTCCATGCTTCACTCTCCAATCTGTATAGTCTTAATTATATCGTACTTGGTTCTCAAAAAAAAGCACTTCATAAATTTTTTATATCTTTTTACGCTTTGTATATAAATTTTATACCCCATAAAATTTCATCAGTGCATCGTAAACATTCATTTTTCCATAGCCCCAGGCGGTATTCGGATAGGATACATCCGGGTTCCTTTCGCACCCGCGGATCAAAATATTTCCGATCTGCACCGAATTTAAAAGCAGTCTTCTCCCACGGCTGTTTCCCCACTCCATGATCTGTGCACATGCTCCTGCCGCAATTGCAGAAGCTGCACTTGTTCCCGTCAGCGTCACATAATTTCCAAGCCTTCCTATCGCCTGCACGCCCACAGCCGGAGCCACAAAATCCGGTTTTACAACCGACGCAATGGTATTCCCCCTCCCGGAATCCAGATATAAAATACCACTCTTTTGATCCATTCCACCCACCCCAATCGGAATTTTTGCCGAAGACGGCACGGTAAGTGTCACATCCGGATCCGGACGCAAAAACACCACGTCTTTTTCTAACATTCCACTCATTGGCAGCCAGATATGAAATTGTCCTGTGATCGTGGTACTCGGATTAACATACAGCGTCCAGATCCCTGCCGCCGGGTTTTCAAACCGGATAAACACCAGCTGATCCCCCCGCGTGCGTCCCACCTGTGCATAATCAATTTCCACTCTTGTCCCTTCAAATATAAATTCCTGTTCCTGATGCGAATTTCCGGGCACATTCTGCGCCGGCATAAGAGTGCCTCCCGGCGAACGCACCGCCACCACAAACAATTCCGGTGCACTGGCCCACAACTCGAGATAAAATCCCCGCATCCGCTGTTCCACATTCACCTCTACCGCAACCATCGAATTTCCATCACTTTTCCCGTAAAAATGATGTCTGGCATTCGCCTCATTTCCGGTTGCCACAACCGCACACCGGCGCCATCTGCCCGCAATATCATCAAGAAGTTCCGAAAGATTGCTGCCACCGGAATGGCTTCCGTTGTTTGTCCCGAGACCAAGGCACAGAATAAGGGGTCGCCCCAGTTTTCTGGCAGTCTCTTCGAGATATTCAACTGCCGCCATAATGTCATTTTCCTGATAGGCAGGCATCTCCTGCGGAATATAAAAAAAGTCTTTCAGATATGGTTTTGCCGGTTTTAACTTTACAACCAGAAGTTCCGCATAAGGAGCCGCCCCAGTAAAACCAGCCTGCAGATCTTCACTTCCGCAGGCAATACTTGCCAGCATGGTTCCGTGCCCATCTTCATCCGTCACTGGAACCAGTTCCCGCGGATGTTCCTGTTCCAGTGCCTCATTGATCTCTTTTTGTGTATATTCCGTTCCGTACAAAAATCCCTGAGGGGTATTTTTCTCCCCCGCCGGAATACTCTGATCCCAGATTGAGCGGATTCTTGTACTTCCATCGGCATTCCGGAAACAGGGCAGTTCATAGGAAATTCCCGTATCAACAAATCCAATAAAATACCCTGTCCCCGAAGGGACAGGGCTGGCTGATTCTGCAGCTGCAGGATACCGGTTGTCTCCAGTGCAAGCGTATCCAGCAGTCCGAAACATTTTGGGATAATCGAATATCCGTATGTCTTAATGCTCAGCTGCGGCACCTCGTCCCGGTCAAAATATTCTGCCACAAATTTTTCACCGATATTTTGTATACATTCTGCCCGGTCGTCAGAAATCTCCAAAGACTCTCTGGCAATCAGGATATCGTAGGTATTGTTGGAGCGGATAAATGCATCACAATTTCTATCCATAAGAAGCTCCCACACTTCTTTTCCGTAACTATATGCACAAAACTTTCAGAATAGAACTTATTCTTTTACACATGCCACGCCATACGGTTCCAGTGTAAGAATTCCCTTGATCACCTCTCCCGTCAGAAGATCAATTCCCTCTACCCCGGAAACAATCTGCGGTCCGGTCGTATCATTCAGATAAAATACATACCGCATACCATCCGCTTCGCGTGTGTGACGTTCCACGCCATATGGAAGTTTATACATCGAAACTCCCGCTTTTTTCAGTGTACGCGCATACAGGTGCTGCATGGAAGCATCATCCAGCCGGGCCGCGATATACATGGCACTGCCGTTTTGACATGTGCGCTCCGTCACTGCTGCCATTCCTTTGTAATAATCCTGTTCATAGGTACCAAGCACGTTTGTGCCATCTGCCACACGCAGAACTTCCGCATAATCCCGTACTTCCCCTTCCGGCATTTCGGCAAAATGTACGCGGTTGCGGTCGGACGGATACAGTGTATCAATTTCCTCACTGATCACGCCAAAGAGATCCTTTAATCCGTCTCCCGGAAATCCGCCCAGATAATTGAGCTGGTTTTCATCCACATATCCGGTCACATAGGTTGCAATCAGATGACCTCCCTGCTCCACAAACTGTTTCATGCGCTCCCCGACATGCGGATGCAGCAGATACAGCATTGGTGCCACAATCACGGAATAACCGCTATAATCCTCTTCACTGGAAATCACATCCACATCCACTCCGAGTGCCGACAGATTGCGGTATGCTTTCCTGCAGGTCTTAATATAGTTACGGGTGGACTCTGCCAGCCCCTTCATTCCATCCGTTGCCCAGAGGCTGTCCCAGTCGTATAACACGGCTACCGGTGCTTTTACGACTGTCCCTGCCAGATCTTTGAGTTTCTTTAATTCTTCCCCAAGATCTGCCACTTCACGAAAAACTCTGGTATCATCCGTTCCGAGATGATCCACAACCGCCCCATGGTACTGCTCAAACGATCCCCTTCCTTTCCGCCACTGGAAATACTGCACCGTATCGGAACCGAGAGCCACTGCCTGCAGCGAAGCAAGCCGGTGTACGCCGGACGTTCATTTATTAACGGATGCCAGTTGACCAGCCCCGGCGCGCTCTCCATGAGCATAAACGGCTGCTCTTTTTTCTAGACAACGGATCATGGCATGATCAAACGCATTTTCCGTCATCGTATCCGAAAACGACTCCTCATCATTGTGAAACCGCGGATAAGAATCCCAGGACACCACGTCCAGCGGCTGCTGCATTTTATGATAGTCCAGTCCGTCATATTCTTTCATAAAATTCGTTGTCACCGGAATCTGCTGGGTACGTTCTTTTAAAATGGCAATCTCTGCCTTCATGTAATCCGTCATATTCCAGGTGGTAAACCGTTTCCACTCCAGATTCAATCCCATAATGCTGAATTCTCCGTTGCGGTACGGTGGCTCAATCTGGGAAAAATCATTGTAAGTATGACTCCAGAACGTTGTCCACCATGCCTTGTTCAGTTTTTCAATATCATGGTCAAACTTTTCCGCCAGATAATCCTGAAACCGCTTTACACAGTGCGGACAGTAACATTCCCCACCAAATTCATTGGAAATATGCCACATCAGAAGTCCCGGATGATTTCCGAATTCATCTGCCAGCTTATTGACGATCACAGAAACCTTTTTACGATAAACCGGTGCACTCATACAGTGGTTGTGCCGCACCCCATGATGTTCACGCACCCCGTAAGAATCCACGCGTCTACACTCCGGATATGTTTCATCCAGCCATGCCGGTCGCGCTCCGGACGGCGTCGCCAATATCGTGTAAATGCCATTGGCATATAACTTATCCATGATGTCATGCAGCCATGCGAAATGAAATTCCCCTTCCCGCGGCTCATAGGTTGACCAGGAAAATACCCCCAAGTGTTGCACAATTCATCCCGGCTTTCTTCATCATGCGGATATCTTCTTCCAGAATGTCCGGCCGGTCCAGCCACTGTTCCGGATTACTAATCCCCTCCGTGCATAATTCCGCCGATCTGCGGAAATAAAATCTTTTTACTCCATGTTTCCTCTCCCTTTATTTTGTGTTTTCTATATTCCGGCTTGCATGACAGGTAAAATACAAAATCTGATACTCCCCGGAAATTTTTCCAAACAGTTCATTGCCATGTGCCATCTTTTCTTCATCCAGATTGACAAACGGATCGTCCAGCACCAGAAACGGTTTTTCCTTCGGATACATCGCATCCACCAGTGCCAGACGCATACAGATTCCCAGCAGATCCTGATATCCGGCAGACAGCCACTTGGTTTCCCGCATCTCGCCCTGCTCTTTCATCTGCACCTCGATGTTGGCATCCACCATCCAGTCTTTTTCTTTATCCCCTGTTAGAAGCGTGTAATACTTTCCAAACCCGTTCTCGATCGGCCCCAAATATCTCGCAGAAAACTGCTCCTTTGCATTCTGTAGGAACTCTCCCGTCAGACGCAGGGTTTCATATAAATGCTGTTCTTCTTCCTGTTCCTGTCTGCAGATGGAAAGCTGCTGTTCTTTTTCATCCCGGATATCCAGCTGATCCTGCAGATCTTCGAGCTGATGATGGTACTGCTCGATGGCTTCCCGGATATCCTCGCTCCGCTCATCCACATCACGGATCATGGAATTGAGTTCGTCCAGAGAATATGGACATTTTTCCACCGCTGCCAGTTCTTTCATATTGTGTTCCTGTTCAAAAAGTTCTCTCTTTTTCTTGCCTCTGCGTATGCTTTCTGTGCGATCCGGTACTCGGTTGCCTTCATCTGTAACTGGCTGATTCCTGCTGCAAGATCTTCTCCGAAATCCATTCCCGCTTCTTTTCCAAATGCAAGCAAAGAGTTCTGTTTCCGCTCAAATTCCTGTCTTGCCGCATCGCTTTTTCCGGCACGGCTGCGCAGACGCTCATATTCCTGCAGCTGGCTGCGGAGTTCATACAGGCAGGTTCTGGCATCCTTTTCTCCCGGAACCATCTGATACTGCTCCAGAAAATGCTTGGTCTCCTGTTCGATGCGCGAAGCTTCTTTCGAAGCCTCTTCCATGGTTTTTTGAATTTCTTCCACCGGTCCGCGGAGCTTACGCTCCTCTTCCAGATGCTGTACCCGGAGTGCACGCACCTTTTCTTCTTCCTTTGATACCTGCACCTTGCGCACCACAAGAAGCACAATACCTGCCACTGCCGCAACCACCGATACCGCCAGAAGCGGAAGGAAAAACTTATGTACCTGTGGCAACAGAAACGACAACACACCACCAACAGCACCGATTACCAGCAGGATAATGCCGCAGATCATCATCGGAAGACGATTTTTTACCGTATAATCCGGTTCTTCCCGCTTCATTGCCATCGCTTCAAAATAGGACATTTTCGTTTCCAGCTGCGTTTTTTCCTCTTTCAGTTTTGCAAAACGCTCCTGCTCTTTTTCCATTTCCGTTATTTTTTCTTCGGAAGGAATCTGGTTTTTGAACTTATCACCAAGTTCCTGCAGGCGGTTTTCTTCTTCCTCGGTCAGCCCCAGATTAAACAAAGTGGTTTTTAACACCCCAAGCATCTGTACATCCTGGTTCTGCTTTGCAAACTCCTCATCCTGCGGCACCTGTCCCGGAAATACATCTGCAAAAGCATCCAGTGCCGCTTTCTTTTCCTGTTCCTCCTGTTTGGTGGCCGCATAGGCCTGCTTGATTCCTTCTCTGCGGCTCTCTTCACTCGCCACCTGCAATGCTTTTGCATACTGATCCCGAATCCCGGCCAGTTCTTTTCTCTGCTCCTGTTTTTCGGTAAGTTTTTCGGTAATCTTTTTGTAAGACGCCTCTGCCGCATCATAGCCACGCAGTTCTTCCGTTAACAGCGTGATCATGTTCGTCCGCTTTTTCATGGAACCTGTTGCACGGTCCGGTGAAAGTTTATTCATCCGGTCATGAATCTTTTTCTGAGCGGTCTCAAAATTATTGATATCGTTTGTATTCTCTACAAGATTTCCCAGCTTGGCATTGATCGCATCAGTCGAGCAGCATTCGCAGTCATTTTGTGCAATAAATGCGCTCCTTTTAAACGACGCACTGTCCAGTCCGAAAATTTCACTTCCGATCTCGGAAGAAAAATCATGACATTCCAGATTGGTGGAAAGATCGTATAAATGAAAAACATCTGTTTTTTCTGTTTTTCCAAATGTACGGCTGATCCGGTACTCTTTTCCCTGATAGGAAAAATCCAGTTCGCCTCCATACGTTCCCCCCTGCCACGGGCGGAATACCACACGTTCTTTATCAAACAGCCCGGATTCTCTCTTAGAGTCAAACCCGTAAAACATCACCCGCAAAAAAGCGGCCAGTGTACTTTTTCCCCATGCATTCGGTTCGTGAAACAGATTGACCCCGTCCTGAAATTCCAGATGCAGATCCGATAGTTTTCCAAAATTGTCGATATGACAGGAACGTAATTTCATCCTATATCTCCTCCCCGGACAATGCCAAAATTCCACAGCGGATCACTTCTGCCTTCTGCTCCTGTGACAGTTCAGATCCAAGTACCATACGGATAAACTCCCCCTTTAACGAGGCATCTTTTTCATAATCACTGTAGTCGACCCGAAGGGTTGTCCGGTCCTTCACCTTTTCAAAATAAAAATAATCCGAGAACAGATTCTGCAGATACTCGCAATTGATCTCCGCATCCACTTCCACCTCACCGGTCAGCACAAATTTGACAAGGCTTCCCGACGGATACTGCGCCTGTTTTACAGCTTCTTCCATCCGCTCCGCCGCTTCCCTTGTCGTCATGACATTGCTCACATCCACTTCAAGCGTGTACAGCGTGCGGGCTGCCATCTGAACAAACTGCATCTGGGCACGGCAGGTCTGCTCGTCCACATCCAGTAAAACGAATCCTTTCGGTCCACACTCGTCAAATCCGCGTCCTTCCAGACATCCACAGTAACACCAGGTACCGCGGTTATCCAGCTTGTCCTGCATGAAGGTATGTACATGTCCCAGCGCCAGATAATCAATATTTTTATTTTTCAACTGGTTCAGGCTGATATTCTCTGCCTGTGTACGACATGCATAATCGCCTGCCTGTCCGTGCATCATGACAATATTGAAATCTTCATGTCCCAGCACAAGGGAATTGTAAACGGTCGCCCGGTTGTTCTCCGAGAGTTCGATTCCGCTGATCACAATATTTCCATACCGGTAGGCAGTCCATGTATCGGAAAACAAAAGCAGATTGTCCGGTACTTCCTCCAGCTTGGAAAGAAAATTGTCACTGTCATGGTTTCCTCTCAGATATAAGAAATCAATCTGGGGATGTGTATCGATCATGTCCCTTACGGTGTTGCGCGCCAATGCTGATACATTTCGTGTATCAAACAGATCTCCCGATATCATGATCAGACGCACCCCTGTCTTTTCTGCATATTCGACCATCCGTGTAAACGTACGGATGATTTCTCTTTTGCGCTCTCTTGCCTGCTCTTTTGTCAGGTTTGCTGTCATCTGGGAATCCAGATGCAGATCTGCACAATGAATGATTTTCATACATCCTCCTTATGAATTACGAACAAAACAATACTGTTTCTATCATATCATACAATAGGGAAAAGAAAAAGACCTGATGCCCTTCGACATCAGATCTTTTATTTCGGTTTTTCTACATTTTATGCGTTTGCTTCCTGTTCCGGAAGTGCCGCAACTCCACGCATTTCAATGAGCGGTCCGCCCTTTTTCTCCACATAATCCTCTGTGATCGTCACTTTTCCGATATTGTCATCCTTTGGAATCTCATACATGATATCCAGCATGAACTCTTCAATAATGGCTCGCAGTGCACGGGCACCGACTTTCTTTTCTTTCGCCTGCTTTGCAATTGCATGCAAAGCGCCCTCCGTAAACTCCAGATCCACTTCATCCATCGCCAGAAGTTTTTTGTACTGACGCACAATCGCATTCTTCGGCTCTGTCAGAATACGCACCAGCATGTCTTCCGTCAGTGCTTCCAGTGAAAACAGAACCGGCAGACGTCCCAGAAACTCCGGAATCATTCCGAATTTACGGACATCCTCCACAGTCACTTTGCAAAGAAGGTTCTCTTCCTTGTCGTATTTATCTTTCAGATCTGCCTTAAAACCGATGGACGCCTCCTTGTTTAAGCGCTCCTTGATAACCTCTTCCAGTTCCGGAAAGGCACCGCCACAGATAAACAGAATATTCTTCGTATCTACCGTGGTCATCGGAACCATCGCATTTTTGCTGCTTGCTCCAACCGGAACTTCAATCTCTGCGCCTTCGAGAAGCTTTAACATTCCCTGCTGCACCGACTCTCCGCTTACATCCCGCTGATTGGCATTGCGCTTCTTTGCAATCTTGTCGATCTCATCAATGAAAATAATACCGTGCTCTGCACGCTCCACATCATTGTCAGCCGCAGCCAGAAGTTTGCTGACTACACTTTCGATGTCATCACCGATATATCCGGCTTCGGTCAGAGAGGTCGCATCTGTGATTGCCAGCGGCACATC
>ENA-OQKA01000273-OQKA01000273.1-human-gut-metagenome-genome-assembly--contig:-NODE-273-length-14585-cov-3.469083_pt1 | contig 14585 bp, 16 predicted proteins | sample MGYA00242644_ERZ504789 | MGnify/ENA primary metagenome ERZ504789 (study PRJEB26092, sample SAMD00036423) | human gut metagenome | host: Homo sapiens | study: EMG produced TPA metagenomics assembly of...
GTCTCTCGTTCGTGTCTACCCAGTAACCGCTGGCAGTATGACCACCTACGATATACGGCTCGGTTCCCTCAATTTCCACGTTCTGCTCGCTTGGATTTTTCCCGGATTCCACCACTTGAGTGTCTGTCCCGGTGCCATGTTTAAGTATGCTTTTAAGAGCGATTCATCCTGCTCTGCGGAGATGCCTTCGGTGCGAAGATAACATGGTCCGCGTCCCTGTACGTTTTCTTCAACAGTTCCGTACACACGCTGGGAAGTAGTCAGACCGTATTTTGTCTCATACACTTCTCCGTGTGCGTTGATCTGCTTTGCTCCGACACCCTGTGCAATCGTTCCGGTCGGAGCGATCGTATCTTTACAGCGCAGGGCGATAAAGCGCATCTCAAATGTGGTCATCTCGGCTCCGGCTTCAATTCCCATGGCATATCCGGCTCCGGTGTTAAACGGCGGATACCACATTTTATGACGGGAAAAGCCAGGATTGTTCGGACGGTAAAGTCCTGCGGCTCCTCCGGTTGCAATCAGCACTTTCTTTGCGCGGATCTCGTAGGCCGTACCGTCTGCAATGGAAAAACCGACGGCTCCTTCGATCTTATGATTGTTTACCAGATAATCGGTAATGTTTAACTGGTTGATGACGGTCACATCGTCTAATTTGCTGACAGCATCTGCAAGAAGCGGCTTGAAGTTTTCGCCGTTGATCTTGATATTGCGGTTTCCTCTTGCCACATACTCGCCGTTTTCGTCTTTTAAGATGACCAGACCAAGCTGTTCCATTTTGGCGGTCACACGGTTGAGTCCTTCGGACATGGTCAAAAGCAGATCCGGCCGGACGATGCCGTCGGCATCTTTTGTGGCGTAGTCCACGTAATCCTGCGGAACATGGCCTTTGGTGATATAGGCATTGAGCGCGTTGACTCCGGCTGCCAGACAGCCGCTGCGCTTGATGTTGGCTTTTTCTGCTATGATTATGGAATAATCGGATTGTTCACGGATGGTCATTGCCGCGTAGCAGCCTGCTGTGCCGCCGCCGATGATGAGGACATCCGTATGGAGTATTTTTTTTCCCTCGATTTTCATAAGTAATCCTTCCTTGTGATTAAATGTAGAAGACCTCGCCTTCCTGCATTTCCTTATTTTCTACAAGATAGGTCTGGTTTTCATCAAATATATACAGGCGGTAAATTAAGACATATACCTGTTCTCCAATTTCAACCGGATCTTTTTCAAGTGAGCGCTCGGTGACGATCGGGATACCTCCCACATCAACGACAACATCCAGATGATTTCCTCGGAATATCACATCTTTTACGATTCCACGCTCGGCGGCACTCATGTGCTGCGGTGGCTCGCTTCTGGACATGCGGACAAATTCCGGACGGATAACTGCGTGGGTTGCGCCCTCGACCGGATCAAATCCAAGCAGACGCTCATAATGCTCTACGATCGAGGAACGGCCGATAAACTGTGCCACGAACGGGGTGTCCGGTGATTTATAAATTTCCATCGGCGTTCCCATCTGCTCGATATGACCATGGTTTGTGATGATAATCTCATCGGCCACCTCGACGGCTTCATCCTGATCGTGGGTGACAAAAATGCTTGTAATGCCAAGCTTTACAACCATCTCGCGAAGCCAGTTGCGAAGTTCGGTGCGGACTTTTGCATCGATTGCCGCAAACGGCTCATCGAGAAGAAGTACCTGCGGATTCGGTGCCAGTGCGCGGGCAAATGCCACCCGCTGACGCTGCCCGCCGGACAACTGGTTCGGATAACGCTTTTCCATTCCGCTTAATCCGGTCAGTTCCAACAGTTCGGTCACGCGCTTTTTGATTTCTTTTTTCGGCACCTTGGCAAGTTCGAGACCAAAAGCTACGTTGTCGTAGACGGTCATATAACGGAACAATGCATAGTTCTGAAATACAAAACCGATGCCTCGTTTTGCCGCCGGCACATCGTTGACACGCTGCCCGTCAATATAGATATCGCCGCTGTTTGGTGTCTCAAGCCCCGCGATCATGCGAAGCAGTGTGGTCTTTCCGCTTCCGGAAGGTCCAAGCAGTGCGACTAATTTTCCTTTTTTAATGCCAAAGCTGACATGGTCGGAAGCCCGGAAGTTTCCGTAATTTTTACAAATATCTCTCATTTCCACGTACATAGCCTGACTCCTTACTGTATCCCTTTACTGTTTTTACTTCTATATTCAAAAATGTTTCTGAGTATCAGCACGATCACCGCAATAATGACCAGAATGGAAGATACCGCAAACGCGGAGGTGATGGAAGTATCTGTCCCCGACATATATAAGGCATCAATCTCGAGAGGAAGCGTAAAGGTCTGTCCTCTTGTCTTGGACAGTGCATTGACTGCTCCAAACTCGCCTAACGCACGCGCCGTACATAAAATGATACCATAGATCAGTCCCCATTTCATCTGCGGAAGGGTAATTTTCCGGAAAATGGTAAATCCGTTTGCCCCCATAAGCGCCGCCGCCTCTTCCTCATCCTTTCCCTGTGCATTTAAGATCGGGATGATCTCACGCGATACAAATGGGAAAGTGACAAAAATTGTGGCAAGCACCACACCCGGTAACGCAAACGTAACGCGGATGTTTGTTCCGAAAAACTGGTTGATCGCCCGGATTGCCGGATACGTCCAGCCGAGCCGTCCGAAGGTCATCAAAAAGGCAAGACCTACAATGACGGGAGAGATTGAAAACGGGATATCGATCAGCGTGGCAAGCACCTGTTTCCCACGGAAGGAAAACTTCGTTAAAAGCCATGCCGCCACGATTCCCAAAAACGTATTGACAACTACCGCGATCACGGTTGCAAGCAATGTGACCAAAAGAGCCGAACGCACATATTCGGTTGTGATCGCCTGTATGTAAAAAGCAAATCCTTCTTTCAATGCACTGAAGAGAATCGAAAACAGGGGAAGAATCAGCATAACAAATATGAAAAGAACGCTGATGGCTATTAAGATGTATTTCGTACTTTTCTTTTGTTCCATAAAAACGAACTCCCTTTCTTAAAACGAATTGGTTGGTTCCCTGTTGCACTTACACATTGTTGGTTCTGGCTGCCTGTTTCATCTGTACAATATTCACAGCAAGCAGTAAAACAAACGACAAAATCAACATTACCAGCGCGATTGCCGTGGCACTCGCATAATCAATATATCCAAGCTTCTGCATGATCACATAGGAGATCACCTGCGTATGTTCCCTTGCACTGTTTCCGGATATGTAAATGACACTTCCGTACTCACCAATTCCTCTGGCAAAGGCAAGCCCAAATCCGGTTAAAACCGGGGGCATCATCTCCGGAAGAAGCACTCTGCGGAAGGTCTGAAACCGGTTGGCTCCAAGCATAAATGCCGCTTCTTCATACTGTCCGTCAAGTTTTTCGAGTACCGGCTGCACGGCACGGATGACAAACGGAATTCCGACAAACACCAGTGCAATGAGCAGTCCCAGATGTGTGTAGGATACTTTGATGCCAAGTTTTGCAAGCGGAGCCCCAAGGATTCCGTTTTCGGAATACATTTTGGAAAGTGTGATACCTGCTACCGAAGTCGGCAGTGCAAACGGAAGCTCAATACAGCCATCGAGGATACGTTTTCCCGGAAACTCATATCTTACAAGCACCCAGGCAATGATCACACCGAACACACTGTTTATAAGTGCCGCAATAAACGAACATCCGATGCTGGTCGCAAATGCATGCCGCACGGTCGGCTTCGTGATCAGGGACCAGAACTCTGCCGGACGCAGTTTTAATGCGGAAACCATCACAGATGCCAGCGGGATCAGCACAATCAGGGAAAGCATTGTCACTGTAATTCCCAATGTGAGGTGATACCCCGGTATCACGCGTACTTTTTTTGTCTTATTCGTTGCCGTAGATTTCATCAAACATTGCTCCATCGTCAAAATAGTTCTTATATGTTTCGTTCCAGCCGCCGTAATCTTTGATCGTATATAATTTCACATTCAGGTCAAAACGGTCGGAAAATTCTTTCAGGATTGATTCATTGCTCGGGCGGTATCCATATTCTGCCACCAGCCGCTGGGCATCATCCGTGTACAGATAATTCAAATATTCCCTGCTGACTTCCTGCGTGCCGTTGGCATCCGCATTGTCATCCACAACCGCCACACTCGGCTGTGCCAGAATACTGACACTCGGCGTAATCATCTCATATTCATCCGGATAACTTTTCATCGTGGTAATTGCCTCATTTTCCCACGCGATCAGCACATCCCCTTTCTGGTTTTCCACAAATGTGGTAGTGGAACCGCGTGCTCCGGAATCCATGACGGAAACCTGCGAGTAAAGTTTCTGCAGAAATGCTTTCTGCTTATTCTCATCACTGGTCTGCTCCTTTATATAGGAAAGTGCTGCTAAAAAGTTCCAGCAGGCACCACCACTGCTCTTCGGGTCCGGGGTGATGATCTCGACCTTTTTATTTACCAGATCGTCCCAGTCTCTGATCTGTTTCGGATTGCCTTTCCGGACGAGGAAAACAATCGTCGAAGTGTATGGGGAACTGTCATCGGCAAATTCCTGTTCCCAGCCGTTTTCAATCAGTCCGGTCTGCTCGATCAGTGTGATATCATGCTCCAGTGCCAGTGTCACGACATCGGCGTTACATCCCTCTACAACGGAACGCGCCTGTGCACCGGAACCTCCGTGGGATTGAATAATATTCACTTCTTTTCCCGTTTTTTCCTTATAATATTTCTCAAACAGAGGATTATATGCTTCATAAAATTCTCTTGTCGGATCGTAGGAGACGTTGGTGATTGTCCGTACATGACTCTTTTTGCTTCCGCATCCGGTACATCCAATCAACAGAATTGCCGCCATGGACAGTACCGCTATTTTCTTTACCATTGAAAATGATTTTCGCTTCATGTTTCCGCCTCCCTTGACTTTCGTTTATCATACCCCTTAATTCCTATCATGTCAATAGGTATTGTAGGAATAATTTTCCTTTCTTTCTACGGTACCATGGAAAGATTGAATTTTGCTTGAATCTCAATACGTGGATTTTTATAGCCAGTTAAATTGTAACTGCGTGGTCTGGGGCCTTTTGTTTTCAGTGGGACGGATTTGCGGGGATTGTTCTAAATATAAGTTTTTTCGATGCGACGGAAGAAGGGGGACATTCTCTTTCTACAGAAAAATTTGCAGTTAAAGGCGCTCCCGGAAGGAAATGCATGCAATGAGCGTTTACGGTAAAGTGATAAATACTTTGGAATCCTGACATGCTAATAGGTGGAAATTTCATTGCCGGTATTTTGTGAAACAATAGTTCTATTAAAGCCTTTATATGTTCGGGCATTATAAACTTATAAATAAAGGATGGGTTCTATATAATCAAAATTCATAGGAAAGATGTCATCGTGGTATCTATCCCAATAAATTTCATGTAAAAAATACCATTGCGGTATCTATATATTGAAAATTTAACATTCAGATACCGGAAAGTCTCTATAGATCAAAAATTGCTTCTTCAGATACCGCTTTTTCTAAAAAACCGGTATCTGAAGAAGCAATTTTTACTATATAGGTGACATTTTCTGATTTCAAGCATTAAAATTTCGGAAAACCGTCACCTAAAACTTTAATTTTTCGTCTATAGATACCCGGCCTTATCATCGAGTGATTTAACAGGGTATTTTTATGTTTATTCCAGTTCATGGGATTCGTAGCTGTTTTTGAGGCGTCCCTTTAACTGCAGGTTCTGGTGCCTTTATGTTTGTTCCACAGACAGGATTTGCGGACATCATTCTTTTACTTATGGCTTTCCAATCCCCAGGAAGAAGGGGGACATTTCTTTCGGAAGAACAAATTTACAACTGCGCCGTAGTTCCATCATGTAACGTTAATAGCATAAAAGTAAAACTTTTGCAAAACCAGCCTGAAATCACCATCGGCGCTAACTTATAAATTTTTCTGTAGAAAGAGAATGTCCCCCCTTCTTCCGTCGCATCGAAAAAACTTATATTTAGAACAGTCCCCGCAAATCCGTCCCTCTGAAAAACAAAAGGCCCCAGACCACGCAGTTAACCAGCAATTTATCAAAAGAAGTTTCCATCACTCTTCCCTGATCAATTCATATGTCACCTCCTTGTTCTTTGTTCGCATAACAATCCCTCTGACATCTTCCAGATTAATTTTATTTGCCACCTGTAATCCTAGATAAGAGGTCACCCTATAGAAAGCTCCTGACTGTAACACTGCATTGCAGTCGGAATAGGTTTTCTTTGCCTTTGAATCACTAATGATATCCATCGGATAAGGATCTGCAATATTCCAGTTACGCGTTCCATCCTTGTAAATCAAAGAGGTTTTTTCCAAGATCCTCTCCCACACTTTCCTGATTCTTTCCCCATCTCTCTAATCCAAATGACCATTCAGCATTTTTCTGCATTTTTCTATAATACTCTGTAGTTGTTCCATAAATTACAGCACTCAATGGTGTTATCCGCATCCGCTTTGGCTCATAATACTTCGGGCTGATCTGCTCTTGATTTTTTGCTTTCAACGTATATTCATAAACAGGAACATTACAACTCGCGTCAAGTGTCGCAGTATTATTCGTTTTGTAGGCAAATCATAACACAATGTCAAATTCATTGACGATGGGACCCATTGTCGAAAATCCATGTCCATTTCAAAATACTGCACATTCTTATCACTTTGTGTTCTGAGAAAAATAGATGAAGATTCAAAATGCTCTTCATACACGTTCTGCTTAAGACGCAACTGTCTTGTCGAACGAAGATTTCCATTCTCATCATAGCTTTCCGATCCCGCCGGTCCTTTGGTTGCCAGCCATTTTTCGCCGGTTTCATCCTTTGCCTCATAGCGCACAACTGCACTTACAACAACTTCATCCGAAAGGATTTCCTCTACCGAAAAAATCATATGTTCATCCTGGTCACTGAATACTCCTCTTGTAACGTAATCGGACAATTCACTTCGCTGTCCCCAATACCCCTGAAACATCTTTTTTAGCTGCTCCGCAAAAGATGTCTGTGGAACAATGCAGGCAAGTGCCAGTGCAGCCGCCACGGTACCTGCAATACCGGCCATTTTCATTCGTTTTTTTCTCATCATTTTTTCCTCCTTTCGTCTCTTTTTGAGTACAATTTCCTCCTCTTTGATCTCCCGCTGCGGTGTAAGGGCCTTTTTTAAAATCTTATCTAATTGCTCATCGTTCATATCCGATAACCTCCAGTTTTTCCTTTAAAAGTGATTTTGCTTTGCGCAGACGGGTTTTAACAGTATTGACGGAAAGATGCAGACACTCCGCAATTTCTGTCAGTTTCATATCCGCCGAATAATACAGATACACCACCAGCCGGTATTTTTCGGGAAGCTGCTGCACCAGTTTCTGCACTTCATGTATTGTTTCCTCCTGCAATACCTGTACTTCCGGATCTGCATTCCGGGTTTCCGATGCTTCCCCGCCGTTTTGTATATGTACTTCGTAGCTCTCCTGTGGTGCAATCCGCATCCGCCATGCAAATTTTCGTCTGCGATTTTTCCAGAGCCGGATTGCCACAGAAAGTGCATAACTTTTACTGTTATTTTTCTCATCTAGCCGGTCTAAATGTTCCAGCAGCGTAAGCATGGTATCCTGATACAGTTCATCACCCTCATGGGCATTTCCTGCAGTCATCCGGCAAAACCACAGGATATCTCTCCCGTGCGCAAGCACAAACTCATCAAACTTTTGTTTTGTCACGTGTAATTCCTTTCTATTCCCCAAAGACGTCCATGAGATTTCTCTCTTACATAATGATATTGTAATAAATTTTCAAAAAGTTTTCCGGATTTATTGGCACTTGAACAAATACGTTGAATACTCTATAATAAGTAGAAAACCTGTGCCCTGCGGTACATTTTTGATGTATCCCAATCGCATCTGGCTTTTTATTACACATTACGAGGAAATTTTATGAAAAAAAATACCCTGCGGCATTCCCTTCTGCTGCTTCTGACTGCAGCTATCTGGGGATTTGCCTTTGTTGCACAGAGTGTGGGAATGGACTATGTGCAGCCTTTTACCTTTACTGCTGCCCGCTCACTGATCGGGGGGATCGTACTGCTTCCGTTTATTTTATCCAGGCGCAGAAAACCGGCCGGACTTCTGAGGAAAAATCCGCTTCCTGGAAACAGGCACTGCCCGGAGGCATCATCTGCGGTGTTCTGCTGTGTATCGCATCGAATCTGCAGCAGATCGGCATACAATATACGACCGTTGGAAAAAGCGGGTTTATCACAGCAATGTACATCGTGCTTGTTCCGGTACTCGGTATACTTTTTCACAAGAAAACCGGTATCCGTGTGTGGATCTCTGTGGCACTTGCTGTATGCGGACTGTATCTTTTATGTATGACCGGAGGTTCCTTTCGTCTGCAGCGCGGAGATCTGTATACACTCTGCTGTGCGCTCATATTTTCCCTGCAGATTCTTGCCGTGGATCACTATGCACCGATCGCGGATAATGCCATACTGGCATGCATCGAATTTTTCACCTGTGGCATCTGTTCCCTGATCCCGATGTTTTACTGGAACAGCCACGGATGCACCTGATTCTTGCCGCATGGCTGCCGATCCTGTATGCAGGCATACTCTCCAACGGTGTGGCCTACACTCTGCAGTTTTTTGCACAGCGGGGACTTCCTGCCTCTACAGCCTCTCTGCTAATGAGCACGGAATCCGTGTTCTCGCTTCTGGCAGGTTTTCTCATCCTGCACCAGATGCTGAACGGCCGCGAGCTTACCGGATGTGTACTGATGTTTGCCGCCATTATTCTTGTACAAATAAAAGGAAAAGAAAAGGAGTCGATTAATTCATGAAAAATATCATTGAAAACGAAGTCGGGGCCATCCTGACAGATATCCTTGACGATTATAAAAAAGGACGCGCAGTTGATAAGATGGATATCTACAACCAGCCGGATAAAACCGAAATTATGGACATTCTTGACCGTCTGTTTTCCATTGTTTATCCGGGATTTTTCCGCGATAAAACCCACAAAATCTACAATATTGAACACAGTGTGTCTACCATGATTGAAGATGTAATGTTCCACCTGAACAAACAGATCTGTGTTGTCTTAAAATATACGAAAGAATTCGGTGACAATGAGGAAGAAAAACTGGAACAGTTTGCACAGAAAGCAACCGTTTCTTTCATGCGGCGGATTCCAAAGGTCCGTGAATACTTAGAGACCGATCTGCAGGCCGCTTACGATGGCGATCCTGCTGCACGCAGCAAAGACGAGATCGTATTTTCTTATCCGGGACTTTATGCCATCACGGTATACCGTCTGGCGCATGAGCTGTTTCTGCTTGGTGTTCCGCTTATCCCACGTATGATGACGGAACAGGCACACAGCAAAACCGGTATCGACATCCATCCGGGTGCAACCATCGGCAAATATTTCTTTATTGACCACGGTACCGGCATCGTGATCGGTGAAACAACCATCATCGGCTGCCATGTCAAACTGTATCAGGGCGTTACACTTGGTGCCCTTTCCACCAAAGGCGGTCAGAAACTGCGCGATGTGCGTCGCCATCCAACCATCGGCGACAATGTAACAATCTACTCCGGTGCTTCCATCCTCGGTGGGGGAAACTGTCATTGAGGAGGGGGTTGTAATAGGTGGTAACTCATTTATTACCCAGTCCATTAAAAAAGGCACCAAGGTCAGTGTCCGCAACCAGGAACTGATCTACCACAGTGATGATGAATCACTTCACCACAAAGAACAGGATGAATCCTGGTTTTACATTATCTGATAGTTACAAAAGGGGATTTTATGGATACAAAAGCTTTCCGGGAAGGATTCCGCGATGGCATTCCCATCGGACTTGGATACCTCGCTGTTTCTTTCTCTTTAGGTATTTCTGCAAAACAGGCTGGTCTGACTCCGCTTCAGGGGTTCGTGACCAGCTTTCTGGAAAATGCATCGGCCGGCGAATACATCGCATTTACTCTGATCGGTGCCGGTGCCACATATATTGAACTGTGTCTGATGACAATCATCGCCAATGCACGCTATCTTCTGATGAGCTGCGCCATGAGCCAGCGGTTTTCACCGGATACGCCGATGATTCACCGGTTTCTTGTCGCATTTGACCTGACGGACGAGCTGTTTGGCATTGCCATCGGGCGCCCCGGATATCTCAATCCCTACTACAGTTACGGTGCCTTTCTTGTCGCACTTCCTGGCTGGTCCATCGGAACCGCCGCCGGTGTCATCGCCGGCAATCTGCTGCCGGGTGATATGGTAAAAGCACTAAGCGTTTCTTTGTTTGGTATGTTTCTGGCAATCATCATCCCGCCTGCCAGAAAAGACAAAGTCGTGCTGGTGTTGATCATCATCAGTTTTGCAGCAAGTTACCTGTGCAGCCGTCTCCCGGTTATCCGTGACATTTCCAGCGGAACGCGCACGATCATCCTGACACTGATCATCGCAGGAATCGCCGCATGGCGTTTCCCTCCGCAGACGGAGATCACTCCGGAAAATGCTGACGCACAAAAAGAACAGGGGGCAGATGTATGAGTGGAAATATTTATATCTACATTGCAATCGTAGCGATCACCAGTTATCTGATCCGCGTGCTTCCGCTGACGCTGATCCGCAAGCCGATCAAAAACCGGTTTATCCGTTCTTTCCTGTATTATGTACCTTATGTCACACTTGCGGTTATGACCTTTCCGGCAATCATTGATGCCACAGCCACACCGCTTGCAGGAGCACTTGCTCTAATTGCCGGCATCTTTATGGCATGGAAAGGACTCGGACTTTTCCCGGTTGCGATCGCCTGCTGCATCATTGCTTACCTTGGTGGACTGATTTTTTAATAAAAAAGTGCCTGCATCATTTTTTGATCCAGGCATTTCTTCTATCCCCAAAGTGAAAATAAAAATACTACGATTCCAAGAATAACAAGAATCACACCCGTCACACGGTTCAGTGTTTTCGGTGTGGCTTTATTTGCAAATACCGCAGCAATTCTCGCCCAGATCAGGGTAAAAATCACACACAGCGTAAACACCAGCCCGTCCGGTTTCCCGCCAATAACAAAATGGGAAGCAGCCCCTGTAAACGCAGTAAATGCCATAATAAATACACTGGTTCCGACTGCTGTCTTCAGTTCATACCCAAGTACAGAAGTCAGGATAAGAAGCATCATCATGCCGCCGCCAGCACCGACAAATCCACAGATAAATCCGATACAGATACCGCTTATGACCGACTGGATGGCACGCTTTTGTGCGGATACCCTCTGCATGGTCTCTTTGGTTGTCATAACCGGGCGAACAATAAATTTGATACCAAGCAAAAATGTCATAAAGACAGAAAAATTTCCCATTGTGGCAGATGGTACAAGGCTTGAAACATAGCTTCCCACCACGGTAAATGCAAGGACACTAACCATCATGATCAGACCATTTTTCACATCAAGATTCTTATTTTTTCCATAGGTATACGCAGACACTGCACTGGCAAGTACATCAGAAGACAGCGCAATCCCGACCGCCATATACGGCTCCATCCCAAGAAATGTGATAAGCATCGGGCTGATAACCGCTGCCGCACTCATCCCGGCAAAACCGGTTCCAAGTCCGGCTCCCATACCTGCAAAAAATGTTACTAGAATCGTAAATAATACTTTCATTCTCCTGTATCTCTCCTTTGTTCCAGATAACAAGTAATTCTAGCACATTTTTCAAAACAAATCCAGCATGTTATCCAGATAAATTTCTTCCCGGACATGCAGCTGATATTGTGGCTTTGTCATGTAATATAGCAGAAACTCTAAAATCAGTGCACTTCCAAGTCCCCGTCCCTCGATCTTAAAATTAGAAAATCCCATTGGAAAGTAAACATTTTGGATTGCCTCTATTCCAATAAATCCCGGATTTTGCATGGCTTTGGAAAAGCGATATCCCTGCTCAGATTCCGGTGCCGTACAGTGATGTTCCCTATTTTCTCCAAGATTCTTGCGGCTGACCGCTTCATAACAGGCTTTCCTGTCCTTACAGCCAAACCAGCAGCATTCATTGCACAAAAACTCCACCTTGTCTTTTTCTGGCCAAGACAGTGTCTTCCATCGGTCATAGGCTTTATTTAAGCGAAAATCAGGAACAACATACCGGAAATCTTCACGTCGTATTTCCTCTACCAGCTGCTTAAAATCCGTGATTACTTTTGTGGTGGACGAAACAAAATAAAGGTGCGGATAATGTTTTTTCAGATATTCCAACAGCAGATCCGAATGGACAATCACACCGTTTTGCACATCTTTATTTTCTTCCAGTAAAGCACAGAGCGCATTGCATTTCCGGTCAGAAAGATGCTTCTCTTTTAAAAGAGAGTTGCTGAAGGTCAGCCGCGCGGATATTCCATACTCCTGCATCAGTGCCAGAACTTCTTTCGGATCACTCTCTCCAAAACCGGCACGCCCGCCGCCCCAGATACAATCTGCCGGAGCTCCATAGATCGAACCGATTTCACACCAGTCATAAAACCAGTCCCTGTGCTCCCGATATAACGGAAGAAACACGCGGTATAGTTCGTAAAATTCAAACAAGCCCGGAAGGTGATAATACACTTTTGCCGTTATCTTCATCCCCGCTCCTCCTTGTCTTTGAAAAAAAAGCCATTCTCTCCTGCGAAAATGGCTTCTGAAATACTACTACTTATTTTCAAAATTAACACTGCGGATCATGTTACGGTTGATAAACTGTGTTCCCTTTTTCGGTGTCTCGATCTTCACCCACTGCGCATCCACGTCCATCAGTTTTCCTTTGATACCACCCATATCATTAAATAAACTTACCGCACAATCTTTTCCTATATAAGTATCTAAAATTGAACCACTCATCATTTCGTCTTCCTTCCCATTTTCTGTCACTGTAAACAGCTCAGTATCCTGCATTGCCAGCATATTCCATGTATTTACCATATTGAAATAATTGACTGCTGCCATTGTTGTTGCGATATCCATACCTTCATCACCTCATAGATATCAGTGTAGCATTCTTTATGCACACTTGCAATTACTTTCTCCCTCTTTCCCTCTCCGACATCGGGACTTCATTTTTCATGTAAGTATCCCACACCTGCATCCGATCCTGCTCATCCAGTTTGCGCAAAACTTTTGCCGGAACACCTGCCACAATACAGTTATCCGGAACATCGCGGGTTACGACTGCCCCTGCTGCCACAATACAGTTCTTTCCGATGGTCACTCCGCCACAGATCGTTGCACTCGAACAAATCCAGCTTCCGCTTCCGATATGGATGGGCTTTGCATACTCCAGGTCATGAAAACCATCCGGATACTGCTGCGGCAGCCGCTCATCGGAAAGAAACGGATGACACGGGGTTGCAATCGTCACGTTTGCGCCTACCCACACACCATCCTCCAGCGTAATCGGCGCACAGTCCAGAAATGTACATTTATAGTTGACAAAACAGCCTTTTCCAAAATGGATATTGACACCATATTCACAGTAAAATGGGGCAAAAATGGCTGCTCCTCCATCCTTTGCAGATGGAATCAGTTTTTCTAACAAACGCTGTTTTCTTTTTTTCCTCCACAGCGGAGTGCGGTTGAATTTATCACAGGTTTCCATGCCAAATTTATGATATTGTTCCAGATCTTTGCTGTCGGCATTGTAAAGTCTGCCGGCTTTCATTCGTTCCCAGTTATTCATGTTTATCTCCCTCTTTTTTATTTCCTTTAGTATAACAAACTTTTGCAATATAGGAAACTGAAGTTTGGTGACTATCTGGTTCTCTTAGGTGCTATTATGCGCGAGGAAATGATGATTGACTGGCTAAAAAAATGTATCAAACTGCTCGGTTAACATGCTCCCTCTCCCTTCAAATAGGCAATCACTTCGAATAGATCCGGTAACACCACCGCTGCTTTTTCCTGCATTTCTTCATTTGCAGGCAGCAGATCCGGAACCATGATCGGAAGCAAATGTCCTGCATGTGCCGCACGAATCCCATTGTAGGAATCCTCAATCGCATACGCGCGCTCCGGTGCAACCCCAAGTTCTGCACAGGCCTTTAAGAAAATGTCCGGTGCCGGTTTGCTGTGCTCCACCATATCCCCGCAGATCACATTGTCAAAAAAATTCAAAATCCCAGCATCCTTTAACTGGTTTGTCACGGTCTGTCTGCGTGTCGAAGATGCCAGCGCAATTTTCTTTCCATCTTCTTTTAAAAAGGTGAGCAGTTCCACAACCCCCGGCTTCATCGGAAGCCTGCCGCCATCGTATCTGCTGTGATAGATAGCAGAGGACTCTTTCGCATAAATATCATACGGAAAATCCTCCCCATAAATTTCCAGCATAATCTCCCGCGTCCGTTTCATCGTCGTCCCCGTACAGGAAAGCACCGCTTTCTCAATATCTGGAATCTGGTATTTATCTGCAAGCTCCTTCCAGCACTGCATCACAGACCGCTCAGAATCAAAAATCACACCGTCCATATCAAATACAACTGCATCGTAACCGGTTTTCTTTTCCATAGAA
>ENA-OQKA01000274-OQKA01000274.1-human-gut-metagenome-genome-assembly--contig:-NODE-274-length-14556-cov-2.812184_pt1 | contig 14556 bp, 15 predicted proteins | sample MGYA00242644_ERZ504789 | MGnify/ENA primary metagenome ERZ504789 (study PRJEB26092, sample SAMD00036423) | human gut metagenome | host: Homo sapiens | study: EMG produced TPA metagenomics assembly of...
GACTGATCTCTCTGTTGTTGATGAGTCTAGTTTTAACAGGCAAAGGGGGCTGACACACTCTCTGGAACAACGGATTCCTTACAATGAAATGACCTGACGGGCAAGATTTTATGTTCTGATTTTTTAATGGTCAAAAATTGCTATATGAATTTTGACTTGTCAGGGAAATAAAAACCCCACATCTGTTTCGCCGCAAAAGCGTCAGATGTGGGGTGGCTTTTCTGTGGTATAAACAAAAAAATCGGGTGAGCTGGCGGCTTCTTTGCCACCGGATCATCCGATTTTAGTATCTGCCTGTTACAAATCGCAGGAAGGATACCGGTTTGCGTCCGTAGCTCTTCGTCCGTTTCACGTAATCCTTGTAATACTGAACTACCTGAGCAAAGGACATGGTTGGATCGATTGCATACATCATCGATACACCTCCTTTTTTATTTTGGTGTGCGCCCTTCTCAATTATCTTATGTCATATGGGCTGATATGTTCGAAATGATTTTCTCATTTCTTGTATACATTATAACACCGTCTTTGGTAGTATTCAACAAAAATAACGTAAAATTTTTGTGCAAATCACATATTGCTTTTGTAAATATTGCTCATAAATAAATGTTCCCGCAACAATTCTTTCTGCGTCCTCTCTGCTGTCCAGAAAATATTATTGCCTGTGATTACAGCTTTTAGTGCAATTGGTTCCACACCCGCCTTTTTATATTCTGCCAGAAATGCATCCACCTGATCCGAATTCATTTCCGAAAAAATCAGCATTTCTGCCGGAAATTCCGGACCGTCATATTTTTTTGCCTCTCTGGTAAATCCCTGTATCTGCGCCAGCGTGCCCAGTTTCTGGGAATAATCCTTGCGGGCAACATCTATGATACGAATGCCTAATGTCCTGCATACATTCTGAATCACTGCGTATTTATCCCGGTTTATACGAAAAAGTAATATTGTCTGTGCCATAATTCTCTCCCTGCTGATCCGCTGCCTTACCTGTGTCTGTTTTCATCAGACTCCAAACTCCCTGTAATCCTCCGGCAAAAAACGATGGTAAATGATATGGATTCCCTCATCCTTAAAACAATAATAATAGGGATCTTCCTCATCCTCCGCAAACCGGAACATCCAGTCGAATTCCCCATTTTCGATCTTCTGACATTCCACATGGGACGAATGTTTACAGAACAGTTCCCGGATCTCCTGCATGGTACAGCCATGCCTGCCAACCAGTTCCACCAGTTCCCGGATAAATTCATCCGGCTTTTCATGCTCATGGACATATACACTTCCCTGTTCCGGAATATAAAAACAGAAACGCTCTTTTTTTGCCGTCACACCTACATCCCCGAGTTTTTCCGGCCAGGTTTCCGGCAGATGCTGCAGGCGATGAAGCATTTGTTCTTCTCCCTCCTGCACGTCAAAAAAGTGATTCAGAGAGGACAGGGGATAGTATAACCGGATGGCTTCTTTTCGAAATCCCAGTTTTGCCTGTTCCTCTTTGATCGTGTCCGTCAGACTTTTTTCCAGCCGCTCGTATCCCATCCTGTCCTCCTGTATCTATAGCTGCATGATAAAATCTGCTTTACCGATCCTGCAGCAGAATCTGCCGTGTCTTGGGATCATCCGGCGGCAGATTGCAGTGCAGGACATGAAATCCTCCGGTCTGTGACCCTTCAATCACATTGATTGCCCCATTGTAGAGTCTTGTCTTTCCGGTTCCGATCTCATGATTCGTAAGCCCTGCCAGAAGCACATTGATTGCCGCTCCATGGGATACCGCAGCCACTGCCTGATGCCCCGTTGCCGCAAGAAGCCCTATCGCACGCTCCATGCGTTTCTGCACATCGGCAAACGGCTCCATTCCTTCGACATGGTCGCCTGCCGCAAGTGCAAAATACTCTTTTTTATCTTTTACCAGTTGTCCGGAAAACGGACCAAGATCCCGCTCAATCAGCTCCTGCATCGGCTCTACACCGTCTCTGCTTAACCCGATCTGTGCAGCAATCTCCTCCCCTGTGCAGTGTGCACGTTTCAGTGGGCTTGTATACACAGCTTCTATCCCCAGTCCCTGCAGCGTCTGCCCACAGCGTACTGCCTGTGCAATTCCTGCCGCATTCAGTTCTATATCTTCCCGTTCCCTGAAAACGGTTGATATGATTCCAGTCCGTTTCTCCGTGCCTGATTTAAATATATTTTCAGTTTTTTATGTTTACCAGCCTCAAAAAATTTCTTTGTCTCATATACAACCACACCATTTAAAGCAAACAGCGCAATCATATTCGGCAGTGCCATCAGACCATTGAAAATATCGGCAATCGTCCAGACAGCACTTACCGTCATATACGGTCCGATAAATACTGCCAGAATATAAATCCAACGGAACACCATTACTTTTTTCATATTTCCACCGGTCAGATATTCCAGACATCTCTCACTGTAATAATCCCATCCAAGAATCGTTGTAAAGGCAAAAAATACCAGACACATCATCAGGACAAAAGAAGATACCACATGAGGGAACGGAAGTCCGTTCTGGAACGCATATGTAGTAACCTGAACGCCCTCGAGTCCATCCACCTGCCATGCTCCGGTCAGTACAATGGAAAGTCCGGTCAATGTACAGATCACAATCGTGTCAATAAATGTACCTGTCATGCTGACAAGTCCCTGACGCACCGGCTCATGTGTCTGTGCTGCTGCCGCTGCGATCGGCGCACTACCAAGTCCTGCCTCGTTTGAGAAAATGCCCCTTGCAACACCGTTTTGCATGGCAACAAACATACTGCCTACCACACCACCGGTGACTGCACGCGGATGAAATGCGCCCTGCACAACCGTAACAACCGCTGCAGGGACTTTTGTAATATTACAGATAATTAAAACTCAATGCAAAATACAAAATATGCAACCGCCATAAACGGAACAACAATCTGGCTGACACTTGCTATACGCTTGATTCCGCCAATCAGCACGGCACCCACACAAAATGCAAGGATCAGGGAAGCGACTACAACCGTCCAGGAATAAGTTCCAATTCCCGGAATTGCCACGGTATGAACCTTATTCGGATCAAAAAAGTTCTGGATGGCACTGGCAATACCGTTCACCTGGCTGAATGTTCCGATTCCGAACAGACCTACACAGACTCCAAAAAAGGCAAAAATCTTTGCAAGCCATTTCCATTTCGGTCCCATTCCCTGTTCAATATAGTAGAACGGACCACCCAGACTGTGTCCGTCTTTGTCAACTACACGGTATTTGATGGCAAGTAATCCTTCGGAAAATTTTGTTGCCATTCCGAAAAATGCCGCCACAATCATCCAGAACAATGCCCCCGGGCCGCCTGCGCATACCGCAGTTGCCACACCGACAATGTTTCCCGTACCGATCGTTGCACTCAGTGCCGTACATAAAGCTGCAAAACTGGATATTTCTCCCTTGCCGCCCTCTTCATTTTTTGACCATCCACTTGAGTGCCAGCGGAAGCCTGCGCATCTGCAGGACTCCCAGACGCACGGTCAGTAAGATACCGCCGCAGAGGATCAATACCATAAGCGGGACTCCCCAGACGAAGTTGTCCACGGTCTTTAAAAATGCATTGATTGTTGTCCACATAATTTTTCTCCTTATTTTCCTTTTTTCAAAAGGCTTTTCCTGCGTACAAATGTGCTTTGTACGCGCACATTAAAAATTATACGCAAAACAGGAAATAAGTGCAAGAAAAAAATCTTTTTTGTCGGTGAAAACATAAAATTCTGTTGCTATTTTAAATCAGAAAAAATATACTATAAGAAAAACAGATCAGATTTAAGGGGGAATTTTCCATGAAAACATTCATCGGCACAGGTGTGGGACAGCCGGAAACTGCCGTGCATCAGGCAGTACAGGGACTTACATCCCCAAGTGCAATTCTTTTTATGGCTTCTTATGAACATTTCAAAGAAACTGCCTCACGCCTAAAAGAACTTTTTCCGGATACTCCGTGTATCGGAACGATCGGAACCAGACTCGTAAACGGACAGGTGAGTGATTCCGGTCTTGCGGTTCTTGGATTTTTTTCTGATGTGAAGATCCGCTGTGGTATCCTCACGGAAGCCAGCCGTTGTCCGGTTGCGGGCACAACGCAGCTTCTCAAGCAGATTGCAGAGATTTCTCCCGGCACAGACGATACGGTATGCGTGGAATATTGTACCGGCTCCGAAGAAAAGCTGGTAACCACGTTTACATCCTGTCTGGAAACAAAGGGCATCCATCTGGCAGGAGGCACCGTTTTCGGTGTCCCGGACGGCAAATCTCCGGTCGTTGCATATAACGGAGAATTATATGAAGATGCCTGCGTCTATGCCCTGATCAAAAATACCACCGGGAAAATACGTGTATACAAAGAAAACATCTATGAAAAAACATCGGCCGAGAGTCACTTTGCCACAAAAGTCGATGTATCCCGTAAAGCACTCATCGAACTTGACGGCAGGCCTGCCGCAGACGTATACAGCGCAGAACTTGACATTCCCCGTGATAAAATCATCGACAACGTACTGGTCAATCCTATGGGACGTGCGGTAGGCGATCAGGTTTTTATCTCTTCCATGAACGGAATGGATGCAGACGGCACACTGACCAACTACAAACGAATCAATAAAAACGACTGCATTTATTTCTTAAGTCTCGGTGACTACAAAGCAACGGAACAGCAGACACGCCAACAGATCCAGCAGGACGCATCCCATATTTCCCTGGTTTTATCCATTGACTGTATCTACCGGTATCTGCTCTACGAAAAAGAGGGATATTTTTCTACATATGCAAAAGACATGGCAGTTCTCGGACCACACCTTGGCATTGTCGGCGGTGGCGAACAATATAATAACCAGCATGTAAACCAGACGATGGTCTGCGTGGTATTTGAATAGGAGGAACTTTTTATGTTTGGAAAAAAGAAAACCACAGGAACCGCAACACCTGTTCCACAGGTTTCCAATAAAAAGAAAATAGAAGATTATCTGACATCCATGTCTTTTCTCAGCCATTTTGTCATTGACAAAAAGGAATCTCTCGTCGAAGAAGAGATCAAGACCGTGCGTGAGATTGATAAAGTAAAAGACTCTTACACCGACGTGATTGAACACAATGCCTCAATCCGCGAAACTGTTGATTCCCTGCAAAAAGAATTCGGAAAAATCGGAGTAAATTTCCGGTCAATTTACGGATGTAATCACCGATGTGACCAGCGTATCCGACGATGCCATGCAGGATATCCGTGATCTGAAAGAAAGTTCAGCCAAAGTGGAAACGCAGTTCACAGAGATTCATAAAATCTACGATGAGTTTCAGACCCGCTTTGATGAAATCCGTGCAACCATGCAAAACATTGTCGGCATCGCAAACCAGACCAACCTGCTGGCATTAAATGCTTCCATCGAAGCGGCCCGTGCCGGCGAACACGGAAAAGGATTTGCCGTTGTTGCAGATGAAGTCACAAAACTTTCGATCGGCATCAAAGAACTGGTGGGTGATGTAAACAAAAGTATGGAAGGTTTGCAGACAAGCTCCGAAAATCTGACGCATTCTCTGCTGGATGTGCGGGATGCACTGGATGCTTCCCACACACAGATGGACACAACCGAAGATATTTTTTCCCATATCAATGATTCCGTGTCCGGCGTAGAAAATGTTCACCGCGGCATCAATGAGGTTGTGGAAAACTGCAGCGGACAGGTGGATCAGCTCCGGGAAGACATGGAAGCCCATGAAACCCGTTATGCCCAGGTTCAGTCCGATATTGACGGCTTAAAGAGCCTGATGACAGAAAAGGGATTTATCTATGAGGACATTTCCAATATGATGGAACAGGCTGATCCATTGATCGAAAATATCAAAACGGAATTAAACAAATAAATCTCATTATTCCCCATCTTCTGCCCAGAGCCGTGCGCACCGCACGGCTCTCTGCCATCCCCTGAGCAGCTTTTTGCGCTCCCCTGAGTCCATTACCGGTTCAAACCTTCGTCCCAGCTGCCAGTTTTCCCGGATTTCATCCCTATCTTTCCAGTAACCTGCCGCAAGTCCTGCCAGATATGCCGCTCCGAGTGCTGTTGTCTCAATACATTCCGGTCGAAGTACTGCCGCATCAATGATATCTGCCTGAAACTGTACAAGCATGTTATTTGCACTGGCTCCTCCGTCCACACGCAGACCATTCAGCGTCACGCCGGCATCCTCTTCCATGGCGTGAATGACATCTTTCGCCTGATAGGCAATAGACTCTAATGTCGCACGGATAAAATGTTCCTTTTTGCATCCCCGTGTCAGCCCGACAATCGTTCCGCGCGCATACGGATTCCAATACGGTGCCCCCATGCCGGCAAATGCAGGAACAATATAAACACCATTGGAATCCGGGACTCTCTTGGCATATTCCTCGGACTGTCCTGCGGTACGGATCATACGCATCCCGTCCCTCAGCCACTGGATGGCCGCCCCTGCCACAAAAACACTTCCCTCAAGTGCATATTCCACTTCCCCTGCAGTACCCGCAGCAATGGTCGTAAGCAGTCCATGTCTGGAAATGATTGGTTCCTTTCCGGTATGCATCAAAAGAAAACAACCGGTTCCATAGGTATTTTTTACATCTCCTTTTTCAAAACAGCACTGTCCGAACAATGCCGCCTGCTGGTCTCCTGCCACACCCATCACAGGAATTTTACCGCCAAAAATCTGCTCCTGTGTCTCTCCGAAGAAACCACTCGACGGCCGCACTTCCGGCAGCATTTCTTTGGGAATGCGAAACAGCTCTAATATCTCTTCCTCCCAGCAGCATCTGTGTATGTCAAACAACATGGTTCTTGCCGCATTCGTATAATCCGTGACATGCACCGCTCCCTTGGTCAGATTCCAGATCAGCCATGTATCCACCGTGCCAAACAAAAGTTCCCCTTTTTCTGCCGCCTCACGCGCGCCTTTCACATGATCAAGAATCCATGCGATCTTGCTTGCGGAAAAATAAGCATCCGGCACCAGACCTGTCCGCTTCTGCAGCATCGGTCCATATCCTTTTTCTTTCAGTTCATCAATCTGTTCTGCCGTGCGCCGGCACTGCCAGACGATCGCATTGTATACGGGTTCCCCGGTCTTTTTATCCCAGACGATTGTGGTTTCGCGCTGGTTTGTGATGCCAATGGCACGGATATTTTTGGATGATGCCCCGATATTCGCCATTGCCTCTATGGCAACCGACATCTGGGAGGACCAGATTTCCCTCGGATTCTGCTCTACCCAGCCCGGCTGCGGGTAAATCTGTGTAAATTCTTTCTGTGCCATCGTGACGATTTTTCCTGCATGATCAAACAGGATACAGCGGGAACTTGTCGTTCCCTGATCCAGTGCCATAATATATTCTTTCATAATCTGTAATCCCCCATATGATTTTCCTGTAGCTTTTCTTTTTCCTATTTTACTGCATATTCCCATTTATCACCAGTTTATTTTCTCGTCAATTGTGGTTTTAACAACATATTTTCCATTTGCTTTCTGATAAATTACTTCTTTGCTTACAAAATAAAATCAAAGGAGTATCTTATTATGGAACATAAAATGTTTTGCTATCAGTGTCAGGAAACCGCAGGATGCAGCGGCTGCACCCAGATGGGTGTCTGCGGCAAAAAGCCGGAAGTAGCAGCTATGCAGGATCTGCTCGTCTATGTGAGCAAGGGATTATCCGCGGTCACAACCCAGCTGCGCAAAGAAGGAACAAAGGTTTCAGAAGAAACCAACCACTTGATCACCTGGAATCTGTTTACCACCATCACAAATGCCAACTTCGACAATGAGGCGATCATCGCACGGATTCATAACACTCTGTCCGTGCGCCGCACACTCATTTTACAGGTAAAAGATACCTCAGGTCTGCCGGAAGCTGCTTTCTGGGATATAAAAACAAAAGATGGCTCTGACGCATCGGATGATGTGCTCTTTGCCAAGGCAAAAGAGGCAGGGGTTCTCTCCACAAAAGACGAGGACATCCGCAGTCTGCGTGAACTGATCACTTACGGATTAAAAGGTTTGTCCGCTTACTCCAAGCACGCCAATGTACTGCTTTCGGATGATCCGGAAATTGATGCCTTCCTGCAGCGGGCACTCGCTGCAACACTGGATGATTCCCTCACAGCCGATGACCTGGTCGCACTCACACTGGAAACCGGAAACTATGGTGTCAGAGGCATGGCGATGCTCGATACTGCAAATACCGGTGCCTATGGCAATCCTGAAATTACCAGAGTGAATATCGGTGTTGGAAAAAATCCGGGAATTCTTGTCTCCGGTCATGATTTAAAAGATCTGGAAATGCTTCTGGAACAGACACAGGGAACCGGTGTAGATGTGTATACACACTCAGAAATGCTTCCTGCCCACTACTACCCGGCATTCAAAAAATATCCGAACTTTGTCGGAAATTACGGAAATGCATGGTGGAAACAAAAGAGAATTTGAACGTTTCCACGGACCAATTCTGATGACGACCAACTGTATTGTTCCACCAAAGGACAGCTACAAAGACCGGCTGTACACCACCGGTGCTGCCGGCTATCCGGGATGCACACACATTGATGGCGAAATCGGTGCACAGAAGGATTTCTCGGCACTGATCGAACAGGCGAAACACTGTTCTGCTCCGGAAGAACTCGAGCACGGTGAAATCATTGGTGGCTTTGCCCACAATCAGGTACTTGCACTTGCCAGTCAGATTGTTGAGGCCGTCAACTCCGGCGCGATCAAAAAATTTGTCGTCATGGCAGGATGCGATGGACGGGCAAACTCCCGCAATTACTATACGGATTTTGCCAGAGCACTTCCAAAAGATGCGGTTATTTTAACTGCCGGCTGTGCCAAATACAAATATAATAAACTGAATCTCGGCGATATCAACGGAATACCGCGTGTCCTTGATGCCGGACAGTGTAACGATTCCTACTCTCTGGCTGTGATTGCCCTGAAACTGAAGGAAGTATTCGGTCTCGATGATATCAACGATCTGCCGATCGTCTACAACATTGCATGGTATGAGCAAAAAGCAGTGATTGTGCTGCTGGCACTGTTGGCACTGGGTGTAAAAAATATCCACCTGGGACCGACCCTTCCGGCATTCCTTTCCCCGGATGTGGCAAAGATCCTCACGGACACGTTTGGCATTGCCGGAATTGGTACCGTAGAAGATGATTTAAAACTGTTTTTTGGCAAATAATCCACAAAGTCTGTTTTTTGTCTGTTTTCCTTTGACAAACGGTATTTATGAGAGGTATGATTATTATACAATTTAACGATTTTGCATATTTGGCAGAAGGAGAACATTACATGAACGAAAAACAGTATTTACGAGCCAACAAGCGGGTATTTCTCGCTGTCACCATTATCTTTTCCTATATCACGCTGACCATGCTTGCTGCACTGGCGGCCAGCCACGGGGACCACTTTGTCCGGATTATGATCCAGTGTCTGGTTTCGGTCGGTGTGATTATCCTTTCCGCACTGGGCTATCTGACCCGAAAGAAAACGCACACCTGTGCCATCATCCTGACAACCGCCATGATGGTCGGTTATGCAGCTGTTGCTTTACTAAATACCACGGAAGGGACATGGGCTTACGCGCTTCCCCTCATTATTGCCGCCATGGTTTATCTGGATGAACGGCTTATGAAAATAATAAACAGCGTATTTCTGCTGGTAAATATCGTTCGTCTGATGCTCAGTTTTGCCCCACACGCATCTGCTGCACTGGCCAACAAGGTGCTGGCACTGTTTGTCCTGCTTCTTGTTGCATACGCTTCTATCAGTATTACACGGATGCTTGTGCTTTTCTTTGATGAAAACATGACGGAAATTACAGAAGCTGCGGATAAGCAGAAGAAAAACCACGATCAGATGCTTCTCGTTGCCGAAAATATTTCCCGGCATTTTGAAGAAGCAATGACTGTGCTTGACAGTTTGGAAAACAGTATTGAGGTCAGCCACAGTTCTATTCAGGAAATTGCAGACAGCACCGAAAGCACCGCTGAAGCCATCCAGAAACAGGCGGTTATGTGTTCCAATATTCAGGGCAACACCGATGCGGCAGAAGCCGGCATCCACCAGATGATTGAAGCCGCACATGAAACGGATGCTACTGTAAAATCCGGTGCACAGGTCGTCCTGGAATTAAAGGAACAGGCACAGAACGTGGAAGAAGCCAGCAATATCACGGTACAGGTCATCCAGAGCCTGACTTCAAAAGTCGAGGATGTCCAGAGCTTTGTCGGATCCATTATTGAAATTTCCAACCAGACAAATCTGCTTGCCTTAAATGCTTCCATTGAGGCTGCGCGTGCCGGGGAAGCCGGAAAAGGGTTTGCTGTGGTGGCCGATGAAATCCGCCAGCTTTCCGAACAGACAAAAAATGCCTCTGCCAACATTACAGAAATTATCGACAAATTAAACGATGACACAAAACGTGCCAACGAAAGTATCGAAAACTCAGTTGCTTCCGTAGAAAAGCAGAACGAACTGATTGAGAATACACGGGAGAAATTCGGCAATGTCGGTGAAAACCGTTGAACGCCTGATGGAAAGATATCCATACGGCAGAAGAAAATATCCAGAAAAATCCTTGATGCCACGAATGTTATTTCCGATAATATTACCCACCTCTCCGCCACCGGTGAGGAAGTGGCTGCCTCTTCCACCGAAGGGCTGCGTATGGCAGATTCCACGGTGGACAATATGAAGGGCTGTAAAAAAACGTTCTGGAGAATATTTACATGCTTGCAGAAGATATGAAAGATTCCGTAGAGCACAAAGAACTCGGATAACTCTGTCTGCCAAAAAGCCGGACGCTGTTTACACAACGTCCGGCTTTTTAATGTTTACAGAAATACAAAAGTGACAGGCAAACGGCCATGCCAAGGAATGCCATCCGGTACAACAGCACATTCGCACACCGGATATCTTCCGGTTTCACCGGTACGCAGGGCATCCCCGTATCGTCGGTTTCTTTACAGTCTTTCCAAAACTAACTGGCATCCCTGCCAGCTGGATGCCAAGGCTTCCCGCACAGGCACTCTCGGTCTGCGCAGAATTCGGGCTGGCATGTTTCCGGCTGTCCCTTCTCCAGATCTTCCATGCCCCGGTCCCGCTAAAACGTTTCCCCGGAAGGAAGCTTGCCACGATCATAAGCAGTGCCGCAATGCGGGACGGAATGAAATTTACCACATCATCCAGTTTTGCCGCAAACCTTCCAAAATACAGGTTCTTTTCATTCTTATATCCCACCATGGAATCCATGGTATTCACTGCTTTATAGGCAAAGCCGAGCACCGGTCCGCCAACTGCCAGATAAATCATCGGCGCGATCACACCGTCGGATGCATTTTCCGCAACGGTCTCAATTGCTGCCTTTGCCACACCTGTTTCATCCAATTGTTCCGTATCACGCCCAACGATCATGGACACTGCCTTTCGCGCTGCCGGCAGATCCTGCTTTTGCAGCTGCTCATATACCTTCATGCTTTCCACTTTCAGACACTTTGTAGCAAGAATCTGATAGGTCATAATGGCTTCCACGGCACAGCCAATCGCCGGATGCAGCCCGTATGCCCCCTCAAGGATAACGGCGGCCACACCGGTTGTCCATGCGATAAACAATCACAACCATACGCAAACCCGCGCAGAAATTTTTTTGTGTCTGACAGTTCCTTTTTATTCAAGTTTTTCCAGTGATGCGATCAGATTACCAATCAGACGGATCGGATGGGGCAGCCAGTGCGGATCGCCAAACAACAGATCCAGCACAAACCCAAGAAACATCGCAAAGAAATGATAACTCATACTTTTCTTTTAACTCCATTTTATTCTCTTGTAAGGACAGGCGCAGATGATAGCCCTCGGCATTTTTTACCTGATACGAAAAATAATCACCGCCACAGTAGTGCGAAAGCAGCGCCATGATCGTACCCCCGTGAACCACAGCCACCACCGGAAGCGGCTCCTGTATCATACCGTTGTCTTCCGTTTCCCGGCACTTTGGACACGCTCTGTATGCCAGCTGCTGCCGGATCTGTTCCATAACCAGCTCCATCCCATCCACACATCTTGCGATAAAAGCCTCCCGGCTCTCACCTCCCGGAAATGCCAGCGTTCCACCACTGTCAATCCATGCCTGATAGCGCGGATCTCCATTCAGCTGTGCATAATTCTTTCCTTCAAATTCTCCAAAATCCATTTCACGCCATGGATCAATTTCGATCTGTGGAATTTGCGGAAATAAAATTTCTGCGGTCTGCCGGCAGCGAAGCATGGGACTTACAAATACATATGGCATATCCCCTGTCCTGCATACCTGTGCCCATTGGTCTTTTCTTTTCTCCAGCTGCTGTCTGCCGTCCTCCGAAAGCGGTTCATCCGTCTGTCTGCCAATATACCGGTGTTCTACATTTCCCAGCGTCATTCCATGCCGGATCAGATACAGTTCTATTTGATTCTCTGTCCAATTCCACATACAATCCGTTCCACCCTTTCTGCTTTTGCTGCAATTTCACAAAGCAGCCGTCCCAGCCGCTCACGATATTCCCGCTCGAACGAATCAAGCGGCACAATTCCATTGCCTACTTCATCGCAGATAATTACTGTATCCGGATGTTTTTCCAGATAAGCCATACTTTCTGCTTCCGGGGATAGAGACTTCGGGGCACTTTCCTGCAATTTCTCTCGAAACCATTCTTCAAAATTGTCCCAGATCCGTGCTTCCTCGATGCCCCGCACCTGTGTTACATATGCTTTTTTTCCCTGAGCAGTGCCGCCAATGTATAATTCCATTAATGTACTCCCTATTGCTTGATATTTTATATTACCACGTTTCGACAAATTTATCTATTTATGCTATATTAGCGGCAATTAACCTGAATGGATGCTCGACCATACAAAATGAGAAGAACCCCCAGTAGCGGCAACTACTGGGGGTTCGTTTTTGGTGTACTTGTAAAAGTATCGCCTCATTCTTTGTTGATTGCATTATATCATACACAATCACCAATTTCAAGTATACCCCAATTCATCATCCTTTTTGCACCAGTAGCGCGACTTTTTCAAATCAACACTGACACGGCTGCCGCCACCGCCATTGCCCCCTCACACAGCGTCAGAAAATATCCCGCCGTATCTCCGGTTATTCCGCCAAATTCCCTGTAACTGCGCCAGCGATAGTAACCGAACACTGCAAATGCCGCCGCCACCGCCAGAATTCCCGCCAGAAGCGAAAGCCAGAGCATAAACAGTACACACAACAACGTCTGTGCATAAAGTGCCCCTTTTACCCCACGCTCATGTGCGGTACTCGCAAAATGATAGAGCATCCCATCCGTTTTTGCGGAACGGAAGGAGACCACGCTAAGACCACTCAGGCAGCGGGACAGGAAAAATCCACAACAAAACACTTCCAGCGCACGGTAATCCACAATCTGGGAAAGAGCCGCCACATAAATCAACCCGAATTCCGCCAGCTTGATCACGGAAAAAGCTCCAATGTGGGAATCCTTTAAAATTTCCAGTTTTCGCTCTCTGGGCTGATACGAATGCAATGCATCCATGGTATCCATAAACCCATCCACATGGAAGCCCCCGGTGATAATAAGCGGGAGCGCAGCTGATATCAGAATAAATGCAAGCGTACTGATTCCCAATAACGCAGACAACCGAAACCATCCCCAGAAGATAGCACCGATCACTGCCCCGATCCACGGAAAAAAGCACATGCTGTAACGCATGTCTTCTTCTTTCCACACAAATTGTGGCATCGGAATTTTTGAATAAGTGGAAAACGCCACCGCGATTCCTCTAATGATGTGCATAACCTGCTTCCTTTCTCTCTTTTACCGGAACCGGAATACCTACAACGACTTCGGTCACCGTATCCGCCAACGTCGCCACTCCCGTATTGATGCGTCCGAGTGCACGGATATATGCCTGCGTTGTCGCATCATAGGAAATGCCATCCTCAAACACGTTATTACTGACAATCACCAACTCGTCCACTTTTGCGGAAAGGCTTTTGATTCCCTGCAATATGTGTCCGACAACCACATCTTCCAAAACGATGTCCGCACCGGAAAACATCTCATTTGCAACCAGATTGGACATACATTCCAGCAGGGCACAGCGAGGACGTTCCGTAACATTTTGCCCTGCGCGATCCGGTGGTTCCATGGCTTGCTGTGCTCTTTTCGAAAAATCTACTTCCCCGATATCACGCGGCTGTTCAATCGTAACAAATCCTTTTCCCGCGCGAAGTCTCCGGTGTCTTGCAACTTTTTTTTCGCCCTCCGCATCGTACACCTGCATGGTTGCGATATAATATTTATTCGTTTTTCCATCCAGCAGATGCTCTGCGTAAGCCGATTTTCCGCTGCCGCTTCCACCCAAAACCAAAGTGATCATTCTGTTTCCCCATACCGCTCGTACTGCGCAATTTTCCATCGTATCAAACTGTTGTCTGATCCTCGTAGATGCCAGTGCCAGATCCAAGAAGGGAAAAAA
>ENA-OQKA01000276-OQKA01000276.1-human-gut-metagenome-genome-assembly--contig:-NODE-276-length-14543-cov-2.931188_pt1 | contig 14543 bp, 11 predicted proteins | sample MGYA00242644_ERZ504789 | MGnify/ENA primary metagenome ERZ504789 (study PRJEB26092, sample SAMD00036423) | human gut metagenome | host: Homo sapiens | study: EMG produced TPA metagenomics assembly of...
AAGGGGATGAGATTATCCGGATGAATCATTTTTCGGTTCATTTCAGCAGAGAAATCACTGCATACGGAACATTTCATTCCGGTGAAACCATTAAAGTCACTTATGCAAGGGATGGGCAGAAACATACGACAACACTGGTTCCGAAACTGGATAAAGAGACCGGAAGATATCTGTACGGATTTCAGACCATGGGAAATGTCCGAGTAAAGGGAAACGTGCTCACAAACTTAAAAAACAGTTTTTACGAGGTGCGATACTGGATTTATACCACTATCCAGAGTCTGAAAATGCTTGTGACACGTCAGGTATCTCCAAACGAACTGAGCGGACCGGTCGGTATCGTAAAATCAATCGGAGACACCTATCAGCAGTCTGTAAAAAATGACGGGTATTACTATGCACTTTTGAATATGCTCAACTGGACGATTCTTTTATCTGCGAATCTGGGCGTTATGAATCTGCTGCCGCTTCCGGCACTGGACGGAGGCCGGCTGTTATTTCTGATTATTGAGGCGATCCGCAGAAAGCGGATTGATCCAGACAAAGAAGGCATGGTAAATCTGGTTGGTATTGTATTGTTGTTTGGACTGATGTTTATTGTTATGTTCAATGACATTCGAAAACTATTTATCTAAGAGGCTAGAGGCGTTATGATGGAGAGACATATCACAAAGGAAGTACAGATTGGAAACAGATGGATTGGCGGAAATCATCCGATTGCGATTCAGTCTATGACAAATACAAAGACAGAGGATGTTGCGGCAACGGTGGCACAGATTAAGCAGCTGACAAAAGTCGGGTGTGAAATTATCCGCTGCGCGGTTCCCACCCAGGAGGCAGCTGCGGCGCTGACGGAAATCAAAAAACAGATTACCATCCCGCTGGTTGCGGATATCCATTTTGATTACCGGCTTGCGATTGCAGCCATGGAGCACGGTGCGGATAAAATTCGTATCAATCCCGGAAACATTGGAAGTCGTGAGCGTGTAAAAGCGGTTGTGGATGTGGCAAAAGAGCGCCGGATTCCTATTCGTGTGGGCGTCAACAGCGGATCTTTAGAGAAGGGTCTCGTGGAAAAATACCATGGTGTGACCGCAGAGGGAATTGTGGAGAGCGCAATGGATAAAGTGAAACTGATCGAAGATATGGGCTATGATAATCTTGTGATCAGTATCAAATCCTCGGATGTCATGATGTGTGTCAAAGCACATGAGCTGATCGCAAAACAGACGGATCATCCGCTGCATGTGGGAATCACAGAGGCGGGAACACTGATCAGCGGGAATATCAAATCCGCAATCGGTCTGGGACTGATTTTAAACCAGGGAATCGGGGATACCATCCGTGTTTCTCTGACCGGGGACCCGTTGGAAGAGATTAAATCCGCAAAACTGATTCTTCGTACCCTCGGACTTCGCAAAGGGGGCGTGGAAGTGGTTTCCTGTCCGACCTGCGGAAGAACCCGCATTGATCTGATCGGGCTTGCCAATCAGGTAGAAACGATGGTTTCGGAATTTCCGCTTGATATCAAAGTGGCGGTAATGGGATGTGTGGTAAAACGGCCGGGAGAGGCAAAGGAAGCCGATATCGGGATTGCCGGAGGTGTCGGCGAGGGTCTGATTATCAAACATGGAGAAATTTACAAAAAAGTACCGGAAGCAGAACTTCTGCCGGCACTGCGTTATGAATTGGAACATTGGAGTGAAGACTGATGTCAAAAGCATTTCGTGAAGCCTTTCCGACACTGAAACTGGAGGAAGAACTCGAAGGGCTGTTAGATACAACTGAAGTGACAAAAATAAGTGCGAATCATGAACATACTCATATTCGCATTTATTTGCGTGCAAAAAGACTTATTTTCAAAAAAAACATATGGAAACTTGAAAAAGCGATTACCGAACAGATTTTTCAGAACCGGGCCATACAGGTAAAGATCATAGAGTCTTATGAGCTTTCCGAACAGTATACCCCGAAGTCTCTGATAGAGGTGTATAAGGACAGTATTTTAGATGAACTGAATGCCTACAGTGTGCTCGAATACAATCTGTTGCGGACGGCGGACATGGAATTTCCGGAAGAGGACCGTCTGATTCTGACGATGGATGAGACTATTATTGCCAAAACCCGTACGGATGAGATTATCGAATTTTTAGAGAAAGTGATCTGTGAGCGCTGTGGAATGAATCTGAAAATATTTCCACAATACCGGAAACCGCAGGAGAGCAAATACCGGAAAAATTCCGAAGAACAGATCCGGCAGGAAGTGGCAGGAATTGTTGCGCGGACGAAGCTGGTTATGGAAGGAAAATCCCAGGAAACGGAAGAAAAAGAGAAAACTGTCGAAACAGAAGAAAAAACAAAGACAATTGCAAAAACGGCAGGAAATCGTGCAGACACTTCAAAAAATGGTACAAATTATGCAAAACCAAAGCAGAAGTTTGAAAAGCGGGGAGAGTTCCGCCGGAAATTCGAGTCGGATAACGGCAAAAAATCCATGAATCCGGATGTAATATACGGAAGAGACTTCGAAGAAGAGAGCATGGAGATTGAGAAGATTGACGGACCGATCGGAGAGGTTGTGATCCGCGGAAAGATTCTGTCGGTTGATACCCGTGAGATCCGCAATGAAAAGACCATCATTATTTTTTCCGTGACGGATTTTACCGATACGATTGTTCTTAAAATTTTTGCGAAAAATGATGATGTACCGGAGCTGTTAAAAGAAATCAGCGGGGGAAAGTTTGTGCGTGTCAAAGGTGTTGCAACCATTGATAAGTTCGACAGTGAACTTACCATCGGTTCTATCGTCGGAATCAAGAAATGCGCCGATTTTACAACGGTCCGTATGGATACCAGCGTAGAAAAACGCATAGAGCTGCACTGCCATACCAAAATGAGTGATATGGATGGCGTTTCAGATGTCAAGGATATTGTCAAGCGTGCCATGAAATGGGGGCATAAGGCGATTGCCATTACCGATCACGGGGATGTGCAGGCGTTCCCGGATGCCAATCATACCGTACCGTCCGATTCGGATTTTAAAGTTATTTACGGCGTGGAGGCATATCTGGTCGATGATTTAAAGGGGATGGTGACGGACAGCCAGAACCAGGATCTGGATGCAGATTATGTGGTATTCGATTTGGAGACAACCGGATTTAGTCCGGAGACCAACCGCATTATAGAGATCGGGGCGGTGAAGGTGCAGAACGGAAAGATCGTGGACAAATTCTCAACGTTTGTCAATCCACAAGTGCCGATTCCGTTTCGGATTGAGCAGCTGACGTCGATCAATGATTCCATGGTGATTGATGCACCTGTCATTGCAGACATTCTTCCGGAATTTATGAAATTCTGCGAGGGATGTGTTATGGTTGCCCATAATGCCGATTTCGATATGAGTTTTATCAAGAAAAACTGCCAGAGGCTGGATATTCCATGCAAGCCGACGATTGTGGATACGGTTGCCCTGGCGCGTGTCCTGCTTCCGAATCTGAACCGTTTTAAGCTGGATACGGTTGCAAAAGCGCTGGGCGTATCCCTGGAAAATCACCATCGTGCAGTGGATGATGCCGGATGTACGGCAGAGATTTTTGTGAAGTTTATTGAGATGCTCCGGGAGCGCGGTATGTCTACCCTGGACGAAGTGAATGCAATGGGAACCTCATCGGTGCAGAATGTACAAAAGATGCCGACTTATCATGCGATCATTCTTGCCACCTGCGATCAGGGGCGGACAAACCTGTATAAGCTGATTTCGCTGGCGCATATCAAATATTATCACCGGCGTCCGAGGATTCCGAAGAGTGAATTTATCAGGTACCGGGATGGACTTCTGATCGGGTCTGCCTGCGAAGCGGGAGAGTTGTACCGGGCAATTTTAAATGGCCGTCCAGAGGAAGAAATTTCTAGACTGGTAAACTTTTATGATTATCTGGAAATCCAGCCGCTCGGAAACAATGCATTCCTTGTAAGAGATGAAGATTCTCCGGTTGCGTCCAATGACGATCTGATTGAGATCAATAAAAAGATTGTCCGGCTCGGGGAACAGTTCCATAAGCCGGTGGTGGCAACCTGTGATGTACATTTTTTAGATCCGGAGGATGAAATTTACCGGAGAATTATCATGGCAGGGCAGGGATTTAAAGATGCGGATGAGCAGGCTCCCCTTTTTCTGCGGACGACGGAAGAGATGCTGAAAGAATTTGCCTATCTTGGAAGTGAAAAAGCAGAAGAGGTTGTTATTACAAACACAAACCGGATTGCGGATATGTGCGAAAAAATTTCTCCCGTTCGTCCGGATAAGTGTCCGCCGGTCATTGAAAACTCGGACCAGATGCTGCGTGACATCTGTTACAACAAAGCACATAAAATGTATGGAGATCCACTGCCGGAAATTGTGCAGGAACGTTTAGACCGGGAATTAAATTCCATCATCAGCAATGGGTATGCTGTGATGTATATCATTGCGCAGAAGCTGGTTTGGAAATCCAACGAAGACGGCTACCTGGTCGGATCGCGTGGATCGGTTGGAAGTTCTTTCGTTGCGACAATGTCCGGTATTACGGAGGTTAACCCGCTACATGCGCATTATCTGTGCAAACATTGCCAGTACAGCGATTTTGATTCGGATCTGGTAAAATCTTTTTCCGGCCGAAGCGGATGTGATATGCCGGATAAGCTCTGTCCGCGCTGCGGAAAACCGCTTTCCAAAGAAGGGTTTGATATTCCGTTTGAGACGTTCCTGGGATTTAAGGGAAATAAAGAGCCGGATATCGACCTGAACTTTTCCGGAGAGTACCAGAGTAAGGCACATAAATACACCGAAGTTATCTTCGGGGAGGGACAGACCTTTAAGGCAGGAACGATCGGTACGCTGGCGGATAAGACGGCATTCGGTTATGTCAAAAATTATTATGAAGAGCGCGGCGTACATAAGAGAAACTGTGAAATTGACCGGATCGTACTTGGATGTGTCGGGGTGCGTCGTACTACGGGACAGCATCCGGGTGGTATCGTTGTTCTTCCGATGGGGGAACAGATTTATACATTTACTCCGATTCAGCACCCGGCAAATGATATGACGGTCGATATTACGACCACACATTTTGATTATCACTCGATTGACCATAATCTTTTAAAACTTGACATTCTCGGGCACGATGATCCTACCATGATCCGTATGCTGCAGGATCTGACGGGCGTAGATCCGACGCAGATTCCACTGGATGATAAGGCTGTCATGTCGCTGTTTCAGGATACTTCCGCACTTGGCATCACGCCGGACGATCTGGTGAACTGCCAGCTGGGGGCATTGGGTATCCCGGAGTTTGGTACAGACTTTGCCATGGGCATGTTAATTGATACACAGCCAAAAGAATTTTCGGATCTGGTGCGTATTGCAGGGCTGTCCCATGGTACGGACGTATGGCTTGGCAATGCACAGACACTGATTCAGGAAAAGAAGGCAACGATTTCTACCGCCATCTGTACAAGGGATGATATCATGATCTATCTGATCAGTATGGGACTGGATTCCGAGGAATCGTTTAAGATTATGGAGAATGTCCGGAAGGGAATTGTGGCAAAAGGAAAATGTGACAAATGGCCGGAATGGAAGCAGGATATGATCGATCACAATGTACCGGACTGGTATATCTGGTCCTGTGAGAAGATTAAGTACATGTTCCCGAAAGCCCATGCAGCCGCGTATGTTATGATGGCATGGCGTATTGCCTACTGTAAAGTGTTTTATCCGCTGGCTTACTATGCAGCATATTTTTCTATCCGTGCGACAGCTTTCAGTTATGAGCTGATGTGTCAGGGAAAAGAAAAACTGGAAGGATATATGCATGAGTACGAAAAGCGCAAGGACGAGCTACTCCAAAAAAGAGCAGGATACCTACAAAGATATGCGTCTGGTACAGGAAATGTATGCCAGAGGATTTGAATTTCTTCCGCTGGATATCTATAAGTCAGAACCGCATCATTTTCAGATTGTGGATGGAAAACTGCTGCCGGCGCTCAATACGATTGACGGACTTGGCGATAATGCGGCAGTTGCGATTGCAGAAGCGGCAAAAGACGGAATTTTTCTTTCCAAGGATGATTTTAGGGAACGGACAAAAGTATCAAAGACAACAATAGAACTGATGAGTGATCTGGGATTGTTTGGCGATATGCCGGAATCCAATCAACTTTCCCTGTTTGATTTTGGCGCGTAATGTTATGGAAGTTTTGAAAACAAAAGAGGAGGAACCGCATTTTTGGGTTCCTCCTCTTTTACAGTCTTATAAATTTATTTTTTGATAACGCCGGGATGGAAAGCGGTGAGTGTTCCCGGATGATCGGTCGGTGTACAGAACATTTCTTTTGTCTTAAAATCGGTAAAATAGATGTAACTGGAAGTGACGTTGATATTGGAGTAATTGCCCTGTGCCAGTTCCTGATATCCACTGCCGTCATTTTTGATCATACAAAGGGCCGGATTGTCTTCGGAATAGCGCTGATAAAAAATACTGCTTCCGTATACATTGTAGAGATCCAGACTGTCCTTGGTAAGTGTAACCGGATGACCGGATTTCATATTGGTATGTACCAGGGCGTTGTTCTGATCCACATCCATATAATAGACATTGTCATCACTGGTTACAATCGGTTTGAAAGAATTACATTCATAGACTTTGCTTAAACTGTCACTGGCGGTATCCAGCTGATAGATGGCGCCATCACTTTCCGTTCCGCTGGTATAAATATACTGACCCAGCGTGCTGCATGTAAAAATGTAAGGCGAATATACTTTTTTGCGTCCTTTGCCATCGATTCCGATCTTGTAAAGCGTTGTAGCATCCTTGTCATCATAGTGCAGATAATAAATGTAGTTTCCGACAAGCGAGGCATACAGGCAGGGATCTTTGTCTAAAATTTTAGTGTTTTCTCCATTCTGGTCAATTCTGCACAGACTGTTTCTTGCGTAGGAGAAGAAATCAAATCCGGTTCCATTATTTTCATTATTGCGTACATAGTATACATAATGGTCATCGGCGTTGATATACATGACACGGTCATAACTGAGTTTTTTCAGATGATTGCCGTTTGTATCCATGGAATACAGCCGGTAATCGTCATCCGGATTGGCAAAATAAACGGTTCCGTTTTTCTCACAAAACAAGCCGGCATTGTAAAGGTTTCCGGCAGTATTTCCGTTGACATAGCTTGTGTTGTATTTGATCTTACTTTTCTGATGGCTGTAAAATCCCAGTCCTGCAAATACTACGACCAGAACAGCAATTATAATTATGGGCAAACGTTTTTTCATAATATCGAGTCCTCCTTGGTAAGTTGTATCTTGCCTTTTATACCTTTGTGTTATAAAATTTTATCATAAATCATGAAGGAGCGCTATATGAAAGATTTACTAGATATCCGAAAAGATATTGATAAAATTGACGAACAGATCGTAAAACTCTATGAGGAACGAATGAAACTGACCTCGGATGTGGCTGAATACAAAATAAATACCGGGAAGCAGATTTTTGACAAGGAGAGAGAGGAATCCAAGCTGGCAACGCTGCAGAAAAAAGCGGAAAGTGATTTTACCAGACACGGAATCCGTGAACTTTTTGAGCAGATCATGGCGATGAGCCGTAAGAAACAGTATAAACTGCTGACGGAGCATGGAATTATGCCTCCGCAGGAGTTTGAGCTGATTCACACGCTGGATTATTCCAATGCAAGGATTGTTTTTCAGGGACTCGAAGGTGCCTACAGCCAGCTTGCCATGGAACAGTTTTTTGGAGAAAACTGCAATAATTTCCATGTGGAGAGCTGGAAAGATGCCATGGAGGCCATTAAGAACGGGGAAGCGGATTATGCGGTACTCCCGATCGAGAATTCTTCGGCAGGAATTGTCTCGGAAAATTATGATCTTCTGGTGGAATATGATAATTATATTGTCGGGGAGCAGATCATCCGTATTGATCATGCACTTTTAGGACTGGAAGATGCGGATGAGAGAGATATCCGTACCGTGTATTCGCACAAACAGTCACTGATGCAGTGCAGTGAATTTCTGGACAGTCATGCGGACTGGGAAAAATTCAGTGTCAGCAATAATGCCGTTGCAGCCAAGAAGGTCAAAGAGGATGGGGAGATTTCCCAGGCGGCGATTGCCAGTGCAAAAAATGCCCAGATTTATGGGTTTGAAAGTATTACGCAATTCCATTCAGAATAATAAAAATAATTCGACCCGGTTTATTGTTGTGACAGGGAAAAAAGTATATACCGATCAGGCAGACCGGATCAGCATCTGTTTTGAGATCAATCACGAAAGCGGTGCTTTATATCATGCACTGTCGCATTTTATTTATAATGGACTGAATATGACAAATATCCAGTCACGTCCGTTACAGAATAAAAACTGGGAATATCGTTTCTTTGTTGATTTTGAGGGAAGATTTGAGGATCATGCAGTGCAGAATGCGCTGCGCGGACTTCGGGACGAAACAATTGCATTCCGGATTCTTGGTACGTATTAGTCAGAATTGGTGAAAGAAGGTGGGCGTATGGCAATTCACACATTTGCAGCAATTTATATTGGCACATACGATGTGAGCCTGAAGGTATTTGAGTTTACAAACAGAAAAAAGTTTCATGAGGTGGATCACATCCGGTCCCGGCAGGAACTGGGAAAAGGCACTTATGGCACAGGGACAATCGGATATGAGCAGGTGGAAGAACTCTGTGAAACACTGGCGCAGTTTAAAGAGATTATGGAAAGCTACAAGGTAGACAGTTATGAAGTCTGTGCAGCAGCCGCACTCCGGGATACCACAAATGAGATATTTGTCCTTGACCAGATTTATCTTAGAACCGGATTCCGGGTAAAGGTGCTCAGCAACTCGGAACACCGTTTTATCAGTTATAAAGCGGTGGCTGGCAGTCCGGTGTTTGAGGAGATGATAAAGACGAGTGCAGCAGTCGTGGATGTCGGCGGAGCGAGTGTGCAGATCACATTATTCCGTGACGGGAAAATGATCACGACACAACACATGGAAACAGGCATCATGCGCTTGCGGAATCTGCTTGGAGACCGCGGATATTCCCTGAAAATGTATGAAAACCAGATTGAGGAATATGTCAATAAAAAACTCGAGGGATTCCGTGCCATGTATATGAATACGCCGGTGGATTATCTGATCCTGATCAGTGACTATGCCGACGGCCTGGTCAAAAAGATTGAGGAAAAAGGCGGAAAAAGCCGGCAGGTAAAGCTGGATAAATTCTCTAAATTTATCGATAAACTGCTCAAAAAAACACTGGAGGAAATTACAGCGGAACTGAATCTTTCGGATGAGAGGGAACCGTTAATTATTCCGGCACTTGTGCTGTATAAAATGATGGCACAGAATGTGAATCCGAAAGAGGTATGGGTTCCGGGCGCAAATATTCAGGATGGTATGGCATTTGATTATGCACAGCACAATAAACTGCTGGCATCGACACATGATTTTGATGCGATGTCATTTCGGCGGCACATTTTATCGGAGCATTACCACAGTTTTTCTCCACACATTCAGACACTTTCCAAGCTATCCATTAAGATTTTTGATGCGATGAAACAGGAACACGGACTTGGAAAGCGGGCGCGTCTGCTGCTTCAGGTGGCTACAATCCTGCATGACTGTGGAAAGTATGTCAGCTTTGCGGAAGCGTCGGAGAGTACGTATCATATTATCATGTCCTCAGAGATTATCGGACTGACCCATCAGGAGCGCGAGATTGTTGCACAGATCGTGCGCTACAATACTCTTCCGCTGGATCCGTATGAGGAAGTCGCTGATGTATTGAGCCAGGAAGAGTATCTTTGTGTGGCAAAACTTTCGGCAATTCTTCGTGTGGCAAATGCGCTGGATCAGAGTCATAAACAGAAGTTTAAAAATATCCGGATCGCGGTAAGGGAGAGAAAACTCGTGATTACGGTCGAGGCATTTGAGGATATTGCGCTGGAACAGGCATTGTTTGACGCAAAGACCTCTTATTTTGAAAATGTATACAGCATGAAACCTGTTTTAAAAGAGAAGCGTATTTATAACTATTAGATCGGAGGGCTTTTATGGACACAAAAATAGATTTTAAAGATCCGGCATATTATGAAAACCGTGAGCTCAGCTGGATTAAGTTTGACCAGCGTGTATTAAGTGAAGCAAGAGATAAATCCATTCCGCTTTTGGAGCGGTTGAAATTTGTCAGTATTACTTCTTCCAATCTGGATGAATTTTTTATGGTAAGGGTGGCATCCTTAAAGGATATGGTACACGCAAAATATAAAAAGCGTGATATCGCCGGAATGACCGCCACGGAGCAGCTTTCCGCCATCAATAAACAGGCGCGGGAACTGGTCAATATCCAGTACAGTACTTTCAGCCGTTCCCTGATGCCGCTTCTGCGTAAAGAAGGAATTTATCTTCTGGATGCACATGAGGATCTGAACGAGGAACAGGCGCGTTTTGTGGATCGCTATTTTATGGAAAATGTATATCCGGTACTCACCCCGATGGCAGTGGATGCGTCGCGTCCGTTTCCGCTGATTCGCAATAAGACACTGAATATTGCAGCACTTCTGACCGGAAAGAAAACGGAGGATGAGACTGTGTTTGCGACCGTGCAGGTGCCAAGTGTTCTGCCGCGTCTGGTACAGATTCCAAGCGAAGGGGAAACGAAGTCTTTCATTCTGCTTGAGCAGATTATAGAACGCAACATAGGCATACTGTTTTCCAATTACAAGGTATTGTGTGCGTATCCGTACCGGATCATGCGAAACGCAGATCTGACGATTGATGAGGATGAGGCATCAGATTTGCTGAAAGAGATTGAGAACAAATTAAAGATGCGTCAGTGGGGAGAAGTTATCCGTCTGGAAATTGAAGAGAAGGTAGATAAAAAGCTTCTGAAATTTTTAAAGACGGAGCTGAAAGTGTCGGATGAGGATATTTTTCAGATTGCAGGTCCGATCGATCTGACTTTTCTGATGAAAATGTATGGCATCGACGGGTACGATCATCTCCGCTATAAACCGTATACGCCGCAGCAGGTGCCGGAAATTACACCGGGAAGTGACATTTTTGCCGCAATCCGCAAAGGGGATATTTTTCTGCATCATCCATACGAAACCTTTGATCCGGTTGTGGATTTCATCCGGCAGGCATCCAAAGATCCGGATGTCCTGGCGATTAAACAGACACTGTATCGTGTCAGCGGAAATTCCCCGATTATCAGCAGTCTGGCACAGGCAGCGGAAAACGGCAAGCAGGTGTCGGTTCTGGTTGAGCTGAAAGCCCGTTTTGATGAGGAGCACAACATTGTCTGGGCGAAAAAACTGGAACAGGCAGGCTGTCATGTGATCTATGGTCTCGTTGGCCTTAAAACACACAGCAAGATCGCACTGGTGGTCCGCCGGGAAGAGGACGGAATCCGCCGCTATGTTCATCTGGGAACCGGAAACTATAACGATTCGACGGCAAAATTATATACGGACTGTGGAATCTTTACCTGCAAAGAGTCGATCGGGGAGGATGCCACAGCGGTATTTAATATGTTATCCGGATATTCCGAACCGCTGGCATGGAATGAACTGGTGCTGGCACCATACTGGCTGCGGGATAAATTTTTGCGCCTGATCGGCAGGGAAACAAAAAACGCGCAGCAGGGAAGAGAAGCCCGTATCGTGGCAAAGATGAATTCTCTCTGTGATCCGGGCATTATTGCGGCGCTGTATGAGGCATCTGCAAGCGGTGTAAAGATTGATCTGATCGTGCGCGGAATCTGCTGTCTGCGCGTCGGAATTCCGGGAGTGAGTGAGAATATCTCCGTGCGTTCTATTGTGGGAAATTTCCTGGAGCACAGCCGTATTTTCTATTTTTATAATGACGGCAATCCGGAAGTATTTATGGGAAGTGCGGACTGGATGCCGCGAAATCTTGACCGGCGTGTAGAGATTGTTTTCCCGGTGATTGAGGAGGAACTCAAAGAAAAAGCACTGCATATTCTGCATGTGGAACTGGAAGATAATGTGAAAGCGCGTGTGATGCAGCCGGATGGTACTTATGAAAAACTTGACAAGCGGGGCAAGGTTCTGATAAACTCACAGGAGCAGTTTTGTGCGGAGGCAAAAGCAGCAGTGCCGGATCAGAATCCGGGAAATAACCAGCGGCTGTTTATTCCGGCAGAACCGGCGGAATAAATTTACAGAAAACAGTTGACAATACCGTAATCAGGTGGTATAGTCAAATGGTTGTTAAGAAACAAGTAGAGTATCCACTCTCACCTAAGCGCAATCGGGCGACTTAGTGTTCATACTTTTAGCATGTTATATGAATGTTAGATGTAATAGTGGATAGTCTGCCTATCCACTATTTTTTATTGGAGGTACAAAACCATTAGCGAATTAATGATTAACGAACAGATCAGAGACAGAGAGGTTCGTCTGATCGGACCGGATGGCGAGCAGATTGGTGTTGTCTCATCCAGAGAGGCACAGAAAATTGCAGATGAAGCCGGTCTTGACCTTGTCAAGATTGCTCCGAATGCAAAGCCGCCTGTATGCAAGGTAATTGATTACGGTAAGTATCGTTATGATCTTGCACGTAAGGAAAAGGATGCAAAGAAGAAGCAGAAGACAGTGGAATTAAAAGAAATCCGCCTGTCACCAAACATTGACACCAATGATTTGAACACCAAGATGAACGCTGCAAAGAAGTTCCTCGCAAAAGGCAATAAAGTCAAGATCACACTTCGTTTCCGTGGTCGCGAGATGGCACATATGAACAGCAGTAAGCACATCTTAGATGATCTTGCTGAGCAGCTTTCCGATATCGCAGTAGTGGAAAAAGCACCGAAGATCGAGGGAAGAAGCATCGGTATGGTGTTGGCAGAGAAGAGATAACATTTATTAAGGAGGAATACACAATGCCAAAAATTAAGACAAACAGAGCAGCAGCAAAGCGTTTCAAAGCAACCGGAACCGGAAAGTTAAAGAGAAACAAGGCTTACAGAAGACATATCTTAACAAAGAAAACAACAAAGAATAAGAGAAATCTCAGAAAAGCAGCAATGATGGATCAGACAAACATCAAGAACATGAAGAAGATTTTACCATACATCTAAGATTTGTTAAGGAGGATATAGGAAATGGCAAGAGTTAAAGGCGGATTAGGCGCTAAGAAAAGACATAACAGAACTTTAAAGTTAGCAAAGGGATACAGAGGAGCTCGTTCCAAGCAGTATCGTGTAGCTAAGCAGTCCGTAATGAGAGCCTTAACAAGTTCTTATTCTGGACGTAAAGAGAGAAAGAGACAGTTCCGTCAGTTATGGATTGCTCGTATCAACGCAGCAGCTCGTATGAACGGACTTTCTTACAGCCAGTTCATGCACGGATTAAAGGTAGCTGGAGCTGATTTAAACCGTAAGGTATTAGCTGACATGGCTGTTACAGATGCAGCAGGATTTGCTAAATTAGTAGAGGTTGCTAAATCTAAGCTTGCTTAGTTAGCATAAAGAGATATATAGAAAAAGCTGCCGGGCTTCACATGAAGTCCGGCAGCTTTTTTTTATTCTTGAGCTTTTTTTGTATTTACTGCGATATTCCTTAGGCGAAAGGCCTTTTATTTTATGAAAGGTCTTTGAAAAATAAAGGCTGTTATCAAACCCTATAGAGCCTGCAATTGCTGTGATGGACAATGAGGAGTGTTTAAGCAGATAGCATGCCTGTTTGATTCTGAAATCGGTCAGATATTCCTTTGGCGATACACCGAGGATGCTCTGGAAGGAACGGAACAGGTGACTTCGGCTTAAGCCTATATATGATGCAATATCCTCAACGGTGATAGGGTATGAATAGTTGGCGGAGATGTATTCGATACCCTTTTGTACATAGGAGTTTGCACTGTTTTGCGGTGGCTTTGATGTGGCGGCGCTGACAAAAGAGCGAGGGTGGTGTAGAGTCGCCGGTCATTTCGAGTGCATTTTCAAATTCTGTGCCTCTGGCGTCGTATATATGCATGAGCTGTCTTTTGATTTCGTTTCCGTTTGATACACTGTGTATGTATGGATGCGCTTTTGTGAAATCAGTGGCTCTTAAAATGGTTGCAGCATCGCTGCCGGTAAAGCCTACCCAGGTATATTCCCAAGGATCTTCTGCATCAGCCTGATAAATCACTTCGGTATTTGGATATACGAGAAACGCATCGCCGGGAGTTAATGTGTGAACACTGCCATTTACAGTGTAGCGGCCTTTACCGCTTATGATATAGTGAATCAGATAATGGTCTCTGATACCGGGACCCCACTGATACAGGCTATCACAGCTCTGGAAGCCTACGTTATATACGGACAGAGATACAAGCTCTTTTTCTTTTACGATATAGGAATTTTTGTATTTATTGTTCATATTGCCTACCTTTACAACATTTTTACATATTTCTTCTACATTTTATTCTATACAAAAATGAGCAAATGCGCTACAATAAATTTAACAAAAATGAAAA
>ENA-OQKA01000278-OQKA01000278.1-human-gut-metagenome-genome-assembly--contig:-NODE-278-length-14498-cov-3.575256_pt1 | contig 14498 bp, 13 predicted proteins | sample MGYA00242644_ERZ504789 | MGnify/ENA primary metagenome ERZ504789 (study PRJEB26092, sample SAMD00036423) | human gut metagenome | host: Homo sapiens | study: EMG produced TPA metagenomics assembly of...
GTAGAATCGGCAAAGACGAAAAAACGTCTGGCAGAGCAGGGATTTGGCGAGGACATGCTGACCATCCATCTGCAGAATTTCTGCACGATCGATGAGATTGCAAAAGAAGTGGGCGGCTTTGATTTTATTCTGGCAGATCTTGGGGTTTCGTCTATGCAGATTGACAATCCGGAGCGTGGATTTTCCTTTAAAGTGGACGGACCGCTTGATCTGCGGCTGAATCAGGAGGCAGGAATCAGTGCGGCGGAGCGTCTGGATACGATCAGCCGTGACGAGCTTGCCGGAATGCTTTATGAAAATTCGGATGAGCCGTACTGTGAGGAACTTGCAAAAGCGATCACCGATGAGATCCGCAAAGGACACCGCGTGGATACCACCACAAAACTGCGCAGGATTATTGAAGACACCTCGATTTCTGCCGGAAAAGGAGAAAAAAGAGACGATCAAAAAGACCTGCCAGCGGACGTTTCAGGCACTTCGCATTGATATCAACCGAGAGTTTGAGGTGCTTTATGAATTTATGGAAAAGCTGCCGGGTGCTTTAAAACAGGGCGGCCGCGTGGCGATTCTGACATTCCATTCAGGGGAGGACAAGCTGGTAAAGCGTGCTTTAAAAGAAGGCTGTCGCGCAGGCATTTATTCGGAGTATGCAAAGGATGTGGTGCGTCCGTCCGCGCAGGAGTGTGCGCAGAACGGACGGGCACGATCCACGAAGATGCGTTGGGCGGTACGCAGCCTGTGATCCTGATACACAATCATAATTGCCATTATTTGAGCCGTTGATAGGTGATGGGAATTTCTTTTGCACCTTTACGGTAGGAATCCACCCACTTTTTCAGGTCAGCAGCATCTATGGCGGTTTCTTTTCCTTTGGCATTTGTCAGGAGATATACGATACCGTCGTGATCCTTATCAGCGGAATCCGGGAATGAGGAAAATCCGTCAATGCTGTCTGCCCATTCTTTTTTATTCCAGTCGGTCACAAAACCTATTCGGGTGTAGGAGGCATCATCGGCCTGATAGGACCATACCTGATAAGGCCAGAAAGTGGTGGGGTCGGCTGCACCAGCAGTGGAATAAGGGCCACCGTAAGGACTTCCGTGGGAAATATCCTCTTCCACAATTCCATTGTCGTAAAACGGGAAAAAGTATAGAACCCTCCAATTTCATGAACCAGAGTAGGTGCATTGGGATCATAGGTGTACACTGTAATGCCGCCATCCGGACCACTATCATAATCAAAATCAAGCAGAAGCTCTTTTATGCCGTCCTGGGTGACATCGACAATTGCGTAGTAGATCGACAGTGATTCTTCCCAGTCAAACTTGGTGAACTCGGTGTCAGAACCCGGATACATGTGGTTTTGTCTGATTTTCCGTAATACGTTCCGGTAAGCAGAGACCTCGCTTTCTGTCTCCGTCTTGGAAGTTTCAGTCTCCGTCTTGGAAGTTTCAGTCTCCGTCTTGGAAGTTTCAGTCTCCGTCTCGGAAGTTTCTGTTTCCGTCTTGGAAATTTCAGTCTCCGTCTCGGAAGTTTCTGTTTCCTCTTTGGAACGAGAAGTACATGCGGTACAGGTGCACAGGACAAGACAAAGCATGACGGGAAGAAAAGTTTTTTTTATATGTTTCAGCATGATGTTACCTCCAAAATTGCAGGGTTTAATGATCCTTTAAATATTTATAAAGTATATTTGCATCCTTTTCTCTTTTATCAAGATGTGCTTCTCCAGCCCCTTCCATGGCAGATTCGAAATAATCACATACATCTTTGGTAGAAGTTTTTTGTTTAAGTTTTGGCCATTTATTACGATAAATTCCAGATGTCATTTCTTCTTGAAAGTGGGCTAATTGAGCGTTTAGATCGGATACATTTAAATTCATGTTATTAGCCGTTTGTAAAAGTTTCTTTTTTTCTATTTCTTCGCTCCATTGCATTAATCCATAACCTTTGCCATCAGATGAGTTATATTTATAATTAGGATCATGGTCTATTCTTGAAATATCATCTTGTAGATTATCTGTTGAAAAGTGGGATTCAAAAGATAAATTTCCACACACGCCAGCAGCCTGGGATGCTGATAAGCCCATTCTTTTTCTTAAAAAAGTCCATATGGTTGCCAGATTTGATTTTTCGGTACTATCTAAAGACAGTTCTTTTGCAGTCTGGTTAAATTTGCTATCATTTATAAGAGTACGTCTAAAACGAAGTAGTCCAAGGAGTTTTGTTTTCATTTTGTCTGTCATGGTTCCGGCATTATGTGTATCACAATAAACTTGTTGAAAATTTTTAATTGCTTGTTTAGATGCACTGGAGGTAAGATTACCATCAATTGGTCCTTTATAAAGACCTAGTGTAGATAAACCAGACTGAACTTCTTGATTAGTAAGCGTAGTGTTAGCATTGGCACGAATAGACTGGATACTATAGAGATTGTTTGATGAAAATGAAGTTTCCTGATCATAAATTATAGCTGGTTCATTCTCGCCAATTGTGGAAATTTTATTATATTCTTCTTTGGAAGCCATAGAAGAACATTTAGGAGATGAATTATAATTAGAAGTGGTAATTTTTATATCCATAATTAGACCCCTTTCTTTGGTGAAATAGTTGTATTTGTTGCAAAAATATAATATCATAATTAAAGATATGAAATGAATGAATTTATATTAAAATGATGAAATAATTATATAAATATTTAATTAAAACATAAAAAATAAGAATACTTCATATTTACTTCACGATTTATTTAAGAAATATATGGTATTATAAAAGTAATTAGGAGGAAAATAATGAGAAAGTTATTAGCAGCAAGTAAAATTATAGTATTGGTACTATTTGTAGGTATAACTCCAGTTCAGGCAATGGAATTGAATAATAAAGCAAATGCCGTAGAAGATCAGGAGCGATTATTTGATTCGGAATATGTTGTGGTAAGTGAAAAAGCTGCAATTAGATCTGGGGCAGGTTCCTCATATGAGGTAATTGAATATGTATATAAAGATGATATTATACAGGTAAGATCTATTAAAAACGGTTGGGCAAAAGTAAATTGGAAAGGTAGGATTGGGTATATTAAAACAACTGCGCTTAGAAAAAAATAAAGGTAAAGTTATATATGGAAAAAAAAGATAAAATAATATTACTCATAGAAGATGATTTTGATATTAGAAATGGAATCCGCATATTACTTGAAAGCCAGGGATATGAAATTATTGAAGCAAAGAATGGGAGAGAGGGGCTGAAAAAATTAAATGAAACCATATCTCTTGTAATATTAGATATCATAATGCCTGAAATGTCAGGGATTGAGGTTTGTAAAAAAATTAGAGAATCATGGTATGTACCAATTCTTTTTCTTACAGCGAAATCTTCTGAAACGGATAAACTGGAAGGATTTTCGGCGGGAGGGGATGATTATCTGGTTAAACCATTCTCTTATGTGGAATTAATGGCACGGGTAAAATCATTATTGCGCCGGTGCAGTGTATATAATACGAACTATACTGGTAATCAATTACAGAAAAATAAATGGCTGCATTATAATTCGCTGGATATTTGTATGTTTTCCAATTCTGTAAAGTGTAATGGAAAGGACATGGAACTTACAGAAAAAGAATATCAAATTTTAAAGTTGCTTGCTTCCTATCCGGACAAGGTGTTTTCTGTGGAAAATATTTTCGAAAGCGTATGGCAGGAAGTTTATGTGAATTCAGCAAGCAATACAGTAATGGTGCATATTAAAAATTTAAGATCAAAAATGAAAAAATGCGGAAATTGTGATAGTGTAGTAAAAACCGTATGGGGAAAGGGGTATCGTTTTGAAGAAAATATTCCTCAAAACAACGCATAGATTAAGGGCAATGATGTTGTTGGCGTTGATAAGTTCGACGTTTCTTTTTATGGTTCTTTATTATGTGGGAGAAGAATGGTTAGATTATTATTTTAATTCTTCAAGTTACATGGTAAATATGCAGAAACCTTATTTAGAAAGTTTGCAACAATACATAAAAAAAAATGGTATCACAACAAAAGAATACAAGAAACTGAATCCGTGGATTCAAAAAAATAATATTTATTATTTCTCAATTTCAAAAGAACGTAAACTTATTTATGGGGTTTTATACAATGGAACATTTCAGTTAGATGGTAATGCACAGAGTAACCTTCATCAAACATGGCAGTTTATGGATAAGATCTCATTTGCAGATACAGATGCAGATGTATTTATTTATGTGAAGAATGTAAATGTTTATTATCGATATATGTGCATTATCATGGTAGTAATTGCAATTGTGACCAGTCTGTTAATTGCATTTGTTGGAAATCAGAAAATCATTATACAGTTAAGCAGAAATATGGATGAGGCAGAGAAGGAAAAGAAGAAAGAACAGGAAGAAAAGGAAAGGTTAATAAAAAGTCTGGCACATGATGTCAGGACCCCCTTAACCGGATTAACTACATACGCAGAAATTGCACGAATGGATGTAAGTAAAAGAGGCTTGGATACACAATATATAGATATGATTATTCGTAAGGCAATGGAAATAAAAATTTAACGGATCAGCTTTTTGAGTTGTCTGTGGTGCATAGCCAGAAAGAGTGTATATTAGAAGAGCCTGACACGATAGAAGATGCTATTGGGGATTATTTGTCTGAATTCTATGCGGTTTTACAAAAAAATAACTTTCGCGTAAACATTGACAACTTAAAGTGGGAAAATGTAAAAATTTCAATTAATACGAATTTAATGAGTCGGATTTTTGATAATCTTCTTGATAATACATATAAATATGGAGACACAGAGGATTTCGTGTATTTAGACATTACATATGAGCCGGAGAGAATAGGTGTCATTATAAAAAATAAAGAGAAAGAGCAGCTAAGTCCCTGTAATAGAACAGGGATTGGTTTAAAAAATGTGGAATTTATGATGAAACAGATGCAGGGAACAATGACATGCCAAATGAAAGAACAATATTTTTGTGTCGCTCTGTGGTTCCCAATAAGAAAATAAAATTTTTGCCCAATATGTGTTTCTTTTCGCAGATGTAGAGAAAATGCAAAAATTGTGCTATAATGCAAGCGCGTGTTTTACAAAAAACACGCGCTTATTCACGTAGGAAGGAAAAGAAAACTATGTTATCCACAATTGAAGCAATCAATAATGCGGTCAACAATTTCATCTGGGGTGTCCCAGCCATGATCTGTATCATCGGTGTTGGTCTGGTATTGAGTTTCCGGACCCGGTTCTTACAGATCCGCAAGTTCCCATACGCGATGAAAGTGACATTTGGCCGTATGTTTAAGAAGCGTGAAGCATCGGACGGAGCCATGACACCGTTTCAGGCGGTGTGTACGGCACTGGCGGCAACGGTCGGCACGGGAAATATTGCCGGAGTGGCAGGAGCCATTGCCATCGGCGGTCCGGGAGCCGTGTTCTGGATGTGGATTTCCGCAATTCTCGGTATGTGTACCAAGTTTTCAGAAGTGACGCTTGCGGTGCATTTCCGTGAAAAGAATGTGCATGGCGATCTGGTCGGCGGTCCGATGTATTATATTAAGAACGGACTCAAAAAGCACTGGCACTGGCTGGCGTATCTGTTTTCCGCGTTTGGCGTACTGACCGTATTCGGAACAGGGAATGCCACACAGGTAAATACGATTACCACAGCCATCAATACGGCATTAATGAATTACCATGTTATTTCAAAAGATGCGGTACCGACTGTTAATCTTGTGGTTGGGATCATTCTGGCGATTCTGATTGCACTCATTCTGCTTGGAGGTATCAGGCGGATTGGACGGGTGACAGAAAAGCTGGTACCGTTTATGGCATTGATCTATATTGTTCTGGCAGTGGAGTGATTATTCTTAATATCGGTCATGTTCCGGCAGTATTTGCTTCCATTATAGAAGGGGCATTTCATCCGGCAGCAGTGACCGGCGGCGCGGTCGGCAGCTTTTTCATGAGTATGAAAAAGGGCGTATCCCGTGGAATTTTTTCCAACGAGGCAGGGCTTGGTACGGGATCTATTGCCCATGCCTGTGCAGACACGAGAAAACCGGTCAAGCAGGGATTTTTCGGTATTTTTGAGGTGTTTGTAGACACGATTGTCATCTGTACGCTTACCGCGCTTGTTATTTTGTGCAGCCAGGTTCCGGTCAGTTACGGTCAGGCGGCAGGTGCAGAGCTTACAATCAGTGGATTTACCGCAACATACGGAAACTGGGTATCTATTTTTACTGCGGTTGCCATGTGCTGTTTTGCATTTTCCACCATTATCGGATGGGGATTATACGGGACACGCTGCATCGAGTTCTTGTTCGGTTCCCGTGTCAACAAGCCATTTATGCTAGTGTATGCGCTGGTTGCCATCATAGGAGCCACGATGGATCTGGGTCTGATGTGGAGCATTGCGGAAACCTTTAACGGACTCATGGCAATTCCAAACCTGATCGCAGTATTTTTGCTTTCCGGTGTCGTTGTTAAACTGGTGAAGGAATACTTTGCCGGAGATGGTGCAAAAAGTTAAAGGAAGCTGAAAAGAAAAAGGGCGAAAAACTTGACATTTGCGCGTTTATCATAAATAATAAGGTACTGAAAAAACAAAGGAGGAACTTGTTATGAAAAAATTTGGAATCAAAGAAGTTGTAGCAACCGGTATCGGAACCGCATTGTTCATTGTTTTGACAGAAGTGCAGATTCCGCTGGGAATTATCCCGAATACATCCATGCAGCCGCGTGCCGCAGTGCTGGCATTTCTTGCCGCAGTGTTTGGACCAGTTGTTGGAGGAATCATTGGTCTTTTGGGACATGCGCTCGGAGATGCACTGTTTTATGGCGGTGTATGGTGGAGCTGGGTATTCCCAGATGCGATCTTTGGAATTTTAGTTGGTTTATTCGCAAAGAGCTTTGAGATTAAGGCCGGTGGATTTAATAAGAAGAAAGTAGTTCTTTTTAATGTCGTTCAGGTGGTTGCAAATGCAATTGCATGGATCGTTGTTGCACCGGTGCTTGATATTCTCATTTATGCAGAGCCTGCAAAGAAAGTATTCTCACAGGGCGTATTTGCGTTTGTAGCCAATATCATCATTGTGGGTGTACTTGGTTCATTACTCGGACTGGGATATACAAAGATTGGAGCAAAATCATCAAGTCTTACAAAGGAAGACTAAAAACGTATGGAACCGATTATTGAATTTGAAAATTTTACATTTAAATATCGGTCACAGATGGAGCCGACACTCCGGGATATCAATTTGAAAATTTATCCTGGAGAGAAGGTTCTCATTATTGGACCATCGGGATCAGGAAAGTCGACATTATCAAATTGTATCAACGGACTGATCCCTTTTTCGTATGAGGGAGATAGTACCGGGACGCTGAGAATCGAGGGAAAAGATCCGAAAAAACTTGGGATTTTTGGGCTTTCCAAGATGGTTGGAACTGTATTACAGGATACGGACGGGCAGTTTATCGGTCTGACGGTTGCGGAAGATATTGCTTTTGTGCTGGAAAATGACTGCATGGCACAGGAAGAAATGTTTCGCAAAGTGGACGGTGTGGCAGAGACGGTAGAAGTAAAAGAGTTGCTTTCCCATGCACCATCGGAGATGTCCGGTGGACAGAAACAGAGAGTTTCCATGGCGGGCGTTATGATTGATGATGTGGATATTCTTTTGTTTGACGAGCCACTCGCCAATCTTGATCCGGCGACAGGAAAGAAAGCGATCGCGTTAATTGACAGAATCCAAAAGGAACAGAAAAAAACGATCGTAATCATTGAGCATCGTCTGGAGGATGTGCTGTACAAAGATGTAGACCGTATTGTTGTGGTCGGAGACGGAACCATTGTTGCGGACATGAAACCGGATGATCTGCTGGTTGGAAATATCTTAGAGGAACAGGGAATCCGGGAACCGCTCTATGTCACGGCACTCAAACATGCCGGATGTACCATCACTGCACAGGATCATCCGCAGCATGTGGAAACCATGAATTTTGAACCATACAAAACACAGGTGCGGGAATGGTTTGAGACTACGCAGATTCCGCAGAAACAGGAAACACAGGAGAAGGTACTTAAAGTAGACCATCTGCATTTTTCTTATCAGCCGGAAAAAGCAATTCTTTCGGATATCAGTTTTGATGTAAAGAAAGGCGAAATGATCAGTATTGTCGGGAAAAACGGTGCCGGAAAGACGACACTGTCCAATCTGATCTGTGGATTTTTAGAACCGAGCAAAGGAAAAATTGAGCTGAACGGAAACGATATCTCACCACTTTCGGTCAAAGAGCGTGGGGAGCATATTGGAATTGTCATGCAGAATCCGAATCAAATGATTTCTAAGCCTATGATTTATGAGGAAGTGGCACTTGGGCTTACTGTGCGCGGAGTTCCAGAGGAAGAAATCCGTGAGCGTGTGCATGAGACACTGAAAATCTGTGGATTGTACCAGTTCCGGAACTGGCCGGTTTCTGCATTGAGTTTCGGTCAGAAGAAGCGGGTGACCATTGCATCCATTCTTGTCATGAAGCCGGAGATCCTGATTTTAGATGAGCCAACTGCTGGTCAGGATTATCATCATTATACGGAAATTATGGAGTTTTTAAAGGAAATCAACGAGACACAGGGGACGACCATTATCATGATTACACATGATATGCACCTGATGCTGGAATATACCAACCGTGCGATTGTTGTGGCAGATGGAAAACTTCTGACCATTGATACGCCGGCAAAAGTATTGACCAATGAAACGATCACAGCTCCGGCATATTTAAAGCAGACGTCACTCTATGAGATGGCGGTCAAATGTGGAATTGAAGATCCTTCCCAGTTCGTGCAGCGGTTTATCAATTACGAAAGGGCGGTGCGGTAATGGCAAAGTTATTGACCTATGAGCAAAAAGATACCTGGATGGACCGGCTGTGTGGTGTCACAAAGCTGATCTATTTTCTGGCATGGTCCATCACAAGCATGCTTACTTATGATACCCGTGTACTCGCTGTGATGCTGGTTTTTAGTCTGATCCTGTTTAAGATTTCAAAAACAGAGTGGAAACAGGTCGGTTCTATTTTTAAGTTCATTATGTTCTTTCTGGTCATCAATGTGCTTGCCATTTTTATTTTTGCACCGGATCAGGGAACAAAAATTTATGGTACAAAGCATGTACTCTGGCAGCTTTCGGCGCATTATCCGATTACCGCTGAGCAGTTGTTTTATGAGCTGAACATTATTTTGAAATATTTTACAATTATCCCGGCGGTGTTCATTTTTGTCGTGACCACCAATCCGTCGGAGTTTGCAGCATCGTTAAATCGTATTGGAATCAGTTACAATATCGGCTATGCAGTGGCGATTGCACTGCGTTATATTCCGGATGTGCAGGATGATTTCCACAAAATTAAAAATGCGCAGGAAGCGCGTGGAATCGAGATGTCTGGAAAAGCGAAGTTGATGAGTCGGATTAAGAGTACAGCCTCTATCATTTTCCCGCTCATTTTTACAAGTATCGGCCGTATTGACACGATCAGTAACGCAATGGAGCTGCGTGGATATGGGAAACACAGAAAGCGTACCTGGTATATGGGAAGAAAGTTACAGCGCAATGATTATCTGTGTATTGCGCTGGTGCTTGGATTTGCCGTGGTTGCACTTGTGATTACCTATCATGATGGCAGCCGGTTTTATAACCCGTTTATATAAACAGTAGAGATTGCGCAGCTCGTCTTAATAAAATTAGAAAAGGAGCTATCGCACCAGCGAATATCGGTGGCACGACAGCTCCTTTTGTTTTCCATGTCTGTTTTTAAGCTTCGGTTGAAGCATCTGGTGCAGGTGCTTCGGTCTGGGTTTCGGAAGCATTTTCCGACACGGTCTCAGAAGCTGGTTCCTCAGACGGCTGTTCCGGAGGAATCACCTCGACGTCCTCTTCCTTAACCGGTTCCGGCTTTGGCTTTTCCGGCATTTTCTGTCCACAGGCACTGCAGAATGCAGCATCGGCATCCACGCTTGCACCGCAGGATGGGCAGATCGCTACACCTTTCATCTGGTGAATGCTTTCACGGCATTCCTTAATTCTGGCTTCGGAAACGGCAATCGCATCCAGCCAGGTTTTTACATCTTCTTCGGCATCTTCGCGATGTTTTTCCACATACCATTTTCCAATCTGTTCGTATGCAGTATCAATCTTGCGTTCTTCCTCGGAGATATTTAAGTTTAATTTTGCAGTATCTGCCAGATCTTTTGTTTTTTTAATGGTAGTCTGGCTCACATCACTGATCTTTTGTCCTAAGTTGTTTAAAAAAGACATATATTTCACTCCTTTCCTATATCAAAAACCTTATGTTATGAATTATCATAACATGCTGTCTGAAAAACACAAGGAAGTTTACAGATTATTTATGTCTTTTTCTGTTTTTTTTCCGGGACATGCGTGGTACCCGGACGGATGGTGCTGCAGCCGGAGTTTCTTCCTGAGAGGATTCTTCCGATGCCGAAGCTTCCGCAGGAGCAGATTCAACTGGTGCCGGAGCTTCCACAGGAGCAGATTCAGCCGGTGCCGGAGCTTCCACAGGAGCAGATTCCGCTGATGCCGAAGTTTCCACAGGAGCAGATTCCGCTGGTGACGGAGCTTCGGATGAACCGGTGACAATTTCATTTAACAGCAATGCTTTTGCAAGATTTCCTTCCGCAGAAATTTTTCCACTCTGGTAAGCTTCGAGAATGTCAAGGCTGCCCTGCGCGAGTGCAAGCAGATCAGCAGCTGAAGTTGTGACTAAAATGTCACGGTCGTAATATTCATATGGTTCAACATGAAGCTGTCCGTTTGCAATTTCCAGATACAGGGCACCTTCGGCTTCTCCCTGTATGTTAAATTGGATGGCAAGATGTTCGCTGATTTTGGAAGCATCTTTCTCCTGATAAGTATCTTTTAATTTTGAAACTAATTCCTGATAGGTCATATTCTGTTATTTCTCCCTTCTCCATCTGCTAATTAGAGTATAGCTTTTCTGTTATGCTTGTCAAGCAAACTTTATGAAATTATCATTGCGGGAAGCCGCTAAAAAGCGTACAATAGGGATAACAAAATTTTAAAATAAAGGAAGGGATCAAGATTATGAGAAAAACCAAAACGCACAATGTACTCAGGCGTCTGCTTGCGTTTGTCCTGATTGTTTCACTGCTTCCACTGGGGTATGCGGGCAATGTGATGGCTGCAACAACCGGTACACGGAACGTAAGTATTCAGGTTACATACGGACAGACGGATGCCAGAAATGTCTATGGCATGATCAACAGTATGCGCAGAAATTTATCCGATGCATGGTACTGGGATGCAAACAATTACACGAAGACATATTGTAATAATCTGCAGCCGCTTACTTACGACTATGCACTGGAGCAGGTAGCCATGAAACGTGCAGCAGAGATTGCACTTTCGTATTCACACACCAGACCAAATGGCACAAATTATTATACTGCTTACAGTGAAAACGGTGTCTATGCGGGAGTTTATGCAGAGAATATCGGTGTGAATTATTCTTCAGCATCTGCACTTCACAACGCAATGCGGGAAGACAATGCAAATTATTCCGGACAGGAACAGCGTAGAAATATGTTAAACAGCCAGTTTACAGCTGTCGGAATCGGACATGTATATTACAATGGATATCACTACTGGGTAGAGGAATTCGCCAACACAGTAACCAGAACTGCCTATACGGCACCAAACAACCAGACAACAACCGTAACTAATCTTCAGGTTGCAGAGAGCAATATTACTTCTGACCAGATTGTTGTTCCGTCATCTATTGGAACCTATATCCAGATGTCTGTCGGACAGACGAAAGATTTATCCGGATGCTATGAAAACATTAAGGTATCGAATCACTGGCCAGGCAATGCAAACTGCCCGATTGTACAGGGGCTGAATATGTATGTATCCAATACTGCGGTTGCCTATATCAGCGGAACAAAACTGATCGCAAATTCGACAGGGTCTACAACACTGACACTGAACCGTCCGGATGGTAAAATTCCCCTGCAGATTCCGGTTCAGGTAACAGGAACCAATAACAGCAGCAATACCTATTCGTACTATATTCCAAATGCTTCCGTTGGTACAATCGTTGACCAGATATACACCGGATATGATATCCGTCCGTCTGTATCGGTATGGCTGAATGGCGGATATCTGTATGAGGGAAGAGATTATACCCTTACTTACAGCAACAACCGCAATATCGGCACAGCATCCGTTACAATTAACGGAATCGGAAATTATTATGGAAGCCGGACGGTTTATTTCCGTATCGTAAATCATGGGAACGGAAATACAACGGTTTCATCCAATAACCTTGCAAATGCGGTGATCAGTAAGATTGCAGCACAAAGATATACGGGATCTTCCGTAAAACCGGAAGTTACCGTTACATTAAATAACATTGTTTTAAAAGAAGGTTCGGATTACTATCTGAATTACAGTGACAATGGTGCACCGGGAAAAGCTGCTGTTATGGTAGTGGGAACCGGTAATTATACGGGATCTGCAAAGACAAGCTTTATTATTAAGCCGGAGAAACCGGTTATCACAAGATTGCGTGCACACGGATCAAAAGTCCGTATCACATGGCTGCCAGGTACTTCCGTTACCGGCTATGAAATCTACCGCTCCAAGGGAGCATATGATTATGGATACAAGAAGATTGCGGCTACAAAAGATGGTGAGATGCAGTCTTATACAAGGGCAAAACTCACCAAAGGAACTTATTATTACAAGATCCGCAGCTATGTTACGGTAGATGGAACAAAGTATTACAGTCCATACAGCAGTGTGAAGTCTGTAAAGATCCGCCGCTAGGATCAAAGCATAATTGAAAATAAGAATTAAAAATGTCGGTAGATATCTGTCAGATATCTACCGACATTTTTGGTATACAAAGTTAAAAGATTTATTTCATCTGTGCGACCCGGTCAAATTCCTCTTCGATTTCTTTGGAAGGTTTTGGTGTCAGCAGACTGACGATTACGATCGCAGCGCAGGCAATCAGGAATGCAGGAAGCAGTTCATAGATGTTCCAGATACCACCGAGCGGGCGGATCAGGTATTTCCAGATAAATACCATGGAACCCCCGCAGACCATACCGGCAAGTGCGCCCCATTTGTTGGTACGTTTCCAGAACAGGGAAAACAGAACAACCGGTCCGAATGCGGCACCGAATCCAGCCCAGGCGAAAGAAACGATGGCAAATACGGAACTGTCCGGATTTCTGGCAATGAATGCGGCAACGACAGAAATTACAAGGAGTGTAATTCTTGCGGCTGCCATGCTTCCGTTTTTGTTGGAAGAATCTTTGCGGAAAGCACCGAGAATGTCGGAAGAAACCGCAGAAGATGCAGCCAGCAGCTGCGAGTCCGAAGTGGACATGGTGGAAGCTAAAATGCCGGCGAGAATCACACCCGCAAGCAGGGCAAATATCACACCGTGCTGGGAGAGCAGGGCGGAAATTTTTACGATAATGGTTTCGGAATTCGATCCGGTCAGCATCTCCAGTGCGCCGACTTTGCTCATGGTATAACCGATCACACCGATAAAGACGGCAACGAACAGGGAGATTACGACCCAGATGGTTGCAACGCGGCGGGACAGTTTCAGTTTTTTCTCATCCTCGATTGCCATAAAACGGAGCAGGATATGCGGCATACCGAAATATCCAAGTCCCCATGCGGCAGTGGAAACAATGGTCAGGGCACTGTAAGGAGCGGCCTTTCCGGTGTTTACATCATAGGAAAGTGTCATGGAAAGATATCCCGGAAGCTCGGAGGCGTTGTGGATAACGGCACCGATACCGCCAGCAGTTTCTACACCAAAGATCAGAACTACAATCAGAGCAACCGACATGATGATACTCTGGATAAAGTCCGTTGTGGAAGCAGCAAGAAATCCGCCAAGTGTTGTGTATGCTACAATTACGATAGCACTGATAATCATGGCGGTCAGATACTTTACCCCGAATAAGCTGGAAAAAAGTTTTCCGCATGCGGCAAATCCCGAGGCCGTATAAGGAATAAAAAAGATAACAATAAAAATAGCAGCAATGACCTGCAGCATCTTTTTTTCATCGCGATAGCGGTTGCTGAAGAACGATGGGATGGTAATGGAATTGTTGCAGGTGTGCGTATAGCGGCGGATACGTTTGGCAACGATCAGCCAGTTAATGTATGTACCAACAGCCAGTCCGATTGCGGTCCATCCGGCATCTGAAATTCCGGTGAGGTAAGCAACGCCCGGAAGTCCCATCAGAAGCCAGCTGCTCATGTCGGAAGCTTCGGCACTCATCGCGGTTACGAAAGGACCGAGTTTTCTGCCACCCAGATAGAAATCGTCAGTACTGTTGTTTTTCTTGGAACATCGGAACCCAATATAGATCATACCAATAAGGTATACGATAATGGCAATCATGATGCATATTTGTGCAGATGTCATAAAT
>ENA-OQKA01000284-OQKA01000284.1-human-gut-metagenome-genome-assembly--contig:-NODE-284-length-14171-cov-2.540159_pt1 | contig 14171 bp, 13 predicted proteins | sample MGYA00242644_ERZ504789 | MGnify/ENA primary metagenome ERZ504789 (study PRJEB26092, sample SAMD00036423) | human gut metagenome | host: Homo sapiens | study: EMG produced TPA metagenomics assembly of...
TGGTACACTGATCGACGAAGAATTCTGTCAGGAAATGCTTCGTGTTAAGAACTTTGTTCCGGCAATCAGCCTGGAAGGTTCTGAGGAAGCAAATGACGGACGTCGTGGAGAAGGTGTATATCAGAAAGTTATGCATGCAATGGAACTTCTGAAAGCTCATAAACTTCCGTTTGGTGTATCTACCTGTTATACTTCTGCAAATGTGGACAGTGTAAGCAGCGAGGAATTTTTTGATCACATTATTGACTGTGGTGCATTATTTGTATGGTTTTTCCATTATATGCCGACAGGTAATGACGCTGTAGTAGAATTAATGCCGAATCCACAGCAGCGTGAGAAGATGTATCACAAGATCAGAGAGTATCGTTCTACAAAAGCTATTTTTGGAATGGATTTCCAGAATGATGCGCAGTATGTAGGAGGATGTATTGCAGGAGGAAGACGTTACCTTCATATTAATGCGAATGGTGATGTAGACCCATGTGTATTTATCCATTATTCTAATGCAAATATTTATGAAAATACTCTGCTGGAAGCATTGAAGAGTCCGATTTTCATGGCATATCATGACGGTCAGCCGTTTAATGAAAATATGCTTCGTCCGTGCCCGATGCTTGAGAATCCGCAGAAGCTTCGTAAGATGGTTGAAGAATCCGGTGCGAAGTCTACAGATTTGCAATCTCCGGAGTCTGTGGAGCATCTCTGTGCGAAATGTGATGCTTATGCAGAACATTGGGCACCGAAAGCTGAGGAATTATTTCCTGTGAAAAATAAGTAACTTAATAATAAGAAAAATATTAACTCAAAATTTAGCCAAAGTTATCAGAGAAAGTTCCCTGTCCGGTCATCCCCTGTCCGGATGGGGAACTTTCTCGTCTTTGAAAGGGGACGCGCGAAGCCGCATCTCTCTTCGGGTTCAGTTCCGGGGGCTAAGTAATTCACCCGAAGAGAGATGTGGCTTCGCGCTGTTGATTGGTTGTGAAAGGAAGTGTGAGAAGCATTTTATTGTTAAAAATAACTTGCCTGAGTGTGCGACATGTATTAAAGTTATGGTGTTAACCTGTATAATGGATATGTAGAAGTTCTCGTAAATAATGTATTTAAGAGGATTGCTGTAGATTTTTTAGTATGAGAGAGTGGTAGGGATGTTAAAAACTTTTTTAGTAGAGGATGAAGTTGTGATCAGGGAGATGATTAAGAAGATGATTCCCTGGGAGCAGTATGGGTTTGAACTGGCAGGAGAAGCATCTGATGGGGAGATGGCACTGCCGTTGATATTAAAGAGCAAACCGGATCTTCTGATCACTGATATTAAGATGCCGTTTATGGATGGTTTGACGTTATGTAAATTGGTGAAGAAGGAGTTGCCGGACATTAAGATTGTGATTCTTAGTGGCTATGATGACTTTAACTATGCGAAGCAGGCGATCAATATTGGTGTGGAGGATTATCTGCTGAAGCCAATTACTAAGAATGCATTTATTGAGCGTCTGGAGGAGATTCATAATCGTTATGAACATGAGAAGACGCAGAAGGAATATTATGAGAAATTCAAACTGGAGATGCAGGAGTATGAGAGGAATGCGAGCCGTGATTTCTTTGAATCTCTGGTGAGAGCGGACTTTGATCTGGAAGAGATTTATCGGAGAGCAGATCGTTTGAATCTTGATATTGTGGCAGAGGCTTATAATATTCTGATTTTTACACCGGATGCTTCAGACAGCAGTTATAATTCGTCGGAAGGATATTCAGACTGGGAGGCAGAAGTACATAAGAAGATTGAGAATTATTTCCTAAGTCATCCGGTTGCGATGCTTTTTAGACATCAGGTGTTCAGTTATGCGATTCTGGTCAAGGGGCAGCGAGACACGATAAAGAAGAATACATGCGAATGTGTGGAAACAATTCAGAAGATCATGGAAGAAACCAGAGCAAATGTGGACTGGTTTGTGGCAGTCGGCGAGGAGGCAGACCGTCTGAGCAGAATTAAGCAGAGTTATCACACGGCTGCAAGAACTTATGCATTCCGTTATCTGTATGACGGGCATATTCTTTATTACAATATGCTTGAGCAGGTAAAGGAGAATTCAGCAGATACTTCAAAAACAGAAGCTGTTCAGCTTAAGAATGTGAATATCAATGCCCTGAATCCGGAAATCCTTCAGAAATTTTTAAGCAGTGGTCTGGAAGATGAAGTAGACAGTTTTGTCCATGATTATTTCCATGCTATTGGCAGGGAACCGATGGAATCACTGGTGTTCCGTAATTATGTGGTTTTGAATGTGCGTTTTTCTGTACTGTCATTTCTTAAGAAAATTGGATATGATGATACGGAATTGTCCAGAGAAGAGACAGATGATGTTGTGAAGAAGACAAGCCAGTCTACAGAAGCTTCTGTTGCATATGCAGAGGAAGTCCTGAAACGGGCCATTGCAATCCGTGATGAAAATGCAGGCAGTCAGAACAGAAGTGTGTTGAAGCAGGCAATAGATTTTATAGATGGACATTATATGGATGAAGAGATTTCTCTGAATAGAGTGGCGCATGCGGCGAATGTGAGTGCCAATCATTTCAGCGCGCTTTTCAGCCAGAATATGGGACAGACATTTATTGAGTATCTGACTTCGCTTCGCATGGACAAGGCAAAGGAGCTGCTTCGCTGTACTTCCAAACGTTCCAGTGAGATTGCAGGGGAAGTGGGATATAAGGATGCGCATTACTTCAGCTATCTTTTTAAGAAAACTCAGGAAATGACTCCGAGTGAGTATCGTAAGACGAGAGGAGAAGTCTGATTCATGAAGCAGAAACAGGAGAAGCTGGAAACAAAGATGAAGTGGATGCTTCTGAGCACTATGATCCCTATGACAATTCTGATCATAGTGCTTCTTGTTTTTTTCTGGCATTATACAAATGAATATAATCAGTTGTCTAATAATCTGGCGGTGAGTTCGGAATATAATGCAAACTATAGAAATTCCAATAATGATATGAGCTTTAAAGATGAAGTGGATATGGATATCTATTATGTGACTATCGGGCGAAAAGGTAAGGACGGGCTGCCGACAGAGCAGGTAGACAAGGCAATCAGTACTGTGGAGAGTCTGAAGAAAACCACATCAAAGAAGGAAAGCCTGCGTTCTCTGAAATATCTGACTAACTATCTGGAGAATCTTAAGAAACGGATGAATCAGCTTCTTGAGATAAAGAATTATCAGGAACGACAGGAATTTGTGGCAAATAATACAGAAATCCTGACCACGCTCTTTGAGAAAGAAATGCAGAATTATATTTATCAGGAGGCGACGGAACTGGTGCAGATAGAGTCTCAACTGGCTGGAAATGTACGTCTGACGATCATCACTATGTGTGCGGCGATTTTGGTTGCTACGGCTATTCTGTTGCGGCGTTCTTTCCGTCTGACATACAGCATTACCAAACCGATTTCTGAAATTCTCCATAATATTAAGAAGGTTGGAAAAGGAGAGTACAAAACTATTAATGCAGTATCTGCCGACAGTGTTGAAATCCAGGAGCTTGATGCCGGTACCAGAAAGATGGCAGGAAGGATTGAAGGGCTTCTTGAGAATGTGCGTAAGGAGCAGGAGGTACAGCATATGACGGAGCTGCAGCTGATCCAGGCACAGGTAAATCCGCATTTTCTGTATAATACACTGGACACTATTGTGTGGCTGGTGGAGGGTGGTATGCAGCAGGATGCAGTGGATATGATCACAAGTCTGTCTGTTTTTTTCCGCACTTCGCTTTCGAAGGGGAAGGATATCATTCCGCTGTCGGAAGAGAAACGCCACACATTGAGTTATCTGGAGATTCAGCAGTCAAGATACAGGGATATTATGGAATTTGAGATTAATATTCCGCCGGAACTGGATGAAGTGATGGTGCCGAAGCTTACTTTGCAGCCGTTAGCGGAGAATGCTCTTTATCATGGAATTAAGAATAAGCGTGGAAAAGGTAAGATTCTTATTGAAGGATTCAATCTGGGAGATGATATGATGCTGAGAGTGACTGACAATGGTCAGGGAATGACACCGGAACGTCTTTATGAAGTACAGGAAGCCATCCGCACCGGCGAACGTGCCGGGTTCGGACTTGCTGCGGTGTCAGAGAGAATTGCACTCTATTATGGTCCGGGTTATGGACTGAAGATTTCTTCTACAGAGGGAGAAGGTACGGTTATGGAAGTGTATATGGCGAAAAAAATTAACCTGGATAACAATTCAAGAACAGTTTTATGGCCTGCTGATAGAGACTTACGAAGGTCTGCCAAATAATGGAATGTATGAATTATGTCGACTAATGCTGAATTGTGCAAAGTGAATACAAAAGAAAGCTGATAATTTATTTCTGTATTTATAATGCACAATAAAAAATCCAACTTCCGCAATAAAAAAATAAACTTTGTATAAATTATGAACAAAATATGATAGAAGAATAAACTTTTTGCGGAAAATATTCTATGGAATTTTCCTGGATTTTTACTATAATAAAGACATCTTAAATGAATCGGGAGGATTTACAAAATGAAGAAAAAAATCGTGTCAGCTTTATTAACAGCAACAATGGTATGCGGTATGAGCGTTGTTCCGGCAGTGGGTGTAGCAGCAGCGGACGACACAATCACAGTTGGTTTCTCACAGGTAGGTGCTGAATCTGACTGGCGTACAGCTAATACAGAATCCATGAAATCCACATTCAGCGAAGAGAACGGATATGAATTAATCTTCGACGATGCACAGCAGAAACAGGAAAACCAGTTAACAGCAATCCGTAACTTCATCCAGCAGGAAGTTGATTACATCGTACTTGCTCCTGTAACAGAGACAGGTTGGGATACAGTTCTCCAGGAAGCAAAAGACGCAGGAATCCCTGTAATTATCGTAGACCGTATGGTTGATGTATCTGATGACAGCCTTTACACTGCATGGGTTGGATCAAACTTCAAACTTGAAGGCCAGAAAGCTATGGCATGGCTGGATGCATATCTGGAAGCAAAGGGACGTGGAGATGAAGAAATCAATCTTGTTGACATTCAGGGAACTATCGGTGCATCTGCTCAGATCGGACGTACACAGGGATTTGACGATGCAGTAGAGGCTCATGACAACTGGACAACACTTGCACAGCAGTCAGGTGAATTTACACAGGCCAAAGGTCAGGAAGTTATGGAATCTATCCTGAAACAGAGCGGTGATGACATTGATGTTGTTTACTGTGAGAATGATAACGAGGCATTTGGTGCAATTGATGCGATCGAAGCAGCAGGCTACGAAGTTGGTGGAGAAGAAGGCCAGATCCTTGTAATGTCCTTCGATACAACAAAACGCTGGTCTTACAGATACATTAAGCGGAAAGATCACACTGGATACAGAGTGTAATCCATTACACGGACCACGTGTACAGGAAATCATCGAGAAACTTGAAGCTGGCGAAGAGGTTGACAAACAGGCTTATGTAGATGAAGAAATGTTTGCAGCTGATGATACAGTTACATCTATCAAAGTTGACGACGCTGACTATGAAGTAACAACTATTACACAGGACATCATTGATGGACGTGCATACTAATTATTAGTGTAAATCCGGAGCGTGGTTCATAATTCGGAGAAACCCGGGTTGCGGACCACGCTACCTTTATGCCAAAAATCAACCCGCTTTGCTGAAAAAAATTCAGCGATGAGGGGTAAAAACCAGTATAGAAAGCAGGTGGAAAGATTATGGAACAAAATGTAGTATTGGAGATGCGCGATATTTCCAAAAATTTCACTGGCGTTCGTGCCCTTTCCCATGTGGACTTTACCCTTCGTAAAGGTGAGATCCACGCACTGATGGGTGAGAACGGTGCAGGTAAATCAACACTGATCAAGGTGCTGACCGGTGTTCACGAATTTGAAAGCGGTTCTATTCATATGGCCGGAAACAGCAATGCAATTGTAAATCATTCTCCGCAGGAGGCACAGGCAAACGGTATCAGTACAGTGTACCAGGAAGTAAACCTTTGCCCGAACCTGACTGTAGCCGAGAATTTATTTATCGGTAGAGAGCCGAGAAAGATGGGAATGATTGATTGGAAGCAGATGAATGAGCGCTCAGGAAAACTTCTTGAGAGCCTGGACATTCATGTGCCGCCAACACAGATGCTGGAAGAATGTTCCATCGCTATCCAGCAGATGATCGCAATTGCACGTGCAGTTGATATGAAATGTCACGTGCTGATCCTCGATGAGCCAACTTCTTCACTTGATGATGACGAAGTTGAGAAGCTGTTCGTACTTATGAGAAGACTTCGTGATGAAGGGGTAGGTATTATCTTCGTTACCCATTTCCTTGAACAGGTATATGCAGTCTGCGACAGGATCACAGTTCTTCGTAACGGCGAACTGGTAGGAGAATATGAGACAAAGGATCTTCCGCGAGTTATGCTGGTTGCCAAGATGATGGGTAAAGACTTTGATGACCTTGCTGATATTAAAGGGGAACACAAAGATAAGAAAAAAGCAAAACCTGAACCTGTTATCGAAGCAAAAGGAATCTCCCACAAGGGAACAATTAAGCCATTTGACCTTACCATTAATAAAGGAGAGGTTATCGGTCTTACCGGACTTCTCGGTTCCGGACGTTCTGAACTTGTACGTGCCATTTACGGTGCAGACAAGGCTGAGACTGGAACCCTTAAGGTAAAAGGCAAAGAAGCAAAAATCAACAGTCCTCTGGATGCTATGAAGCTTGGTATGGCGTATCTTCCGGAAGACAGAAAAGCAGAAGGTATCATTGCAGATCTTTCTGTAAGAGAAAATATTATTATAGCGCTCCAGGCTAAACGCGGTATGTTCCATCCATTAAGCAAGAAAGAAATGGAAGAAGCAGCCGATAAGTATATTAAACTGCTGCAGATTAAGACAGCAAGCCGTGAAACCCCGATTAAGAGTCTGTCCGGTGGAAATCAGCAGAAGGTTATTCTTGGAAGATGGCTTTTGACAAATCCGGATTACCTGATTCTGGATGAGCCGACCAGAGGTATTGATATCGGTACTAAAACAGAGATTCAGAAACTGGTTCTTGATCTTGCGGATCAGGGAATGGCAGTTACATTTATCTCCTCAGAGGTTGAGGAAATGCTCCGTACCTGCTCCCGTATGGCAGTTCTTCGTGACGGTCAGAAGGTAGGCGAGCTGGAAGAGAATGAACTTTCCCAGAGCGGAGTTATGAAAGCTATTGCCGGAGGTGACGATAAATAATGAATAAGAGTAAATTAAAGAAAATAACAAGTGCGCGTCTGTTTCTTCCCATCGTGTGTCTCATCGCCGTACTTTTGCTCAATGTGATCAAGACACCGGACTTCTTTAATGTATCGATCCGAAACGGCGTACTTTACGGTTATATCATTGATGTTATCAATCGTGCTTCAGAGTTGGTTATCCTTGCAATCGGTATGACACTGGTAACAGCGGCATCTGGTGGACAGGATATCAGTGTGGGTGCGGTTATGGCTGTAGCAGCTGCTGTTTGCTGTCAGATCCTTTCCGGTGGACAGGTTTCTGTAAATGAGTATCAGAATTCTATTATTATTGCAGTGATTGCAGCGCTTCTTGCATCTGCATTATGTGGTGCATTCAATGGATTTCTGGTTGCCAGGCTGAATATTCAGCCGATGGTTGCAACTCTGATCCTTTACACAGCCGGACGTGGTATCGCACAGCTTGTAACAAATGGACAGATTACTTATATTCGTGTGGATTCTTTTAAGATGGCAGGTGGTTACATTGGAAAGTGTCCGATCCCAACTCCTATTTTCTTTGCAATCATCACAGTTTTAATTGTTTACCTGATCCTGAAGAAAACAGCACTTGGCCTTTACATTGAAAGCGTTGGTATTAATGGAAAAGCAGCCCGCCTTGTTGGATTAAATTCCACAATGATCAAATTCCTTACTTATGTTATTTGTGGTGTGCTGGCTGGTATTGCCGGAATCGTAGCATCCAGCCGTATCTATTCCGCAGATGCAAACAACATCGGTCTTAACCTGGAAATGGATGCCATCCTTGCAGTAGCACTTGGCGGAAACTTCCTTGGCGGTGGTAAATTCAGTCTGATCGGTTCCGTAATCGGTGCTTATACGATTCAGGCTCTGACCACAACACTTTATGCAATGAACGTAAAGGCTGACCAGCTTCCTGTTTATAAGGCAATCGTGGTAGTCATTATCGTTACTCTGCAGAGTGATGTATTTAAAAAATATATTGCCGGCTTAAAAGCTAAAAAGAGTGTGGCAGCAGAAGGAGGTCAGAAGTAATGAAAGCAAATGGAATGCAGAAAAAGAAAATGACAGGAAACGGCTTCCTGCTTCTGATAACAATCGCTTTATTTGCAGTTATGTATATTGCAGGTATGATCATCTTTGCTGACAAAGGTTTTGCAAAACCGCAGATGTTTTTGAATCTGTTTGTATCTAATGCAGGACTTCTGGTTATCGCATGTGGACTTACTATTGTAATGATCACCGGAGGTATTGATATTTCCGTTGGTTCTGTAACAGCTCTTGTTTGTATGGTTCTTGCAGATCTGATGGAGAACAAGGGTGTAAATACATATGTGGCAGTTTTGATCGCACTGCTCATTGGTGTTGCATTTGGTATTGTTCAGGGCTTTCTGGTAGCTTACCTTGATATTCAGCCGTTTATCGTTACTCTGGCTGGTATGTTCTTTGGACGTGGCATGACAGCTATCATCAGTACTGATATGATTTCTATTAAGAATGAGTTATTCCTGAAGTGGGCAAACTTCCGTTTTTATATGCCTTTTGGTTCTACGAATAAGAAGGGAAAATTCATTCCGGCTTATATTCCTCCTACAGTAGTGATTGCGGTGATCGTTGTTATTATCATTGCAGTTCTTCTGAAATACCGTAAATTCGGACGTAAGCTGTATGCGATCGGCGGCAACCGTCAGAGTGCATTAATGATGGGCCTGAATGTTAAGAGAACAATGTTCCAGGCTTATGTGCTGGATGGCTTTCTTGCTGGACTTGGTGGTTTCCTGTTTTGCTTAAACAGCTGTGCTGGTTTCGTTGAGCAGGCGAAAGGTCTTGAGATGGATGCGATTTCTTCAGCAGTTATCGGTGGTACGCTTCTTTCTGGTGGTGTTGGTACACCGATCGGTACTTTGTTTGGTGTACTGATCAAGGGTACGATTTCCAGTTTGATTACTACTCAGGGTACTTTATCAAGCTGGTGGGTAAGAATTATTCTTTCACTGTTGCTGTGTTTCTTTATTGTGATTCAGTCAGTGATTGCTTCTATGAAGAAGAAAGCGAAATAAGTGATTGTATTATGAAACAAGCTGGGACTTGGATGGGTTCTGGCTTGTTTTTGTTTTTGCAGAGGGGACGCGCGAAACAGCATCTCTCTGTGGGTTCAGTTCCGGGGGCTAAGTAACTCTAAGGTGGAGGAAATCCGCTAAAAGCATGAAGAAAAACGCAAAACTCGCTCCGCCTCCGACTTCGCTCAGACAGGTTGCTGTTTTTCTTCATAACGCGGATTTTCTCCGCCTAAGAGTTACTAAGCCCCCTCCAGATTCACCCACAGAGAGATGCTGTTTCGCGCTGGGTACTGGTTATGAGTTAAGTTGAACGTGAACAGTAAACTTTATTTGTTTATAACTGTGAATTATGATGGTTTGCTTGCCATGGGGTGAGTTTTATTTTATACTTTAAACAATGAATGATGTTGAGGTTAAAGGGGATTTTAATCTTGATATTATTGAAGTTATGTGAGAAATATGGCTTTACTAATGGTTGGATATGTAGTACAATCGTAACTTATTATGCGTTTATTTTAGGAGGATTATGATACAATGTGGATTGCAGATGGATGGAAAGATTATGAGGTGATTGATACTTCCTGTGGGGAGAAGCTGGAGCGTTGGGGGGATTATCTTCTGGTGAGGCCGGATCCGCAGGTTATATGGGATACGCCGAAGGTGAATAAGGGCTGGAAGCATATGAACGGGCATTATCACAGAAGTAAGAAGGGCGGCGGTGAATGGGAGTTTTTTGATCTGCCCGAGCAGTGGGATATTCATTATAAGGGACTTACCTTTAATTTGAAACCTTTTAGTTTTAAGCATACCGGGCTTTTTCCGGAGCAGGCGGTGAATTGGGACTGGTTTGGCAATAAGATCCGCAATGCGGGACGTCCGGTGAAGGTGTTGAATCTTTTTGCATATACAGGTGGTGCGACTCTGGCGGCAGCGGCAGCGGGAGCTTCTGTTACTCATGTGGATGCTTCTAAGGGTATGGTTACCTGGGCAAAGGAGAATGCGGTTGCTTCCGGTCTGGGAGATGCTCCGATCCGCTGGCTGGTGGATGACTGTGTGAAGTTTGTTGAGCGTGAGATCCGCAGAGGGAATCATTATGATGCGATCATTATGGATCCGCCTTCTTATGGACGTGGACCGAAGGGGGAGATCTGGAAAATTGAGGATTGTATCCATGACCTGATTAAGCTGTGTACAAAGATTCTCAGCGATGAGCCTTTGTTTTTCCTGATAAATTCTTATACAACAGGTCTGGCACCGGCAGTTCTTACTTATATGTTGTCTACTGAATTGAAAAAGTTCGGCGGGCATGTGGACTCTCAGGAGATCGGGCTTCCGGTAAGCTCTAACGGACTGGTTCTTCCATGTGGTGCTTCTGGAAGATGGGAGGCGTAGAAAGGTTTCCTTTTGTTTGTCATTGACGGAAAACTGCTTTTTAGCCGAATCAGTTAAGTCTCCTGCAGAGATTGTGAAAAGCAATTTCACATGAGTTCAATTTGAACTGTTTGGCGAGATGGGAGGAAACGTGATTATGAAGGAACTTAATTTAAAACATGAAGCCAAGCGTTACGGCTGTGCGGTTCTGGCTGCAACGATCATGGCGTTGAATATTAAGACATTTGTTCGTGCAGGCGGTCTTTTTCCGGGGGGATTTACAGGACTTACTCTGCTGCTCCAGAACATTTTTCAGACATTTATGGGGATTGCAGTTCCGTATACGCTGATTAATGTACTGCTGAACTCTATTCCTGTATTTATCGGTCTGAAATTTATCGGAAAGAAATTTACGATAAGTTCTGTCTGTGTGATCGTGCTTTCAGGTCTGCTTACAGATATTATTCCCAGTCAGCCGATCACTTATGATACATTGCTGATCAGTATCTTTGGCGGTCTGATTAATGGATTTTGTATCAGTCTCTGTCTGATCGGTAATACCAGTACAGGTGGAACGGACTTTATTGCGTATTTATTTTCCGAAGAAAATGGCAGGGATATCTGGAATTATATTCTGTGTGGAAATGCAGTGATCCTGACTGTGGCTAGGTTTACTTTTTGGATGGGACAGGGCACTTTACTCTATTATCTTTCAGTTTACCTCTACTCAGGTGATTCAGATGCTGCATCAGAGATATAAGAAGCATACGCTGTTCATCATTACGAAGGAGCCGTATCAGATTTATGAGGAGATTTTCAAACTTACCAATCATACGGCGACACGTTTTGAAGGTACCGGATGTTACACAGACGAGAAGACCAGTATGATCTATTCTGTAGTCTCTACAGAAGAAGCAAAATATCTGGTAAAGAAGGTACATGAGATCGATCCGAAGGCTTTTGTAAATATTATCAAAACCGATTACATAAACGGAAGATTTTACCAGAAAACAGATTATTAATTACTTGTATTCCCTTTCTGTGAGCGTATAATACAGGATATAAGGAATCTGTTCGTTCATGGAGTTTGTACTTAAAATTGGATGAACAGTAACCGGCACACAAGGAGGGTGATATATATGGGTAATGCAACAGAAAGCACACTTCCTCACGGCAATACCTCAGGCTATGACCGCAAAGCCTGCAGGACATGCGCCTGTTCCACCTGTTATGAGCAGGAGTTCTGCGACAGATGCAGTTCCTGTCAGAATCAGTCACGGAAATTAGACAGGTGCAATGCCTATGAGGGAGCATATAACTATTAACCTCAACATATCCCTATCTGCTGCAAAATAATAAACAGTGGATGGGGATTTCTTTATAAAAAACAGTTATTATATTATAAGTATAAGCAATGTTTTTCTATAGCAAGCCTCTTAATCAATATGCATTATTTACGAGGGTTGCTATAAGTTTACAGATTCATAAGATGTATCTGATATAATAATTCTGTTACTTATTGATATAAACTTTCCGTAAGTTCTTTTGCTGATGAACTTTGCTATAGAATTTTTTTGAGGATGGCAGAATGTTGAATGGTTACAAAAGAACAATTATTTACAGGAGAAGAAAAATATGATCGTATATCACTATTGCAGTTTAGAATCATTGAATTCTATTTTGAAAAATCGTTCCCTCCGTCTGACAAATATCCTGAAATCCAATGATTCCATGGAGATCAGCTGGATCTGCAGGTATTATGACGCAGAGTTTAAAAGAGCTTATGAAAATGCTTCAGATTTATTCAGATCAAAGATTTCATCAGAGAGATTGATGGGATATGTGAAACTGTTTACAGATGAATTTTTCAATGAAAATCATGCAGACTTCAGATATTATGTAACCTGTTTTTCGTATCAGAATGATCTGCTCAGTCAGTGCGGGGATATGCGGATGACGGGCGCGGAGCTGCCATCGGATTTGACCTGGATGTATTAAAGAAGTTGTAACGGTTTCTCCGGAGATTTCAAAGCCGTCAATTGTGTCATTACATAAGATCAGTTATTCTGAAGCAAAGCAGAGAGAAGTTGTACATCAGATAGTACAAGAATTGGTTGATGAAATCGAGAAGATATTACAGAAGGAAGAACAATGTCGGGAAAGCATTGAGGAGAAGCAGGATTATGAAATAGAAGTACTGGATAAAGTCATGAACTGTTTTGAGAAAAAGTTTTTGAAATTATTTCAGGAATCTGTTTACATGAAAAATCCGTTCTTCAGAGAGGAAAGCGAAATCCGATTGTGCGAGTTTTCGCCGAAACAGTTTCTGATGGGAAGAGAAGTTGAACTTTCTCTCGGTGCACGTTTATATAACTATTCCTACTATGTAAAAGAAAGTCAGCTGATATCTTATGTGGATTTTGATTTTTCAGATTGCCTTGACCAGCTGATAAAGGAACTCGTTATAGGGCCAAAGTGTCTGATGTCAGAGAGAGACATGGAATATTATCTGACAACGCTCGGTCTGTCGAATTGTCGGGTAAAGAAATCGCAGGGGACATATCGGTAATATATTTATAGCAATTCCCTTATATGGGCATATCAGACATCATGGAAAGGCAGATGAAAGACATGAAAAGAAAATTACTATTCAGAAAAGTGGCGGTATTTCTGATACTGGCATTATTTCTGACAGCAGGCATCAGTATGCGTGCAGTTACCGTAAATGCAGCTACATATGTGAAACAGGACAGAACCTCTGTCAGCATCACATCAGGGAAAACCGGCTGGCAGAAAATAGGCGGGGATTATTACTTCTATAATTCCAAAGGTCGTCTGATCTGTGGATCTTTCAAATACAAGGGCTATTATTACTATAGTATTGCCAACGGTAAACGATTTACCGGCTGGATGAAACGTTCCGGCAACAAATACTATTATAATCGTAAAAATGGTGCCATGTTCCGTAATCGCTGGGCTACAGGAGATAAATATACCTATTACTTTAATAAATCCGGCGTGGCGATCGCCAGTCAATGGCTCACCCAGGATGGAAAAAAATACTATTCCTCAGCAATTCCACCATGGCAAAGGGATGGCAGAAAATAGGAAAATACTATTACTATTTCAGCAAGAAAACAGGAGCTATGGCATTGTTTGGAGAGAAATACGGAGACGAAGTACGCGTTGTATCCATGGGAGATTTCTCTGTAGAATTATGTGGTGGTACTCATGTGAAGAATACAGGAGCGATCACAGCATTCAAGATTTTATCTGAAACTGGTGTTGCATCAGGAGTTCGAAGAATCGAAGCAGTGACAGATCAGGGAGTATTTAACTACTACCATAAGCAGGAAGAAGAATTAAAAGAAGCAGCCAAAGCATTAAAAGCTACACCAGCAACACTGCTGACAAGAATTGAATCACTTCTTGCAGAAGTAAAAGAATTAAAGAGCGAAAACGAA
>ENA-OQKA01000287-OQKA01000287.1-human-gut-metagenome-genome-assembly--contig:-NODE-287-length-14065-cov-2.967571_pt1 | contig 14065 bp, 17 predicted proteins | sample MGYA00242644_ERZ504789 | MGnify/ENA primary metagenome ERZ504789 (study PRJEB26092, sample SAMD00036423) | human gut metagenome | host: Homo sapiens | study: EMG produced TPA metagenomics assembly of...
GAACCTTTTTCGGACTTCCGTTCCTTTCCGCAATCAAAGGATTTACTCCGATCACGATTTTCATCATGGCACCGGGAGCATTCCTTGTATTGGCATTCCTTGTAGCCGGAATGAATATTATCCGTAAAAAGATGGAAGCAAAGGGCAAACCGCTTGCAGAGCCGGCAGGATGTTTATCCGGAGACTGTGCACACTGTGGTCAGTCCGCACTTTGTACAGGAAAGAGTGCAGGAGCTTCTGATCAGGAACAGGCATAAGGAGGGAGAGAGACGATGAGTACATTAGCTGAACTGGTTTTGATCGCGGTAGGTTCTGCGATCGTAAACAACGTAGTATTGAGTCAGTTCCTTGGTATCTGTCCGTTCCTTGGTGTATCCAAGAAAACAGAGACAGCTGCTGGTATGGGAGGCGCCGTAATTTTCGTTATTACGATCTCTTCTTTCATTACCGGACTGATCTATAAATTTATTCTGGCCAATCCGTTTCTCGTGAAAAAGGGAATTGATCTGACCTATTTAAAGACCATTGTATTTATTCTGGTTATTGCAGCACTGGTACAGTTTGTAGAAATGTTTTTAAAGAAGAGCATGCCATCACTGTATCAGTCACTGGGTGTTTACCTGCCGCTGATTACTACAAACTGTGCGGTACTTGGTGTAGCCTTAAACTGTGTTACTTATGATTACAATCTCTTAGAGGGTGTTGTTTACGGATTTTCCACAGCATTTGGTTTCTTTATCGCAATCGTATTGATGGCGGGAATCCGTGAAAAAATTGAGTACAATGATATCCCGAAGACATTTAGGGGTACAGCGATTGTTCTGATCACTGCCTGCCTGATGTCCATTGCCTTTATGGGATTCTCAGGAATGATTTAGGAGGGAAAAGACGTATGATAACTGGAATTATTGTCGCAGCTGTTGTTGTCGGCTGCGTAGGAATTATTCTTGGATTTTTCCTCGGAATCGCTGGAGAAAAGTTCAAGGTAGAGACTGATCCGAGAGAGGATGCGATCTTAGAAGTTCTCCCGGGAAATAACTGTGGTGGCTGTGGATATGCCGGATGTTCCGGACTTGCTGCGGCAATCGCAAAGGGAGAGGCACCGGTCAATCAGTGTCCGGTTGGTGGAGAGCCGGTTGCCACAAAGGTTGGCGAGATCATGGGTGTTTCTGCCGGGGCTTCGGTAAAAAAGTCGCTTTTGTCAAGTGTGCCGGAACCTGTGAGAAAGCAAAACAGGATTACGAGTATACCGGAGTGGAAGATTGTGCGGCAATGGCATTTGTTCCAAATGGCGGACCAAAGTCCTGCAATTATGGATGTCTGGGATTTGGAAATTGTGTGAAAGCATGTCCGTTTGATGCGATCCATGTCGTAGATGGTATTGCAAAAGTCGATCCGAAGGTCTGCAAAGCCTGTGGCAAATGCGTGGCTGCATGTCCGAAGCATCTGATTGAACTTGTACCATATGAGGCAATGCACCTCGTACAGTGCAGTTCCAAAGACAAGGGCAAGGATGTCATGAGTGCATGTTCCGTTGGATGTATCGGCTGTCATCTCTGTGAGAAGAACTGTCCGTCCGATGCGATTCATGTGGTAGACAACATTGCATACATCGATCAGGAAAAATGTACAGGCTGCGGAATCTGTGCAGAAAAGTGTACCGAAAAAGAATTATTTTATAACAAGAAATAACCCATGCAGGGTCAGCCTGCATGGGGTATTTTTATGCAGAGTTTTTCAGAACACGAAAATCAGGAGGCATGAAACTGTATGGAATCATCCCGGTTGATTCCGGAACTGCATGTAATTGTTCCGTCATCGGAGACAAAGATGGCTTCCACGCCATCGGTCTGTTCCACCAGCTGCATTCCTTTTTTTAATCCGAGGGAAAAACAGGTTGTGCTGAGTGCATCCCCGTCCATGGAGATGTCACTGATGATGGTTACCTGATAGAGATGGTTCTCGACCGGATATCCGGTCGAGGTGTCTAAAATATGGTGATACAGTTTGCCGTTGACCCGGTAATAGCGCTCATAAATACCGGAAGAAACAACCGAAGCATCGGATACGTTTAAGGTGCCAAGTGACGTACCGGTTTCGGAAAATGGTTTCTGGATACCAATGGTATAGGAAGAGTGATCTGCCTTTTTCCCAAGAGTCAGGACATTTCCCCCAAGGCTGATCACGCCGGAGGTGATTCCTTTTTGTTCAGGAAACTTCGCATTTCATCCGCAATAAAACCTTTCGCAATTCCGCCAAGGTCAATTTTGGCCTGCGGATCTTTCAACCGCACCTGATTTCCTTTGATCTCAATATTTTTATAGTTGACATGTGCCAGTGCCGCTTCAATTTTTTTCGGGGAAGGGACAACCGATGCATCGACTTCGTTCTCATCGGATTTTGCGGTTTCTGCAATCTCTGAAAAATTCCACAGATCCGAGAGGGTACCGATGGTAATATCAAATGTTCCATCACTGATTTTTCCATACCGGATACCATCTTTGATCAGGGAGAGGGTATCGCTGCTGACTGTCACAAACTGGCCGTTTGCCTGATTGATCTTTGAAACTTCACTGTCTGTGATGGTGTTTGAAAGTTTCTTTTCATAGTTTCCTGCCAGGGAAAAGCAATCATCCAATATCTTTTCATCACGGGTTCCATAGAGGGTAACCGTGATCATCGTATCAAAATAAAATCCCGTTTTGGATATTTTCCCGGAATTGGCAGAGCAGCCACAAAAAAGTGATGCAATAAGGCAAAGAAGCGTTGTGGGCAACAGAATGTATCTGATGTATTTTTGTTGTTTCATAAAAATCCTCTCCGTAAAATTTTATACAGATTAATATACTCCATTTTATGGCAGGCGGCAAGCTTTGTTGTTTTTTTTCGGAAGATATGGTAAAGTATTTAAAGGTATGCATAAGTAAAGAAAATCGAGGAATAAAGTACAATGGACAGTAAACTGAATTATAAACGTATCGTGATCAAAATCGGTTCTTCCTCTCTGACGCACGCAGAGACCGGCCGTTTAAATCTTGCCAAAATGGAACACCTGGTCAGGCAGCTGAGTGATCTGCACAATCAGGGAATGGATGTCTGTCTGGTAAGCTCCGGTGCGATTGCCGTGGGAAGGGCTGCCATGGGCGTGAAGGAACGTCCGTCCGAGACATCGGTAAAGCAGGCGTGTGCGGCTGTGGGACAGGCAAAACTGATGATGGTTTACCAGAAACTGTTTGCGGAATATTCACAGACCGCAGGGCAGATTCTGCTGACAAAAAATACAATGGTAAATCCGGTATCCCGTGCAAATGCAAAGAATACATTTGACGAACTGTTCCATCTCGGGGTGATTCCGGTCGTGAATGAGAACGATACGGTCAGTACCTATGAGATGCAGTTTGGTGACAATGATACGCTGTCGGCACTGGTCGCTTCCATGGTGGGGGCAGATCTTTTGATCCTGCTTTCCGATATTGACGGACTTTATACGGATGATCCGCACAAAAACCCGGAGGCAAGGCTGCTTAAAGTCGTAGATGCTATTGATGAAAACATTTATGGAATGGCAAAAGAATCTACAGGCAGCAATGTCGGAACCGGCGGGATGGCAACAAAACTTGCCGCAGCAAAGATTGCAACATTATCCGGAACAGATATGATCATTGCAAATGGCGGGGATGTCCGCATCCTGCAGGATATTTTCGAAAATGATTATGTGGGAACGTTATTTACGGCTAATGAAAATGCAAACTTTAACCTTGCAAATTATATTATGGAGACGATAGGCTGATGACAAACGAAAAAATTGCACGCATCAATGAATTATACAAAAAATCCAAAGCAGAAGGATTGAGCGAAGAAGAAAAGAAGGAACAGGCACTGCTGCGTCAGGAATATGTCGCTTCGGTAAAGGCAAATCTGCGCAATCAGCTTAACAATATTGACATGATGAATGCAGATGGATCTGTGGAAAATCTTGGAGAAAAATATGGATCAAAAACAAGAACTTCGTAAACGGATGAAGGAAAAGAGAGACCGGATTTCTCCGCAGGAGAGACGACAGAAGAGCGCAAAAATCTGTGAGCGGCTGCTGTCGGCACCGGAGTATGCCAGATTTCAGAAAATTCTGGTTTATGCCGCGATTAGAAGCGAAGTCGAATTGCAGCTTTTCTGCGATCAGGCACTCCGGGACAGAAAACAGATTTTTTTCCCGAAGGTGTGTGGGAAGGAATGGAGTTTTACCGGATTGAGGATTCCGGACAGTTAAAAAAGGGAATGTTTTCTGTCCCGGAACCGGATGTCAAACAATATCCGCTTTCTTCTTTTGCAGAGAATGGGGAGGCATGGATTCTTGTCCCAGGTGTTGCATTCGACGAAAAGGGGATGCGGCTCGGATACGGAGGAGGATTTTACGATCGTTACCTGAAGCAGAAAGAAAATCTGCACAGGACAGGAATTGCGTTTGGAGAACAGATCGTCAAAAGAATTCCAACGGAAATACATGATCATCCTATGGATGATGTGATCACAGAACAACAATGGTATCGTCCGAAACGGACAACAGGAGGAGAATGACAATGGATGCAAAACTGCAGGAACTGTGCCGGCAGGCACATGAAGACCGGATCAGGGTTGGAATGCTGGATACCGATAACAAAAACAGAACACTCGAACTGGCTGCGGACGCGCTTATGGCACATGAGCAGGAAATTTTAGAGGCCAATGCAATAGATATGGAGCGGGGACGTGAGCGCAATATGCCACAGGGACTTTTAGACCGCCTGAAGCTGGATCATGACCGTCTTCTTGGAATGGCAGACGGACTCCGGCAGGTGGCGAAACTGGAAGATCCCATCGGGGAAGTGATGTCCATGCGAAAACGGCCGAACGGACTGATCATTGGAAAAGTGCGTGTAGCCATCGGTGTCGTTGGCATTATCTTTGAGGCCCGCCCGAATGTTACTTCTGATGCGTTCGGTCTGTGTTTTAAGTCCGGAAACTGTGCAATTTTAAAGGGTGGAAGTGATGCCATCCATTCGAACATTGCGATTGTTTCTGCCATGCAGGAGGCACTTCGCAGGATGAATATTCCAAAAGGGGCACTCAGTCTGATCGAGAGCACAGATCGGGAAACCACCAATGCGTTTATGAAAATGAAGGATTATGTGGATCTGCTGATTCCAAGAGGCGGCAGGGGACTGATCCAGAGTGTGGTAAATAATGCGACGATTCCGGTTATTGAAACCGGAACCGGAAACTGTCATGTTTATGTGGATCAGTTTGCTGATCAGGAGATGGCGGTCAATATCATTAAAAATGCAAAGACACAGCGGATCGGTGTATGCAATGCCTGCGAATCCATTGTGGTGCACCGGGCAATTGCAAAAGAGTTTCTTCCAAAGCTGTATGCAGCATTAAAAGAGTATGATGTGGAGATGCGCGGTGATTCCTATGCCGTCGAATGTCTGGGACCGGATCAGCCACTGGTAAAAGATGCGACAGAAGAAGACTGGGGAACGGAGTATCTGGATTATATTATGTCGGTAAAGATTGTAGACAGCCTGGACGAGGCAATCGCGCATATCAATAAGTACAATACCTCCCATTCTGAGGCAATTATAACCAAAAATTATGATGTGGCACAGAGATTTTTAAATGAAATTGATTCCGCCTGTGTCTATGTGAATGCATCCACCCGTTTTTCCGATGGAAATGAATTTGGTCTTGGCGCAGAGATCGGAATCAGCACACAGAAATTACATGCCAGAGGTCCGATGGGGCTTGAGGCACTTACCAGTTATAAATATATTATTTATGGAAACGGTCAGGTACGTCCATAAAAGAAGAGCAGGAAAATAAGAGGATTATGAGAGATTTAGAAATAAATGGATTAACCGGGGAAGAAGAAACCAGACGGCAGTACGAATACATAGAAAAAGCCAGACAGTATGTGGCACAAAAGGAAAAAGAAAGCGGGGCGCAAACTGACCTGCTGTGTCCATACGTTTGGGTGTCAGATGAATGCGAGGGACTCGGAGAAACTTTTAGGAATCCTGACGGACATCGGTTATGTGGAGACAGAGGATGAGCACGCGGACTTTGTGATTTACAATACCTGTACGGTGCGTGAAAATGCAAACAATAAGGTGTATGGACGCCTGGGGTATCTGTCAAACTTTAAAAAGAAAAATCCGCATATGATGATAGCACTCTGTGGCTGTATGATGCAGGAGCCGACGGTAGTGGAGAAGATCCGCAAATCCTACCGTTTTGTGGATCTGGTATTTGGGACACATAATATTTATAAATTTGCGGAGCTTTTATGCAATCGTATGGAATCGGATTCCATGATCATTGATATATGGAAGGATACGGATAAAATCGTGGAAGATCTTCCAATCCGGCGGAAGTTTTCTTTTAAATCCGGTGTCAATATCATGTTCGGATGTAATAATTTCTGCAGTTACTGTATCGTTCCTTATGTCAGGGGCCGCGAGCGCAGCCGGGAACCGAAAGATATCATCCGTGAGATTGAAGGACTGGTGGCAGATGGTGTGTGTGAAGTCATGCTGCTTGGACAGAATGTTAATTCTTACGGGAAAAATTTAGAGCAGCCAGTTACGTTTGCAGAGCTTCTCCGGGAAGTAAACAAAATCGAGGGATTAAAGAGAATCCGGTTTATGACTTCTCATCCGAAGGATCTGTCGGATGATCTGATCCTTGCCATGAAGGAATGTGATAAGGTATGCAAGCATATGCATCTGCCGCTGCAGTCCGGAAGCTCACGGATTTTAAAAATCATGAACCGGCATTATGATAAAGAACAGTATCTGACGATTGTAAAGAAACTTCGGGAGGCAATTCCGGATATTGCGCTGACGACCGATATTATTGTCGGATTCCCTGGAGAGACAGAAGAAGATTTCCAGGAAACGCTTGAAGTGGTAAAACAGGTGGAATATGACAGTGCGTTTACGTTTATATATTCCAAGCGGACCGGCACACCGGCCGCAGCCATGGAAGATCAGTGTGATCCGGCCGAAGTGAAACGGCATTTTGATCTGTTGTTAAAGGAAGTACAGCAGATCAGTGCAAAGAAAGCCATGGCACTGGAAGGAAAAGTGATGGAAGTGCTGGCAGAGGAACAGAATACGCAGGATGCTTCTCTGATTACCGGACGGCTTTCAAACAATTCGGTGGTGCATTTTCCGGGAACCCCGGATATGATTGGAAAACTGTTTATGGTAAAACTTACGGAATGTAAAGGCTTTTATTATCTGGGAGAGATCGCAGAGAATGCATAGAAAATTTGGCAAAAAAGATGTGATTTTTATCGGTGCGCTTCTTGGTATCTGTCTTATTGTACTGGGCGTCTGGTATTTTGCCGGAGGGAAACAGGGAGCTTCTGTGGTGGTGACGAGAGAGGGAGAAGTGTATGGAACCTATTCCCTGTCACAGCCGCAGACTGTAAAAATTAAAAATTCCAAAGGAAAAACCACGAATGTTCTGGTGATCCGCGATGGAAAAGCAGATATGAAAGAAGCGGACTGTCCGGACAAACTGTGTGTGCATCAGAAAGCGATTTCCGCGGAAAATGAAAGCATTGTCTGTCTGCCGAATCGTGTGGTAGTGACCGTAACGAATTCGAAAAAAGAAGGGATGGATGGATTTGCACAGTAAACAGCTTTGGAGAAAAACGGCGTTTATGGGAGTGTTTCTCGCACTTGCCATGATCTGCAGTTATATAGAGATGCTGATTCCCTTTGATTTTGGAATTCCGGGAGTAAAACTCGGACTGACGAATATTGTGGTTGTTTTAATGCTGTATTCGATTGGAACGAAGGAGGCATTTTGTGTCTCTGTCATAAGAATTTTCATTGTCGGCATTTTGTTTGGCAATCTGATCGGAATTTTGTATTCCTTAGGCGGGGGAATCCTCAGTTTTCTTGTGATGGCACTCTTAAAAAAAGGAAACCACCTGGGCTGTATTTCCGTCAGTGTGGCCGGAGGAATTGCTCATAACATCGGGCAGATCCTTATAGCGGCGCTTGTTGTGTCCAGCCATTATGTGTTGTATTATTTTCCGGTACTTCTGATTGCCGGACTTCTTACGGGATTTCTGATCGGGCTTCTTGCACAGGAACTGATCGTGCGTCTGCGTTTTCTGACAGAAAAATATCACGAGTAGAACATCTGTTTGCATAATTGTATCTGCTGTGTTATGATAAATATCGTGAACGAACGAAAATGAGGAGAATGTTTTATGTACGCATATATCAAAGGTGAGCTTGCAGAAACCAATCCAGATCATATTGTGATAGAGACCGGGGGAATTGGATATCAGGTATTTATTTCCGGACAGACGTTTGAGTATCTTCCGGCAGTCGGTGAGGAGATTAAAGTGTATACGTATCTGTATCTGCGCGAGGATGCCATGATTCTCTATGGATTTCTGACCAAAGACGATCTGGAGCTTTTCAAACTTCTGATTTCTGTCAGCGGAATTGGTCCAAAGGGAGGACTTGCAATTCTTTCTGCGCTCAGTGCAGATGATCTGCGGTTTGCAGTATTGTCGGGAGATTCCAAGGCAATCTCGAAAGCTCCGGGAGTAGGAGCCAAGACAGCCCAGCGTGTGATTTTGGAATTAAAAGATAAGATGTCTTTGGAAGATGCTTTTGAAAAGAAGAGTGAGCATGTACAGACTTTAAAGATTTCCGGAAATGGTCAGGTCAGAAATGATGCGGTTATGGCACTTACGGCACTGGGATATTCCTCGGCGGAAAGTTTAAAGGCTGTATCCGCGGTGGAGATCACAGAAGAAATGGATGTGGAAGCAGTGCTGAAGGCAGCACTGAAACATATGTCGTTGTTGTAGTTTCGAGAAAGAAGATTTGGTATGGAAAAACGCGTGATTTCCACGCAGCTGCAGGAAGAAGATTATAAGATTGAATCGTCCCTTCGTCCGCAGAGGCTGGAGGATTACATTGGACAGGAAAAAATAAAATCAAATATGAAAGTCTACATTGAGGCGGCAAAAGCCCGGCAGGAGTCTTTGGACCATGTACTGTTTTATGGACCACCGGGACTTGGAAAGACAACGCTTGCAGGGATCATTGCAAATGAGATGGGTACCCACCTGAAAGTGACCTCGGGACCTGCAATTGCAAAACCGGGAGAGATGGCGGCGATCCTGAATAACCTTGCAGAAGGTGACATTTTGTTTGTGGACGAAATTCACCGCCTGAACCGTCAGGTGGAGGAAGTGCTGTATCCGGCAATGGAAGATTATGTGATTGACGTGATGATCGGAAAAGGAGAATCCGCCCGTTCCATCCGGCTGAATCTTCCGAAGTTTACGCTTGTCGGGGCTACGACACGGGCCGGAATGCTTTCGGCACCGCTTCGCGACCGTTTTGGTGTCGTCAGCCACATGGAATATTATACGGTGGAGGAACTTCGCACGATTATTTTGCAGTCGGCACAGGTACTGGATGTGGAAATTGATGAAAAAGGCGCTTACGAGCTTGCCCGCCGTTCCAGGGGAACTCCCCGTCTGGCAAACCGCCTGCTCAAGCGGGTGCGTGATTTTGCCCAGGTAAAGTATGACGGGAAGATTACCTATGAGGTGGCGGCGTTTGCACTGGATCTGCTTGAAGTAGATAAGATGGGACTGGATCAGAACGACAGGAACATTATCCTGACAATTATCGACAAGTTTGACGGCGGTCCGGTGGGACTTGATACGCTGGCAGCTTCGCTTGGTGAGGATTCCGGAACCATCGAAGATGTTTATGAACCGTATCTGGTCAAAAATGATTTCATCAACCGGACACCGAAGGGGCGCGTTGCAACGGCATTTGCCTATGAACATTTCGGGAGGACACCAAAATCCGAATAAGAGGTTGCTTTTCCTACTGCGGAATATTATAATAAAAAGTATGACAGCAAAGAGGATGGTCCAAAACGGGAGGATAGGTTATGTCAGCAAAGACAAGTGCGGAAGTGGTAATTGATGGAAAGGTATATACGTTAAGCGGCTATGAAGGAGAGGAATATCTCCAGAAAGTAGCTTCTTATATTAACGGAAAGATCAATGAGTTTACTTCCATTGAAGAATACCGGCACATTCCTCTCAATATGAAAAATACACTGATCCAGCTGAATATTGCGGATGATTATTTTAAAGCAAAGGATCAGGTGGAAAAATTAGAACGGGACCTTGAAAATAAAGAAAAAGAAATTTACGATTTAAAGCACGATCTGATCTCTAATCAGGTAAAGACGGAGACGGCAGAAGAATCATTGAAGAAACTGGAACGGGACAATAAAGAACTTCTCCTGAACAAGGCGCGGTTAGAGGCAGCACTTGAGGACAAGCTTCTGGATGGAAAAGACAGCCCGAAAGAGTCTGAAAAAGAGAACACAAAGAAAAAATAAGAGGTTTCGAAACACAAAGGAAGGTATTCCTTTGTGTTTTTTCATCATAAGGAAAGAATATGAAAGAAAACAATCATACGACACAACAAAATACATTTGAACTGCTTGCACCGGCTGGATCGTTAGCCATTTTTAAGGCGGTTGTTGCGGCCGGCGCAGATGCCGTTTACGTGGGGGGAAGCAAATTTGGAGCCCGCGCATATGCAGATAATTTTTCCGATGAAGAATTACTAGAAGCACTGGACTATGCACATTTGTATGGACGCAGGGTCTATCTTACGGTCAACACGCTTTTAAAAAACAGTGAGATCGAACAGGTCTGTGCGTATCTGCAGCCGTTTTATGAACATGGCCTGGATGCGGTACTTGTACAGGATTTTGGAGTCCTGACAGCAATCCACGAGAGATTTCCGGATCTTGCGATTCATACAAGTACGCAGATGACAGTCACCGGTGTGGAGGCGGCCCGGCTTTTTTCAGGATACGGAGTGACCCGTATGGTCATGGCACGGGAACTTTCCCTGAATGAAATGAAACGGATCCGTGAAGAGACCGGTATGGAACTGGAAGCATTTGTACACGGGGCGCTGTGTTACTGTTATTCCGGACAGTGTCTGTTTAGCAGTATGCTTGGAGGAAGAAGCGGAAACCGCGGCAGATGTGCGCAGCCATGCAGGCTTCCTTACGCAGTGCTGGATGAAAAGCACAGGGAATACAAAAAAGATGCTTATGTCTTAAGCCTCAAGGATATGTGTGGAATAAAGGATCTGCGTGGGCTGGCAGATGCAGGAGTCTATTCCTTGAAAATTGAGGGACGCATGAAACAGATCCCGTATGCTGCCGGTGTGGTTTCTTATTACCGCAAATATATTGACCTCTTTTTATCGGGACAGGAGACACAGGTTTCGGAAGGAGACTACCGGGCAGTGCTTGCGCTGGGAAACCGCTGTGGATTTACCGACGGATATTACCACAGGCACAATGGTTCTGATATGGTGACGTTTACAAAGCCAAATTACGAAAAAACGAATGAAGCCCTGCAGCAGCAAATTTTAAGAACCTATGAAAACGGTGCTGCAAAAATCCCTGTCCGGGGAGAGCTGGTTTTGCATCAGGGACAGGCTGCATATTACCGGGTAAAGACGCAAACGGTGTCTGTGGAGATTTCCGGCATGGAAGTTATGCAGGCGCAAAAGAAACCACTTCTGGCAGAAGACGTAAAAAGCCGTATGGAAAAGACGGGGGATACCCCGTTTGTTATGGAAGAGTTGTCCATAAAAATAGAGGACGGAGTGTTTCTTCCAAACGGAGCGCTCAATCAGCTGCGCAGGGAGGCATTGGCAGAACTGCAAAAAGAGATGCTGAAACCTTACCAGAGACAGGAGCATCCGCAGAAGACGGCAGGGGAAAAATTTCCGGAGGCATGTGAGAAACGGGAAAAACGAAAGGAACGTGTTTTTGCAGTGACCGGGGAGCGCAGACAGCTTGCACCGGTTCTGGAAAGTTCCTGTGTGACTTCTGTCTGTCTGGACATGGAAGCTTATGACCGAAGCACAATGATGGAAGAATTAAAAGAAGATGCAAATGCTGTTATGCAAAAGGATAAAGAGGTTTATCTGGCGATGCCGCGTATCTTCCGTGCCGGAACGGCAGAATGGGTGCGGCAGATACTTCCGGATATAAAAAGAATGGGATTTGCCGGAGTTCTTGTGAGAAATTATGAAGAACTGGCATTGGCAAAGGAAACATTTTTGGGAAGTGAAATCATAACGGATCACAATCTGTATTGCTATAACGATCAGGCGGTCCGTGCATTTGCCGGGCAGGGAGTGAAAAAAAATACGGTTCCGCTGGAACTAAACCGCAGCGAAATAAAACGGAGATATAACGAAGAAAGTATGATGATGCTTTACGGATATTATCCGCTTATGACAAGTGCACAGTGCGTACATGCCAATACCAGGGGCTGTGACAAAAAACGGGGGCTTTCTTATCTGAAAGACCGGTATCAGGTACAGTTTCCGGTAAAAAAATTTCTGCACGTACTGCTATAATGTTGTTTATAATTCCCTGCCGGTTTTATTATTTTCTAATTTAGAGGAATTAAAAAAAGCAGGCATCCGTGATTTCCGGATGGATTTTACCATGGAATCTGCAAAAGAAACCAAAGCAATTCTGAAATTATATGAAGAGTTTGCAGACGGCAGCCGCAGACAGTATCCGAAAGAATGGGAAAACCGTTATACCAACGGACATTATAAAAGAGGAGTGGAATAATGATCCATCTGATTGTTCAGGCTTCAAAATATCTGATGATCTTTTTGTTCCTGGTTTATACATTTGAGTGTTTTCATGTGTTTAAATTTGAGGGAGAGGAAGAAGAACAAAAACATATTTACCATGTGCAGAGAACACTGTTGTTTCTTTTTCATTTTGATGCCTTTCTTGTTTTGTATATTACAACAAAAAATTTTCAGCTGATCGGATTTTATCTCATGCAGGTGATTATCATTGCGGCAATCATCGGAACATATCATCTGTTTTACAAGTATGCATCCGAGCTGGTTCTCAATAATATGTGTATGTTACTTACGATTTGGATTTGTTATCCTGACTACGTATTTCTTTTGAAAAGGCATTCCGGCAGTTTATCTTTGTGTGCGCGGGTTTTGTGATTTCCCTGCTGATTCCCATGGTCTTGCAGAATATGACGCTGTTCCGTAAACTGACATGGGTGTATGTGATCGTGGGTGTCGGTGCACTGGGCGTTGTTGCGATTGCCGGACAGACAAGCTATGGGGCCAAACTGTCCCTGTCGATCGGTCCTTTGACCATCCAGCCTTCGGAGTTTGTAAAAATTATTTTTGTCATGTTTATTGCATCCATGCTGTACCAGCGCCAGGATTTTCATCAGGTCATGGTGACAAGCATTTTTTCGGCCGTTTTTGTTCTGATGCTGGTAGCATCCAAAGATCTCGGCGGAGCCCTTTTGTATTTTTTTACCTACCTGGTTATGGTTTATGTGGCGACGCGCAGATTTGTGTATTTCGGAGGTGGAATACTGGCAATGATCGTGGCGAGTCTGCTTGGGTACCGGCTGTTTGACCATGTACAGGCACGTGTGCAGGCATGGTCGAATCCGCTTGCAGTCATTGACGGGGCGGGGTATCAGGTATGCCAGTCTCTGTTTGCAATCGGTACCGGAGGCTGGTTTGGACTTGGTCTGGGACAGGGACTGCCGGAAAAAATACCGGTCGTGACAAAGGATTTTGTTTTTGCGGCAATCTCGGAAGAACTCGGGGGAGTCTTTGCACTGTGTCTGATCATGGTCTGTGTCAGCTGCTTTTTTATGATCATGAATGTTGCCATGAAACTTCGGGACAATTATTATCGTCTGACAGCGGTCGGACTTGGAACACTGTATGCTTTGCAGGTGTTTCTGACCATCGGCGGGGTCATCAAATTTATTCCGTCAACCGGAGTGACACTTCCATTGGTCAGCTATGGAGGCAGTTCTCTGTTATCGACTATGATTGTGTTTGGCATTATACAGGGACTATACATCATGCAGTTTGACGGCCGGACGCAGAAAAAAAGAACAGAAACGAAGAAGAGGCAGAAAAGAATG
>ENA-OQKA01000289-OQKA01000289.1-human-gut-metagenome-genome-assembly--contig:-NODE-289-length-14060-cov-5.986148_pt1 | contig 14060 bp, 10 predicted proteins | sample MGYA00242644_ERZ504789 | MGnify/ENA primary metagenome ERZ504789 (study PRJEB26092, sample SAMD00036423) | human gut metagenome | host: Homo sapiens | study: EMG produced TPA metagenomics assembly of...
AGGGCAAAAGCTTTAAATATGAGAAGCTTTTGCCCTTACAGGGCGACTTTGTTGTTGATATATAGACCCAGGGCGTTGCCCTGGGCTAGGAGCTTCTGCCCTTTCTGGGCGTATGGGATGTGGTTTTATGACACACCCTCTTTTTAAAAATTCATTTCATATTATCTTCTCCTGCCTCTTCCTTCGTTTCTTCCCTGGTTTCCACGTCCACGTCCGCTGCCACGCTCGTTCTTGTCTCCGCTGTTATAGCGGTTCTTGCGATTGTGGTTATCGGTGTCGAAATTAGGATTGAAACTCTTTTTCTTCTTGTCCTTGAAGAAGCCGGCACCTTGCTCTTTCTGATTGCGTAGCTCGGCTCTGGCTGCGGCAACTGCATCGCGGATATTAGCATTGGCGTTGTTGCTTCTGCCCTGCGGAGCATTATTTCCTCTTCCTTGCTGAGCATGACCGTTTCTTGAAGATTTACCATTCAAAGGACGACCTTCATTGAGGTATTTATCCTCGTCATAGCAACCTACATTGCCATATCCCTTTGGCGCAAAGCGGTCTGCTGCATTTCTGCCACGGCCTTTTCCGCCATTTGGCTCTGCTGCATTTCTGCCGGCACCACGCTTGCTCTTGGCTCCTCTGCCCACGCCCGGATTGTCATAGGTAGAACCAATCGCCTTGTCATCGAAGTTGGTCTTCTTGCCCTTGAAACCTCCGCCATGATTTCCGCCGAAGCTCTTCTTGTCGTATAGCTTATCTATCAAATCCGCTCTGCCTATGCGGCGAAGCTCGCTTTCTATGGCGCGGCGCTCCTCTGGCTTGTACCAGAAGAAGAACATGCGCTGGGCAAGCTTTTCCTTCTGGGTCTTGGCACTGAATACTGGTTCCAAGGTGTATGGGTCGTATCCCGTGTACCAGGTTTCCGTAGAAATCGTCATAGGGGTAGGAGTGAAGTCCTGTACCTGCTCCAGATGAAAGTCGAGTCCCTTGGTAATTACTGCCAGTTCAGCCATATCCTCTTCATGACAGCCCGGATGCGAACTGATGAAGTATGGAATGATCTGCTGGTTGAGGCCCTCTTCCTTGTTGATCTTGTCGAAGATGCGTTTGAACTCGTAGAAGAGATCGAACGATGGTTTGCGCATGAACTTCAATACCTCTGGACTGGTATGTTCCGGTGCTACCTTCAGTCGGCCGCTCACGTGCTTGGTGATCAGCTCGCGGGTATATTCCCTTGCCGCCTGGTTCACCTTCTCGTCCTTGCTCTTGTGTAGGAGCAGGTCGTAGCGCACACCACTACCGATGAAGCTCTTCTTGATACCCGGCAGGGCATCTACGGCATGATAGATCTCCAGCAGCTTGCTGTGGTCGGTGTTCAGGTTCGGACAAATCTGAGGGTTCACGCACGATGGGCGCTTGCATACCTCGCACGCCTTCTGGTTCTTGCCGTGCATGCCATACATGTTTGCCGAAGGACCGCCCAGATCGCTCAGATAGCCCTTGAAATCAGGCATCTCGATGATTTTCTTCACCTCTTTCAGAATGCTCTCCTTGCTTCGGCAAACCACGAACTTACCCTGATGTGCCGAAATGGTACAGAACGAGCAACCGCCGAAGCAGCCGCGATGCAGGTTCACAGAGAACTTGATCATCTCGTAGGCCGGAATGGTCTTGCCCTTGTACTTAGGATGAGGCAGACGGGTGTAAGGCAGGTCGAAGGCTGCATCCAGCTCTTCGGTGGTCATCAGCGGGAATGGTGGATTCACCACTACATACTTGCCGTCGGTCTCCTGAATCATACGCTGGGCGTGCATCTTGTTGGCTTCTTCCTCCAGATGGCGCACGTTTTCCGCCTGTCCCTTCTTGTTATGCAGGCACTCCTCGTGGCTATGCAGGATGATGTCATCCTCCTTGAATCCGCCAGGGATGTCCTTCTCCTTGCAGTAGAAAACCACCTGCGGCATCTCGTGAATCTGGTCCATGGTCTTGCCTTCGGCTAATGCATTGGCAAGTTCCACGATGGAGCGTTCGCCCATACCATAGAGGATGAGGTCGGCACCCGAATCGCAGAGGATGCACTTGCGGAGTTCATCCTTCCAGTAGTCGTAGTGACTGATGCGGCGCAGTGATGCCTCGATACCGCCCAGTGCCACAGGTACGTCGGGATAGAGCTTCTTCAGTATCTGGGTATAGACGATAGACGGATAGTCGGGACGCATGTCGTGGCGGGAGTCTGGACTGAAGGCATCCTCGCTGCGCATACGGCGGTTGGCCGTGTAGCGGTTTACCATCGAGTCCATGGCTCCCGGAGATACGCCGAAGAAGAGGCGAGGGCGACCGAGCTTCTTGAAGTCACGGAAGTCGCCATGCCAGTCGGGCTGAGGCACGATGGCTATGCGATAGCCATTAGCTTCCAGGATTCTGCCGAGGATAGCCGGTCCGAAGGATGGATGATCTACGTAGGCGTCACCCGAGAAGAGGATGACGTCCAGTTCGTCCCATCCCCTGAGTTCGCACTCCTTCTTGGTTGTTGGGAGAAAATCTGTTAACTTATAATCCATTCAATATACTTTAGTCATTCACTGCATCTGGCTCAGCCTCAGCTGCTTCCTGTGCATCCTTCTTGTCTTTCCAATCTACGTAGAGCAATACGAGGTTGTGGAGGCCGAGTGCCTTCATATTCTGGTTGTAGATTACGTCGAGGCAGAGGTCGAGCAACTCCTTGTCCTTGATGTCGCTGCTCTCCAGAAGAGAACGGACGTTGAATCTAACTTGTCGAGCACTTCCTCGTCGATGATGCCATTGCTATCTACGAGGTTGCGGAGCAACTGATACTTGTCAATAGTCTCTAAATGCTGGTCGCTCACTTCGATAGAGCGTGTACCAGACTGGTTTGCTTGAATCTTATACATATTTTATTGATTTTAAATTTATTCTGTTAAGAACTTCAGAATACCCTGCATGATGCTGTAGCGGGTTTTCTCATCGCTGATGCACTCCAGTGGGAATCCCATGGTGAAGGTGCGGTAGCTGGTACTCCTGTAGGCAACTGCTGCACTGGTTCCCGTAAGATAACGCATGGCGCAGAAGGCTGTGCTGCCTATTGGCTTGAGTATCTCCGGATGGGTGGCTGCATAATGCTTGGCATTCAGCGAATGATAGTAGCTGAATTCCTTGCCCAGTCCGCTTACCATAGGCGATGTAGTTACGATGCTGTCTCGCTCGGTAATGGTAGAATCTTCCGGATTGACATCCTGCACGATAAACTTGGTGCCGGTAGGCTCATAGTTTACTTTCAGGATAGCGCCCATGAATGATTTCTCCTCTTCATCCTGCATGTCGCTGCCGTTGTAGGAGCCGCTCACAAGCAGTTTTCCGCCGTTGAGGGCATAGTACTTGATGCGCTTCTGCATAGCTGGGGTGAAGGTCTTGTAGTACTGATGGGTATAACCGTCGTAACGCTCCAGACCATTGATGAGGTCCACTGCCTGATAATCGGTCATCTTCACTCTTCCCGAAAGGATGGCTTCGCTCGAACAGCTGGCGATGCTGTACTTGTTGCCGGAAGCGATAGCCTGGGCATGCTCCACGGTATGGTTGAAGTCATTGCCCGCCACAAACTGTCCCATCATCTCGTTGCCGCTGTATCCCAGTCCGCTGGATGATTCGATACCCATTCTATGGATGTCAAATACCCGCTGCTTGCCGCTCCAGCCCGCCGTCAGACCATAGCTTACGCCTGGGTCCTGGTCGAAGTCGAAGCCCTGGATGCTGTCGTTATCTACCACCTGCGGTGAGGCAAGGCGATGGAAATTGTTCACGATCAGAATCTTGTTGGTGGCAGTAGGGTTATAGAGTGCCGAGAGGGTTTCTGATGGGAAGCTCTCGCCGCCCTGGTTAACGGCTGCTACCCGGAAGTTGTAGAGCTTGCCTGGCTCCAGCTTCACGTTGTAGATGTTGGAGCGAACCATCGTACCATTGTCGAATCCGCCTTTGCCTTCTGCCTGATAAACGATGTAGCTGGTTGGCTTGGCGGTAGGTTCCGTCTTGTCAAGCTGCGCATTCCAGGTGAGGCTGGCATAGCCCAGTTCATCCACCTCCACACTGAAGTGGTTGGGTGCCAGAGGCTGTACTACATACGGTTCGTCATGGTTGCTGCTCACGAATCTGAGAATGGTCTTGTAGATGGAGCGGGCGATGGTAAACTTGCCCATCGGATCCTGTGCGATGCGCATGTCCGGGAAGCTCTGGTGAGAGAGCATTTCGATGATTGCCGATGGTACTTCCGGCAGTCGGGTCTCCGAATAGTTCCTATCCCAGAGATAGCGTTTCCCGAATGAACCAAAGGTGTTGGTCATATCTTCTACAATATTATCTCTCAAAGCCTTAGCGAAATCCTTTGAAGCAAATCTTGAGATTCCGCTGTTCAGCATGCCATCGTTGAAGTCGGTGGTGCAGATAGCGAGTGCACCCCAGGTGGATTGTCCGTCAGGGTTGTATCCTGCGTCGCTGTGCAGGGCGAGAGAAAGCTCTATCGGCACGTGCTTGCCGTCTATTGCCGGCATATATACGCTGCCGCCTCCCAGCCAGTTGGTCATCATCGAACGGGTGTTGATGTCGTCGGCATAATCGTTCTTTCCCTTTCTTCCGCCATACACGCTATAGGGTGCTCCAGCCCACTGGGCGTAGTATCTTGCTCCTTCCAGGCAGCGAGGCAGTCCGCTTACGGATCCGCCACGTTCTATGTTGCCCATACCGCCTCCGAATCGTACGGCATCGGTGGTTACTACACCTCTGCGTGAAGCGTGATTGGTGCAGACCACACGGTTGAACTCATTGCATCCCTTGTCGAACTCGAAGGTGCCGAGATATACCCATGTGCCGCCACCCATACGCTGGTTGACGGTGAATTCCGTAGCCTGTCCCTTGTGATAGACGATGTATTTGGCATCGGGTACACTCTTGGGCAGTGTCTGGTAGCTTACATAAACGGCATATTTTCCCTCTTTCTGGAAGTTAGGCTGATAGCTTACCAGGCTGTTCTTCTTTCGCTTGGTAGCCTTCGCCTGTCTCACGGTACCCATCTGGAACGGATTTTCTCCATCCTGATAGGAAGCCTGGAGGTTGGCGAATCCCAGGGAGTCGCAGTTCTTCCATTTCTTGCCATTCACGATTTCCTGATAGGAGATAGAGTGTCTGTCGTCGTTATCCACAACAATCTCCTGCTGCTGCCAGTCGCGTTCACGGGGAGTGAAGACGATGGCGCCTGCATTTTCCAGCATCGGGATGAGGTAAGGCACCACAATGGTCTGGGTAAAGAGATCTTCCGTGGTACAGAAGAGGTTAGGACGTTGCCATTTCCATCCTCTTTCAGCATCCCAGTATCTTCCGTGCGATGCCCATAGTGAGAGATGCCGGTTCTGCAGTCCGGCAGTCACGAAGTAGGGGCGTGAGGCATTGAACACCCACGGATCTTCATCATATTCGATGTTTCCCCATGCATGACTGTTTCCCTCATCGAATGCCTGCAGCATGAATCCGGAAGAGATAAGCAGACTGCTTATCAGCCCATATTTTGTAAATCTCGTTTTTTTCACGTTCTTCTATGATGAGGGTGTGTCATAAGTTGCCATTATCTGGACTTATGACACATCCTTCTTGTCTTTTTGCTTGTCAGTCGATATTTCCAATGGAGAACTTCTCAGGTTTCTTTCCCTTGAAATCCTTGAAGTACAGCTTGATTTCCCGCATGTCCTTCTCCACATCACCCGAAGGGATGATCATCTTGGTACACTGTATCACCTTCTTCTCGTAATCCACGCCGTAGAGTAGGATAGGGATGCCTGCCTTGAGGGCGATGAAATAGAATCCCTTCTTCCATTCCGGGTTGAGCGAGCGGGTACCTTCCGGAGTGATGCAGAGACCGAAACTCTCGCGCTTCTTAGCCTCTTCGGCCAGGTTATCGGTCATGCTGGTATGCTTGCTTCTCCACACCGGTACACCACCCATCTTTCTGAAGATAGGTCCCAGCGGCCAGAAGAACCATTCCTTCTTCATCAGGAAGTTGCTCTTGATGTTCTCAGCTCTGGAGTAGAGTTGTCCTATTAGGAAGTCCCAGTTGCTGGTGTGTGGTGCAAGACAGATGATGTACTTCTTGGGAAAGTCGATGGTTATTTCCTTCTTCCATCCCATTCGCTTGTATAATATCCACTGACAGATGTCCTTGATCATTTCTTTTTTAATCTGTTATCTATATATTATATAGGTATAATGGATGTTCTTCTCCGTTTTCCGGGGCTTATCCCATGTTGGAGATCTGGTCGATAATCTCGCTCACCTGCTTGTTGAAGTCACGAATCAGGTTCTGATAGTATGTACCTGGCTTCATGCCTGGCTCTGGGTGAGAAACGCGCTTGATGAAGTCGCTATTGACCATTACGATAGATGAAAGGATGCCATCTACGTCCTCCTGAGAAGGGTTTCCATTGTACAAAGACGCAGCTACAGTCTCAGCGAAAAGCTCGCTGGTAATGTAGTTGATAGTGCGTTTTAAATCTCTTTTGCTAGCCATAATTCTTATTTCTAAATTAATAATTGGTTAAAAACATTGGCTCAAAGATAATCATTTTCTTTGGAAAAGCAATAGAAAATCAAAAAAAATATCGATATTAACTCATTTTTAGCATTTTTCTTTCCGTATCTCGTAGAAAAACCTTAAATTTGCAGTGTTTTTGAAGTTTCAACTAATTAAATATTAATAAAAGAATTATGGAAAAAAGTGCATTGCAGATTGCAAGAGCTGCTTATCAGCCAAAGTTGCCAAAGGCGCTTCAGGGTCCTGTAAAGGCAGTTGAGGGTGCAGCAACTCAGTCAGTAGGTAACCAGGAAGAAATCAAGGCTCTCTTCCCTAATACATACGGTATGCCTGTCATTACTTTCGAGGCTGGCGAGGCTCAGGAACTCCCTGCTTTCAACGTAGGTGTTATCCTTTCTGGTGGTCAGGCTCCTGGCGGTCACAACGTGATTTCTGGTCTCTTCGATGGCGTGAAGTCTCTCAACCCAGCTAACAAGCTCTATGGCTTCATCCTCGGTCCTGGCGGTCTCGTTGATCACAACTATATGGAGATTACTCCTGAGCTCATGGACGAGTACCGTAACACTGGTGGTTTCGATATCATCGGTTCTGGCCGTACCAAGCTGGAGAAGGAAGACCAGTTTGAGAAGGGTATTGAGATTCTCCGTGAGCTCGGTATCAAGGCACTCGTTATCATCGGTGGTGACGACTCTAACACCAACGCCTGCGTTCTCGCTGAGTACTATGCTGCCAAGAAGTATGGCGTTCAGGTAATCGGTTGCCCTAAGACTATCGACGGTGACTTGAAGAACGAGCAGATCGAGACATCTTTCGGTTTCGATACAGCCTGCAAGACATACTCTGAGCTCATCGGTAACATCGAGCGCGACTGTAACTCTGCACGTAAGTACTGGCACTTCATCAAGTTGATGGGTCGTTCAGCTTCTCACATCGCTCTTGAGTGCGCACTCCAGACTCAGCCAAACATCTGCTTGATTTCTGAGGAGGTAGAGGCTAAGGAGATGTCTCTTGATGATGTTGTTACATACATCGCTACAGCTGTAGCTAACCGTGCTGCTGAGGGCAACAACTTCGGTACTGTTCTCATCCCAGAGGGCTTGATCGAGTTCATCCCAGCTATCAAGAAGCTCATCGCAGAGTTGAACGAGGTTCTTACAGACCCAGCAACAGGCGAGAGCCGTGAGTTTGCCAGCGCTGAGGAGCAGATTGCATTCGTTAAGGGTGCCATCGCTAAGGACAACCTCGCTGTATTGGAGTCTTTGCCAGCTGACGTAGCTCGCCAGCTCTGCCTCGACCGTGACCCTCACGGAAACGTACAGGTTTCTCTCATCGAGACAGAGAAGTTGCTCTCTCGCATGGTAGCTGAGAAGTTGGCTGCTTGGAAGAAGGAGGGTAAGTATGTTGGTAAGTTCTCTGCTCAGCACCACTTCTTCGGTTACGAGGGACGTTGCGCAGCTCCTTCTAACTACGATGCTGACTACTGCTACTCACTCGGTTTCAACGCATCTCGCCTCATCGCTAACGGCAAGACTGGCTACATGTCAGTTATCAAGAACACAACTGCTCCTGCAGCAGAGTGGATTGCCGGTGGTGTGCCTATCACAATGATGATGAACATCGAGCGTCGTAACGGTGCCAACAAGCCTGTTATCCGCAAGGCTCTCGTAGAGCTCGACGGTGCTCCATTCAAGTTCTTCGCTTCTAAGCGTGAGCAGTGGGCTAAGGAGACAGCTTATGTATATCCAGGTCCTATCCAGTACTGGGGTCCATCTGAGGTTTGCGATCAGACCACAAAGACTCTCCAGTTGGAGCAGGCTAAGTAATAAGAAATAAATCATATTATTATATGTCAACAAGACGAACGGCTTCTTCACAAAAAAAGGGTACTGTGGCGAGAAGGAAGACTTCTTCTCGGCGTGGGGGCTCTCGTGGCAGAAGGCGTTCGTCTTCTGTTTTTCTGCGTTATCCCCGATTGGCATGGTGGATTGGTGGAACGGCGGTAGTAGTGCTGTATGTTTTTCTGTTCTATCATTTCTTCGTAGGTCCTACCGGTTTCAGATGGCGTGCCCTCTATGGCGATGAGGTGTATCCTGAAGGCTACGAGATTCATGGCATTGATATCTCTCATTATCAGGGCAAGATAGACTGGGAGCAGCTCAACAATGCGATGATCAAGGGTTGTCCTGTGCGCTTTGTCATCATCAAGAGTACCGAGGGTTCCAGCAGCCTGGATGAGAATTTCCGCGAGAACTTCAATCAGGCTCGCGACTACGGATTCATCCGTGGCGTGTATCATTTCTGGAGCAATAAATCTACGGCTCGCGAACAGGCGTATTACTTTCTGGAGCAGGTGCATCTTACGGATGGCGATCTTCCGCCCGTACTCGACATCGAGCATAAGCCCGATGACAAGAGTGTAGAGGATTTCCAGCGTGATGTGCTCACATGGCTGCATATCGTAGAGGATAGGTATCATGTGAAACCGATCATCTATACCTATTACAAGTTTAAGGAGCAGTATCTCAGCGCACCCGTTTTCGATGACTATCCTTACTGGATAGCGCATTATTATGTAGATAAGGTGCAGTACAAGGGCAAGTGGAAGTTCTGGCAGCATACGGATGCAGGAAAGCTTCCGGGCATCAAGGGCTATGTGGATTTCGATATCTACAACGGCAGCTACTACGATCTGCGCCAGCTTTGCATCAGCAGCAATGACAAGGATAAGAAATTGTGGGATAATGATGAAGAAGAATAAAGCTTGATTTTTCCAAAGGGGAAAGATCAAGCTTTATTTTTTTTTATGATGTCCTAATATTCGGGCTTTGTTCTTTTCTGCTGTTTTTATTCTTTATTGTTGGTTTTACGCTCCCAGTACCAGGCAGGTCCAGTTGTTATCTACCTGTCTTGTTATCTCGTGCAGTCCCAGCTCATCTGCCTTCTCCAGCAATACAGGCACATCTTCCTCGTAGAAACCGCTCAGAATCAGTGTGCCGCCCATATTCATCACGCTGCGGAAGAGTTTCATGTCTTCCAGCAGGATGTTGCGGTTGATGTTGGCCATCACCACGTCGAAGACACCGCTCACGTGGTTCAGTACACAGCTGTTTCCGAAGAGTACCTCCATGTTATCTACTCCATTCAGTACGGCATTGTGCTTGGCATTCTCCACGCTCCATTCGTCGATATCGTAGCCCACTACATCCTTGGCGCCGAGCTTCGAGGCGGTGAGTCCCAGAATGCCCGTACCCGTTCCGCAGTCTAGTATGCGCTTGGTCTTGACTGGCATCTTCAGCAGCTGTGCGATGATCATACGGGTAGTTTCGTGGTTGCCGGTTCCGAAGGCCAGCTTTGCCTCGATGCCGATCTCGATGATGTCGGGACGGTCGCTGGTATCCGGATAGAGTTCCGGATGCTTGGCATCGTAGATCACTACCTGGTCGCCCACGAAGATAGGGTCGAAGCCCTGCTCCTCCCATTCCTGGTTCCAGTCCTTGTCTTCGGCATCCTGGATGTCGTAGGTTATCTGGGTGTCCATGATAGGGAAGTCGGCGATGTAGGCATCCAGCGCCTCCTTGTCGAAGAGGTCTTTCTGCACGTATGCCTCCATACCCGTTTCGGTTTCTTCAAACGATTCGAATCCAGCCTCGGCAGCACCGTCGGCGAGCAAGTCCTGGCAGGCTTGCATCAAGTCGGCCGATGTCTCGATATTGAATGTCGCTACTAAATATTTCATATTTTTTTCTATTGATTTCTGATCATTGTTCTGTAGGATTCCGCCCTTGTTTTTCCGGGCATTCTATCCTAAAAATGCTTACGGATGTTCTAAAAAGTTTGAAATCCTTTAAATCTTCTGCAAAATTATAAAAAAATAGGGGAAAACCTACTATTATTTAGGGAAATTCTGTAATTTTGCATCAAAATAAGTGATATTTTTGCATTAAGAACAGAAAAAGATAGGAGAAATATACAATGAAGAAAATGTATCTTCTTGCAGTCCTGATGGCAGCCGCAATGCCATTCACTTCGATGGCACAGGACGACGACCTCTACTTCAATCCGAAGAAGGAGGCGAAGGAGAAGGCTGAGAGAAAAGCTGCGTTGCTGCGTGAGTACAAGGCTCAGCAGGCACGCCGCGACAGTATCTATGCCCTCTTCTGGAGCGGCAGCAACCGGAATGTGGATGAGTACAACCGTGGTGGCAGATTCCTGAGCCATTACGAGAAAGTGGGTACTGATTCACTTGGTAACGATATCATCCAGTTTCATGTAGGCAAGGGGGTAGCGCCCGACAGTATCTACGATGATGCTTACTTCGCACAGAAGTATATCAACGAGGAGGAGGATTTCGGCAATACCCGCAGAATGAGTCGCTGGGATGGCTACTACGATCCTTGGTTCTATGGCTACTATGGCTATGGTCCATACTATTGGCGCTCCCGCATGTGGGGCTGGCACAATCCTTGGCGATACGGCTACTATACGGGCTGGTACGACCCATGGTTTGATCCTTGGTATGATCCATGGTATTATGGCTATGCCGGATGGTATGGCGGCTGGTACGACCCATGGTATTATGGCTGGGGTGGCTGGTATGGCCCTTGGTATTGGGGTGGTCCGATGGTTGGGCATGTAAGCTATGGCGGTTTTGCCGGTGGCAAGCGCTATAACAATCCGGGACGCATCGATGCTTCTCATGGATATGTGTATGGCGGATCGCAGGGCAATAACAATACCTATACCCGCAGAAGCGGTTCAAACCGCAGCTTCGGTCAGCGCCGTGAGAACAATGGTTTCAACAACAACTCCAACTTCGGAACGCGCAATAATTCCAGCTTCGGCAATAGCGGCAGCTTTGGTAATGGCGGCAGCTTCAGTGGCGGCAGCGTAGGCGGAGGTGGCAGCTTCGGTGGCGGTCGTTCCGGTGGTGGCAGCTTTGGAGGCGGCGGACGCTCAGGCGGCGGCAGCTTTGGAGGTCGCCGATAAACGCCCTGAAAGGATTTGCCATTTGCCAGCACGCCCTGAAATACTCTGTTACTGGAGTTTCGTATGTGGTTCAAGTACGGGCTGAAGGCCCAAAAGCTCCTAGCCCAGGGCATCGCCCTGGGTTATAATGGTTTTTATGAATACGCCCTGAAAGGGCAAAAGCTTTATAAACATTAAAATTAGAAAATAATATGAATCATTTAAAACATATACTTTTTGCCAGTGCCCTCGTGGCTTCCATGAGTGCCGCTGCGCAGGAAACCTATCAGGATACCAAGTTGGCAGCCAGCCAACTCACGGGTACCGCCCGCTATGTAGGTATGGGTGGTGCGATGGAGGCCTTGGGTGCCGATATCTCTACCATCAGCACCAACCCAGCCGGTGTGGGTCTTTTCCGCAAGAATCAGATCAGCCTCACTGCTGGTGTCATCGCCCAGAGCGGTGCTGATAACAGCGTTTCCTTTGGTGAATATGCCATTGATTTCGACGGCAAGAAGAGTCATCCAACCTTCGACCAGGTAGGCATCGTCTGGTCAACGAAGATGAGAAACTCCAGTGCGCTCAATCTTGCGTTCAATTATCATAAGAGTACCGACTTCGGTCAGATCCTTACCGCAGCCAATTCGCTCACGAATGCTTCGCAGAACAAACTCTCTGCAGCCAAGAATGCAGAGGGTGTGGATGGATGGAGTGCCGCAGATGCAAACTTTGGCGGTTACAAGGATAATGCAGGCAAGTATCAGAATGGTCTGCTTAGCCTCACCTCCAATGGTGCCCTGGCTTTCGCCGAAGCTCAGTCTTATCTCTTCGGACAGTATCAGCATGGCTACATCGGCAGCTACGATTTCAACATCAGCGGTTCTATCGGCAATAGAGTATGGCTCGGTCTTACCGTCGGCTTGCACGATGTTCATTACAACAGTCATTCCCTCTATGCAGAGAATCTAGTGGATGGCAACTTTGGCGATTCCTACGAGCAGATCAAGATTACGGGTACTGGATATGACGTGAAGGCTGGTATCATCTTCCGTCCGGTAGAGGAGTCTCCTTTCCGTATCGGTGCCTACGTCAATTCTCCGGTGTTCTATGATCTCTCGCTCAGCGCAGCCCACGATCTGAGTATGTATGGCAAAAATGCGCCAGCTACTTTCCAGGATAAGGATGCAGCTGGCAATATCGTCAATGTGCCTTGCTACACATTGGGTGATAAGGGACAGACTGTGGATTACGACTTCCGCTTGAACACTCCTTGGAAGGTGGGTGTCAGCATGGGTCATACCGTGGGCAACTATCTTGCCCTGGGTGCTACCTACGAGTATGCCTGGTACGACCACATGGACAACCGCGTGAAGGATGGCGGTTACTACGATTACTACTGGGGTGATTATTACGAGTCAAGCAGCAGCGATGATGCGATGAATGCAGATACCCGTGCCAACCTGAAGGGTGTAAGTACATTGAAGGTGGGAGCTGAAATCAAGCCAACCTCTATGCTTTCTCTCCGTTTCGGTTACAACTATGTATCACCGATGTTCAGAGAGAATGCCTATCGTGATCAGTCGATTGGCAGCAATGGTGTAGATATCGCTACTTCTACCGATTATACCAACTGGAAGGCGATGAATCGCTTTACCTGCGGTGTGGGTTTCAACTACGAGAACTTGAATATTGATGTAGCTTATCAGTATGCTACCCAGAAGGGTGATTTCTATCCGTTTATGAGCTATGTGAATAAGGATGATGCTACATTGGACAATATCCCTACTTCTTGTAAGGTAGATAACAATCGCCATCAGCTCCTGCTTACGGTGGGTTACAAGTTTTAATTAGGCCGAAGGTTTAAAGAATGCAAAAAACAGAGCTTTCTTCGTTTTTTTTAGTAAAAAAAGGCTAGAAAATTTGGTCGTTTCGCAGAAAAGCTCTATCTTTGCAGATATAAAAAAGAAAGTTTTTAGATAAAATTATAGTTAAGGAAAATCTCCCTAAAGTGATAGGGAATAAAGATATTAGTTTTTTAGTGGTTAATTTAGTTTTAGTAAGTATGTGGTAGGATCTGTTGTGAAACAGATCCTATTTTTGTTTTGTCTGAAATAATGCCATTAAAGAGGGTGCGTCATGGACTTATGACACACTCTCTGTAATAGATAAAATCTTCTCAAAAACTAATCACATGCAGATTTCGTTCTGCTTCCTTGCAGCTTACACGCAGCTTGAAACACCAAGCGAAGTGGCTATTGCGGTGAGAATGCTGATAGCAATCTGAATCACCATTTTCCAAGTATCCTTCTTCATTGTTTTAATGTTTAGTTTTTAATGTTTAATTCCGTTAGGCGTTTTAATGTTTGATTCCGTTAGGCGTTCCGGCGGATTTGCAATCATAAGTGGTTGAAAGATTATTTTAGGCATGTTGCTCTATAAAGTAGGATTTCCTTTTTTAAGGAATCCTACTTCTTATAGTAACATGTCTGAATGGAGTCTTACTCAAATCCCC
>ENA-OQKA01000293-OQKA01000293.1-human-gut-metagenome-genome-assembly--contig:-NODE-293-length-13983-cov-3.758083_pt1 | contig 13983 bp, 15 predicted proteins | sample MGYA00242644_ERZ504789 | MGnify/ENA primary metagenome ERZ504789 (study PRJEB26092, sample SAMD00036423) | human gut metagenome | host: Homo sapiens | study: EMG produced TPA metagenomics assembly of...
AGTATGGAGAATGAGGCGGAGATCATGCTTCTCCGCACTGCGGTTAATACGACTGACTCCGCGGGAAAAAGAAATTAATCTGTCTGCGCTATGGAAATCGGAAGAAAAGACGGCAGGGAAATGACCCAGAAAGAAGTGGCAGACCTGCTTGGAATTTCGCAATCCTATATTTCGAGACTGGAGAAGAAAATTATGGTGCGGCTGAAAAAATCAATTCAAAATAATGTGTAAGTGTGCTATACTAATTACATAAAATTTGCTCTGAAATAGTAAAATTTATATGCAAAATAACAAGGACAGCAGGATGAAAGGGCGTGGTTTTTATGAAGATTGAATTTTTAGGGGCAGACCGTGAGGTGACGGGAAGCTGCCATTATGTGGCATTTGGGGAGACTCATTTTCTGGTGGACTGTGGTATGGAACAGGGGGCGGATCTGTATGTGAATCAGGAGATACCGGTTAACCCGGCAACGATTGATTATGTGTTTGTGACGCATGCCCATATTGATCATTCCGGACTTCTCCCACTTTTGTATAATCACGGGTTCCGGGGAAAGATTTTTGCAACAACGGCAACCTGTGAACTGTGTAATATCATGCTGAAGGATTCGGCACATATTCAGGAATTTGAGGCAGAATGGAAAAACCGCAAGGCGCGGCGTGCAGGAAGGCCGGAAGTGACACCGATGTATAACATGGAGGATGCGCAGGGGGTTTTAGAGCATTTCGTTCCGTGTACATACCATGAAACGGTGCAGATCTGCGAGGGACTGACCATAAGGTTTGTCGATGCGGGGCATCTGCTTGGCTCCTCCTCCATTGAAATATGGGTGACTGAGGATGGCGAGACAAGAAAACTTGTCTTTTCCGGGGATATTGGAAACTGCAACCGTCCATTGATCCGTGATCCGGAATATCTTGAGGAAGCGGACTATGTGATCATGGAATCCACTTATGGAAACCGCAATCACAATACACCGCCGGATTATGCGGCAGAACTGGCAAAGGTGATGAATTCCACGTTTACCAAAGGCGGAAATCTGGTCATTCCGGCATTTTCTGTCGGCAGGACGCAGGAAATGCTTTACTATATGCGCCGGATCAAAACCGAGGGGCTGCTGCCGGAGTATCCGGGATTTGAAGTATATATCGACAGTCCGCTTGCCGTGGAGGCAACAAATATTTTTCATAAGAGTGTGGAAGAGTGCTTTGATGAGGAAGCAAGACAGCTGGTACAGTCGGGCATCAACCCGATCCAGTTTCCGGGACTGAAAGTGGCAGTTTCCAGTGAAGAATCCAAGATGATCAATTTCAACCAGAAATCCAAAGTGATTATCTCGGCTTCCGGCATGTGCGAAGCCGGCCGTATCCGGCATCATTTGAAACACAACCTGTGGCGGACGGATTCTACGATTCTGTTTGTCGGTTATCAGGTGCCGGGAACGCTGGGCTATTCTCTGTTAAACGGAGTCAAAAAGGTAAAGCTTTTCGGAGAGGAAATTGAGGTCAGAGCAAGCATCGTAAACCTTCCGGGTATCAGTGGGCATGCGGACAGGGATCATCTGACTGCATGGATTGCAAACTTTAAGAAGCCGCCGAAGAAAGTGTTTATTGTACATGGCGAGGAAACCACCGCGGTAGAGTTTGCGGAACATGTCAAAAACGATGTGGGATTTGATGCTTTAGCTCCATATAGCGGGGATGCGTATGATCTGCTTACCGGAGAACAGATCGCACAGGGAAGCAGACAGCTTGTGGAGAAAAAGACACAGGGTGTTTACCGTGCAAAATCCGGCGCGTTTGACCGCCTGATGATAGCAGGAGAACGTCTCATTGCCGTTATTAAAAAATGTCAGGGCATGGCGAATAAAGATCTTGGAAAGTTTGCGGATCAGATCAATTCGCTCTGCGATAAGTGGGACCGGTAAATTTGAGGGGAAAGCGGGACTTACGTCCAATGTCATTAAGTTAAGATGACCAATCAAGATCTTAGCATCAGAAATGATGCTAGGGTCTTTTTATTTTGTAATAAATGCTTGACATATGATTCGAAATGTGCGGCCGCTTTCGCTATTGAATGATAATGAGGTAGCGAAAGCGGCCCTTGTAATTAAGAACATCTTGATTGCAAGGAGGTAACGCATATGAGCAATTATATTAATCAAGTTTCAGATTCTCTAAAGAATCATATTTCGGAATTAGCTAACAATCCATGTTTATTTCTTCGAAACCCCAATGTCGATTTCTCTCGAAAACGGAAAATTGATTTCAAAACTTTTATAGGAATCATGATGAATTCGGGTGGAGCTACTATGAGTAAAGAACTACTTGATTTCTTTGATTTTAACAAAAATACTCCGTCTGTGTCAGCATTTACGCAACAACGTTCAAAAGTACTTCCAGAGGCTTTTGAATATTTGTTTAAATCTTTTACGGATGACAACCTTCCAACTACTAATAATTATCATGGTTATCGTTTAATTGCATGTGATGGAAGTAACTTGACCATTGCAACCAATCAAAAGGATCCAGAAACTTTTTGGGAACGTAATCAGCATGGTTCAATTGTTAATAAACTACATCTAAATGCCTTTTATGATGTTTTGAATCGTATATACACCGATGTTTTAGTGCAAACAGCAGCGGATTACAACGAGTTTAGAGCATGTGCAACAATGATTGACAGATCAAAACTAGAGAATGTTATTCTTGTTGCTGATAGAGGATATGAAAACTATAACATTTTTGCACATGCAATTGAAAAAGGATGGAAATTCGCTATACGTGTCAAAGATAAAAATAGTAATGGAATTGTATCTGGGTTAAATCTTCCTCCAAATGATGAGTTTGATATAGATATCACTCAGATTTTTTCGAGGAAAAATACAAAGACCACAAAAAATGCAGGCTATAAGTGGATGCCTGTAAATCAAGTGTTTGATTATCTTCCACGAAAAAGTGATAAAACATACGAATTATCGTTTCGTATTATTAGATTTCCTATAGGGTCTAATTCTTATGAAATAATAATTACAAATCTTGATAGAAATATTTTTGATGTAAAAAAAATAAAGGAAATCTATCATTTGAGATGGGGAATAGAAACTTCATTCAGAGAATTAAAATATGCCATAGGATTAACAAGTTTCCATGCACGAAAACCAGATTTTATTAAACAAGAAATATATGCACGATTACTTTTGTATAACTATTGCGAATTAATAACAACACATGTAATAAAACAAATGAAAAACAATGATAAAACAAAACAGGTGAACTTTACAATCGCCATTTATATTTGTAGAGAATATCTCCGTAATAAACGCAATCTTAGTCCACCTGATGTGATTAACCTAATAGAAAAGCATGTATTACCAGTAAGACCTGGTCGAAAAGACCCTCGCAAAGTCAAACCCCAGGCATCTGTAAGCTTTCTATATAGAGTGGCTTAATCATAGATAATTATAAGTTTTTTTTGACAGATAAACAATCTGTCTTTTTGTTGTGCTACAAAATAGATAAAAGAAAAAAACACATCATATTTATCAAACAATTGCAAATATGATGTGTTTTATAATTATGTCAAAATTCTTAACTTAATGACATTGGCGGTGACGCTCCCTTTTTCCGATATGGAAGAATAGTTATTTGATGCAGTTCATGGTGGCATTTTCTGCGTTTAGCTGTTTTTTGACACGATGTTTCCAAATCATATAAGTAACAATCAGCAAAATACCGGTTGTCAGCCAGGCAGCAGCATCAGCACTGCATACACCCACGTATCCAAAAGGCTTTGTGGCGATCAGGATAACCGCATAACGGCTGAACAGTTCAAGAACACCGCTGAGCATGGGAACCAGACCACGGTCTAAGCCCTGCAGACCATTACGGTATACAAAGATCCATGCCAGAGGCAGCATAAAAATACTTGCAATGTGCAGATACTGCATTGCTGCGTGCAGTGTCTGTTCAGATGGGTTGTGGATGAACCATCCGACCATCGTAGGTCCGGCAAGGCAGCAGAGCAGTGCGGCGGCTCCGGCTGCAAAGAAACATAAATAAAATGCATCTTTCATACCGCGGAAAATGCGGTCATGTTTTCCAGCACCGAGATTCTGTCCGCAGTAGGTGGCCATGGCTGTACCGAGTGTCGGCATGGTCTGGGTGGCGATGTTGCTGACTTTGGAAGCAGCAGTAAAAGCAGCTACCACGCTGGAACCAAACACGTTGACGGCACTTTGCAGGATCATGGTTCCGATTGCTGTGATGGAATAGTTTAAAGCCATCGGAATTCCCACAGACAGCATCCGGCGGATCTCATGAAAATCACAGTAATAATCTTCGCGTGTGGTCCGCAGGATGTCATATTTGCGGAACATGACAATGAAACATAAAACTGCGGAAACCGCCTGCGAGATAACGGTGGCATAAGCGGCACCGGCAGTGCCGAGTTTTACCACAACAATAAGGAAGATGTCCAGAAAAATATTGAGACCGCTGGACAGGATCAAAAAATAAAGTGGTGTCCGGCTGTCACCGATCCCACGTAAAATACCGGATGCTACGTTATATGCCATGGTAGCAAAGATACCGGCAAAGATGACCCGGATGTACCGGTTTGCCAGTGTGATGATATTTTCCGGAGTATTCAGCCACAGAAGCAGCTGGCGGGAAAACGCAACCGTAGGAACGGTCAGAATCATGGAAATTACAACCGTTAAAAGCAGTGAAAGTGCTACGTAATGACGGAGAAGCTTCATGTCTTTGGCACCGAATGCATGGGATACCATGACACCGAATCCCTGGGCAATTCCGTTGGCGAAACCGAGAACCAGAAACATCAGGCAGCCCGTAGAACCGACGGCGGCCAGTGCATCCTCCCCAAGATACTGGCCTACGATCACGGTGTCTACCATGTTGTAGAACTGCTGGAACAGATTTCCAAGCAGAACCGGAAGGGAAAAAAGAAGAATGATCTTCATTGGATTTCCGATCGTCATGTCTTTTCTCATAGTAAAATCTCCTTTACCTCTTATTCATTTGTAATTGTAGTCAAAGAAAGAGACTAACAGTAAGGATAGTCTCTTTTCGTGCGGGCAACAGGACTTGAACCTGCACGGTCTCCCACTAGAACCTAAATCTAGCGCGTCTGCCAATTCCGCCATGCCCGCAAGTTTATGTAGTTTTTGTATCTTTTATTATAGAAGATACTTTACTAACTATAACGACATTGTGTGCAGATGTCAATTACTTTTTGCTTAAAAAAATGACAAAATTATGGGAAAACTACTTGACGAATAGAAAAAAATATTGTATCGTATATTACGTGTTTTGCACAAGGGCTTATAGCTCAGCCGGTTAGAGCGCACGCCTGATAAGCGTGAGGTCGGTGGTTCGAGTCCACTTAAGCCCATATCCTACAGGATGTCTGGGATGACCGGACATCTTTTTTGTTTTATTGACAAGAAGAAAATATTATAAATAGGGGTTACAGTTCACAGATTACCCTGCAAACCGTAACAAATAAGGTACAAAGCATACAATACCCATTTTTTGTATATTGACAAAATATTTTATGAAGGTATAATACAAATTATCATTTGTATGATCCATTGAGGTAAATTGGTACGCAAATAATGTCAAAGGGGGCATGTTTACGTGCTTTTTTTTTGAAAACACTTTAACGTGCTACAGAGCTAATGAAGCAATGAGATAATACGATGAAATTACTAAATACTCAATAAGAGGTAGGAGAGAAGAACATGAGTAAATATCTAGTAAAACGTGTATTGTTAGCGATATTATCAATACTCATTGTAAGTGCCATTACGTTTTTCGTAATGAACCTGATTCCTGGTGACCGTTTAATAAGGAGAAAGCGACCAGCAAGGAAGCACAGCAGGTATTGGAGGAAAGGTACAATCTGGACAAGCCGGTTCCGGAACAGTATGTATTGTATATGAACAATCTGCTGCATGGCGACTGGGGAGTTTCACTTCACAGTGGAAGAAATATCGGAACAGAGATTTCCAGAAAGTTTGCAGTATCTGCAAAATTAGGTGGAATTGCGGCAATTGTTGCCATTATCATCGGTGTGATATTGGGCAGTATCGCAGCACTTACAAGAAATAAACTGCCGGATCGTCTGATCGTATTTTTCACGACACTGGGTACGGCAATGCCGTCTTTTGTACTGGCAACGCTGCTTTTACTTGTATTTTGTTTAAAACTCGGATGGATTCCGGTATGGTCTTCGAGCAATCCGAATTATTTGCTCCCGATCATTGCACTGGCGGCATATCCGATGGCATATATTACGCGTCTGACAAAGACAAGTATGCTGGATGCGCTAAATCAGGATTATATCCGTACTGCAAGGGCAAAGGGCGTGCACCGGCTCAAAGTTATTTTTAAGCATGCGCTGAAAAATGCCCTGATTCCGGTTGTAACATATGTTGGTCCTATGGTTGCCTATATTCTGACAGGTTCCATGGTTGTGGAGAACATATTTACCATTGGTGGTCTTGGAACCGAATTCGTAACAAGCATTGTCAACCGTGATTACACGATGATTATGGCAATCACGATTTTCCTTGCGGTTCTGATGGTAGTTGCAAATCTTCTTACAGATATTGCATATAAACTGATTGATCCAAGAATCACATTTGAATAATGATGGAGGAAGGAACTTAGAATAATGCAGGAAAATGAAGAATTAAAAAAGCGGCAGATGCTGTCCGCACAGATTGATTTAAGTAAATTTAATAAGGGCGATTTATAAAGGCAACGGAAGAAGAGAAGAAGCAGCAGGATGTCATGGGCGAGTCAACGACATTTTTTAAAGATGGCATGAAACGTCTGAAAAAGAATCCGCTGGCAATGGGAAGTATTGTGATTCTGGTTCTGATTCTGGCACTGATCATTATTGCACCGTTTTTTGTACCATACAGCTATTCGGATATCATTACAGTGGACGGCAAGCGTGACAAGACCGCAGCCAATATGGCACCGTTTGAGTACTCGAAATTAGAGCAGCAGTACATGGATCGTACCGGTGAGAAACTGTTTCCGCATATTTTTGGAACCGATAACTTAAGCCGTGATTACTTTATCCGTGTTATTTACGGTACGAGAGTCAGCCTTTCGGTTGGTGTGATCGCTGCAATCATGGTACTTATCATTGGACTGGTTTATGGTTCGGTTGCGGGATATTTTGGTGGAAAAGTGGATCTGATCATGATGCGTATCGTGGATATTGTGTATTCCTTGCCGGATATGCTCATTATCATTCTGCTTTCGGTTGTGTTTCAGGAACGGTTAAAGCCACTGATTGAGGGAACCATGTTTGAAAAACTCGGAACCAATATGATCTCCATGTTTATTGTGTTTGGATTGCTTTACTGGGTAAGTATGGCGCGTCTGATCCGTGGACAGATTCTTACAATTAAAAACAATGAATATGTACTGGCAGCACGCTGTATCGGTACCAGAAACAGCCGCATCCTGACCCGTCATATTCTGCCAAACTGTTTATCTGTTATCATTATCACGACCGCATTGCAGGTGCCGAGTGCCATCTTTACCGAGAGCTACTTAAGTTTCCTTGGCCTCGGGGTAAGTGCACCGCTGACTTCCCTGGGAAGTCTGGCAAACGATGCGCGTTCAGCAATGCAGTCGTATCCGTACCGTCTGGTAATTCCGGCAGTGCTGATCTGTCTGATCGTACTTGCGCTGAACCTTCTGGGCGATGGATTGAGAGATGCATTTGATTCAAAACTGAATTAAGGAGATAAGCAAATGAGTGAAGAAAATAAATATATATTACAGGTAAAAGATCTTCATACCAGCTTTGCTACGGATGCTGGGGAAGTTCGTGCGGTAAATGGTGTCTCCTTTAATCTGGAACCGGGAAAGACACTGGGAATTGTAGGAGAGTCCGGTTCCGGTAAATCCGTTACTTCTTATTCGATCATGCAGATTCTTGCGGAAACCGGAAAAATTACCGGAGGAGAGGTACTTTATCACGGCGAGGATATTTCCAAGTGGAACGAAAAGCAGATGCAGAAGTTCCGAGGGGAAAAGTGCTCGATCATTTTCCAGGATCCGATGACAAGCCTGAATCCGGTATTTACGATTGGAAATCAGTTGATGGAGGCAATTCTGCTCCACACAGACAAGGATAAAAAAACCAGGCGCGTGAGCGCGCCATTGAAATGTTAACACTGGTTGGTGTCAATGAGCCGGAAAGTCGTCTGAAACAGTATCCGCATGAGTTATCCGGTGGTATGCGCCAGCGTGTGATGATTGCCATGGCACTGGTCTGTGAACCGGATATTCTGATCGCAGATGAGCCGACTACGGCACTTGATGTGACCATTCAGGCACAGATCCTTGAACTGATGCAGGATCTGCAGAAGAAGCTCGGTATGGCGATCATCATGGTAACCCATGATCTGGGTGTCATTGCAAGTATGTGTGATGAGATTATTGTCATGTATGGTGGCCGTGTCTGTGAGCGGGGCACAGCGGATGCCATTTTCTATCATCCGGCACATGAGTACACCAAAGGACTGCTCCGCTCCATCCCAAAGGCAGACAATATGAACGAAAAACTCATCCCAATCGGCGGAACTCCGATCAACCTGCTCCAGATGCCGGAGGGCTGTGCGTTTTGTCCGCGTTGTGAGTCGGCAATGAAAATCTGTTTAAAACAGCAGCCGGCGGAGTTTCGTGTGGGCGAAGACCATCTGGCGAGCTGCTGGATGAATGTAAAAGAAATCTATGAAGCACAGGAGGGCGGCAGCAATGAGCAGTGAAAAGAAAAACAATGATTATCTGCTGGAAGTAGAACATTTGAAGCAGTATTTTCCGGTGCATCAGGGTTTTAGTACCATTCCGCTGAAAGCGGTGGACGATATTTCCTTTGCCATCCGCCCGGGAGAAACACTTGGTCTGGTTGGTGAGTCCGGCTGTGGAAAGACAACAGTAGGCCGTACACTGCTTCGCCTGTATCAGCCGACGGCAGGTAAGATTACGTTTGACGGAAAAGTTCTCTTTGACAGTGGAGAACAGTATGATGAAAACGGAAAAATGATCGTTGATGCAAACGGAAAGCCGGTTATGGGCAAAAAAAGTGAATGTCAATATGATGCCGTACCGCAAGGAAATGCAGATGGTATTCCAAGACCCGTATTCCTCATTAAATCCACGTATGACGGTGGAAGATATTATCGGGGAACCTTTGGATGTGCATAAACTCTACAGAAATAGAAAAGAGCGTCGTGAAAAGATTCTCGATCTGATGGAGCTGGTCGGTCTGAATGCAGAGCATGCCATGCGTTATGCGCATGAGTTTTCCGGTGGACAGCGCCAGCGTATCGGAATTGCCCGTGCACTTGCGGTAAATCCGAAATTTATTGTCTGTGATGAGGCGGTATCTGCACTGGATGTTTCCATTCAGGCACAGGTTGTCAATATGTTTGAGGAATTACAGGAAAAACTTGGAGTTGCCTATCTGTTTATCGCACATGACCTGCTGGTTGTGCATCATATTTCCGACCGGATTGCAGTTATGTATCTGGGAAAGATGATGGAAATTGCGGATGCAGATGAGTTAAATGCAAATCCGATACATCCATATACACTGAGTCTGCTGTCCGCAGTTCCGATTCCGGATCCGGAGACAGCAAGAAAAAGTCATAGAATCGTGCTGGAGGGGGATGTTCCGAGTCCGCTGAAAATGCCAACCGGATGTCCATTCCGTACAAGATGTAAGTATGCAACGGAAAAATGCGGTCAGGAGATGCCGCAGCTGACCGACAGGGGGAATGGTCATATGGTTGCATGCTGGAATAAATAAGGTTTTTTCCCGCAAGGGTGAAACATATAAATAATTTTCAGGAGGAACAATTATGAAGAAGAAACTTGTATCAATCATGCTGGTTGCTGCAATGGCTCTTAGCGTAGCTGCATGTGGTTCATCAAAAGGAAACTCTGCAAAGACGGACGGAACCGAAGCAATGGCTTCCAGTGTAAGTAAAACACCGGACAACCAGATAAGCATTAACCTTGCTTCCGAGCCACAATCCATCGATCCGGCACTGAACTCTGCCGTAGATGGTGGATGTATGATCGTGAATTCTTTCGCGGGTCTTTATACCTACGACAAGGACGGCAAGCTGATTCCGCAGCTGGCATCTGATATGCCGGAAGTATCCGATGATGAAACTGTTTATACGGTAAAGATGATAAAATCCCAGTGGAGCAACGGGGAAGAGGTAACAGCAAACGACTTCGTATACAGCTGGAACCGTGCTGCGGATGAAAAAACAGCAGCTGATTATGCGTATCTGTTTGATATTATTGCAAGAAATGATGACGGCTCACTTGCTGTAGAGGCAACTGATGATTATACGTTAAAAATTACACTGACCAATCCATGCCCGTATTTCAATGACCTGATGGCATTTCCTACTTATTTCCCGGTATACCAGAAGGATGTGGAAAAAGCGGATCCTGATGGAAAGAATCCGGGTAAGTGGTGTCAGGAGGCAGGCTTTGTATCAAACGGTGCTTATACATTAAAATCATGGAAGCACAACGAGAGCATGGTTTATGTAAAGAACCCGAAGTATTACGATGCAGACAATGTAACTATGGATGAGATCCACATCATGCTGAGTGCAGATGATACTGCAACCTATGCAGCATACAATAGTGGAGACCTTGACTTTGTAGATACCGTTCCAAACGATGAGATTTCAACATTAAATGGAAAGAACTCTGATTTCCATATCATTCCAAACCTTGGAACTTATTATGTTGGTTTTAACGTAAACGACCCGATTTTTGACGGAAAGACCGTAGAGCAGGCAGCATCTATGCGTAAAGCAATGAACCTGCTGATTGATCGTGAGTTTATCGTGGAGAATGTAGGACAGACCGGACAGATTGCCGCAGATTCTTTCGTACCGGCAGGTATGTCAGACGGTAACGGCGGAGTATTCAAGACCGATGATACAAGCTACTATGATGCAGACAAGACAGGTGCAGACCAGGTAGAGGAAGCAAAGAAGCTGCTGGAAAGTGCCGGTTATACATTTACGGATAACGGAGATGGTTCATACAAGTGTGATCCGGCAATTTCCATGACGTTCCTGACCAACGATGACAGTACGCATATTGCAGTTGGGGAGTCCCTGCAGCAGGATTTCGCACTGCTGGGGATCAATATGGAGATTAAGTCGGAAGACTGGAATGTATTTATTGAAGACCGTAAGTCCGGCAACTTTACCATCGCCCGCGAGGGATGGCTGGCAGATTACAACGACCCGATCAATATGTTAGAACTCTTTACAACGGATTCCGGTAACAACGATATGCAGCTTGGAAAGGGAGACAAGCCTTCCGATTCTGCACCGGACTGGACAGATTATAATAAGCTGATCAAAGAGATCCGTACAACTGCTGATTTCTCCAAACGTGTGGATCTGATGCATCAGGCAGAGGATATGCTGATGGATACCGGTGCAGTAATGCCGATTTACTACTACAATGATATTTATATGTTAAAGTCAAATATCAAGGGCATTTACTCTACCATCTATGGTATGAAGTACTTTATGTATGCAACAAAAGACAAATAAAATCATCCGGATACAACCGCGATGAGAAACATGAAAACTCCGGGAAAGGCTCCCGGAGTTTTTGTGTTTTGTTAATACAGATTTTTTTTCTCATGTGACCATTTTTCCGGATGATCCTCATACTGTGCGTTAATCCAGTCAACGACCTGCTGCTTGCCTTCGTTTGTAAAGGGCGCAGTAAAATCCGTTTTGAGGGAATCATCCGTCAGGGAAAAGATAAGAGGACCGGGCCAGACCCATGCATGAAAAAAGGCGTCCCCTTCCTCGGGGGCTTCCCGTCTGATCAGAAAACGCATGCCGTTGATCCAGCCGGTATAGCTCGTTTTTTTGTAATAATTTAAGTTTAATACTTCGTCAGAGGTTAACATAGTATCTCCCAGTTTCATTATTTTGTAATAATTGTAACACATTTCCATTAATTTTGGTATAATGTCTGTTAGAGTGTTTGAACGAAGGTGAAAAAATATGTTTGGGAGAAATGATTTTGTTGAAAATGTAAAATCTGCACTGGCAGCAGTGGATTGTGATATGGGGGCATTTCGCAGCTGGCAGAAAATGTATGACAAGCTGAAAAAGAAGAAAAGTGAGCAGGAGGATCGCTACCGGCGATGCAGAGAGCAGACAAAGCGTGTGCAGGAAGATGCACAGCTGATGGAACATATGCTTACCACTGCGCAATCGGTAGACGGAAAGGAATTCGGCAGACTTTTAAAAGATCTTCGTCAGATGCAGAACAGTTTTGATCATGAATTTCTGGTCAGCAAAGAAGATCAGGAGTTTCATTCCACGTACGATACGATTCTGCGGCTGGGAACGAAAGCGTTGAATGCCCCGGATCAGAAACTTCTGCTGCAGAGTGAAATTGAAAATCTGCTCGCGCTTCTTAAGGAAAATCTGGAAAAAGAGGAACCGGAGATTGCGGCACTTACATTTTATTATCAGTTTGGATCGGATCAGGAACTCGCGCAGCTGCCGCCGGCAGAGAAGCTGTCGAAGATTACATATTTATATGAATGTGAGTTCCGGCGACCGATTCTGCAACTTTTGGAATCAGGTATTTCCGGTGCCGGAGAGCAGAAACATACATATGAAACTGCAACAGACCGTGGCAGCAGAAAAAAATATGAAACGCTGCAGATCTTTTTTGGTGCACATCCGGAACATATTTTAGAACAGATGATGGAAGAATAAAAAAACAGGAGGATTCCTATGGAACGCAGACCATTGCCGGGAGAAAAATACCGGCACTTTAAAAATAAACTATATCAGGTGATTACCATTGCAAAACATTCCGAAACGGGAGAGGAACTGGTGATTTATCTAGGCGTTATATGGAAGTTTTGGCGTGTATGCAAGACCGCTTTCCATGTTTGTGAGTGAAGTGGATCATGTCAGGTATCCGGATGTACATCAGAAATACCGGTTTGAGCGTGTGGATGAGTCGATGGAAGAAACCGGGAAAAACGCAGAACCAAAGGCAGAGACGGCGCAGCCTGTTATGCAGAAAGCAACAGCGGAAAATGCCGTGACGCCGGACCAGACACAACCGGAGGTGGAACCGAAACTCATAGAGTTTCTGGAGGCAGACAGTTTTGATGAAAAATATAATATTCTGACGTCCATGAGGGATGTTATTACAGACAGTATGATCGATACGATGGCGGTTGTGATGGATACGGTGATTCCGGAGGGAGATCTGGATAAGAGATATGATGATTTAAGGTATGTGATCCGGACCAGACAACAGTATGAATTTGCCAACAGGCTGCGTTGATTAACGCAGTCCGTGCCGGCTTAAATAGCTGTTGTGATATTTTCCGGAATTTGTCACGTCTTCTCCAAACCAGTCCGGGGCGGTGAACTTATCAGCTTCTTCGACCGAATCAAATTCCACTTCCACCAGAGTCAGCGGAGCGAGGTCTTTTTCAAAGATATCGAGTTCTGCGGTCAGATGCTCGTTTAAAGGAATCAGATAGCGGGTTTTGGCAATTAAAAGCCCGTCAATTTTCGGAAGCAGATGCCCGTAGGACTCTTTGGTGAGAGGAAGATTGTATTCTTCCCGCACCATAAGCCCATCGCCCTTGTAGGTGAGATAATAATCGTCGTTGGAGCGGCGGATGCGTACGACCGGTTCAGTGCACAGGTAACCCTGTGCTATTTTTTTACTTCATACTGATCCAGATGATCCGGTAATGTTTTTACAAGATATTTCGTTCGATTTCCATATGATTTTCCTTATTAAATAAGTCAGCAGTTTCTGTACGGCAATGCTCTGCGTTTTCGCTGTCTTCACAATGGTGATCTGGCGCTCCGGAATTTCTCTTCGAGTTCGATCTCG
>ENA-OQKA01000298-OQKA01000298.1-human-gut-metagenome-genome-assembly--contig:-NODE-298-length-13882-cov-2.818248_pt1 | contig 13882 bp, 9 predicted proteins | sample MGYA00242644_ERZ504789 | MGnify/ENA primary metagenome ERZ504789 (study PRJEB26092, sample SAMD00036423) | human gut metagenome | host: Homo sapiens | study: EMG produced TPA metagenomics assembly of...
CGGACACTTTTGAACAACTTACTGATGCTGAACCCGTTAATGGATGCATACGACAGTTTCATCGTCACGGAGAAAACCGATTACGACGTGGATATCGCCAGGCGCGTGTATTACCTGAAGCAGGTGAACAGACATGAGTGGAGCTTCCTTCCGCTGATGTTCATCAATTTCCTCAAATCATGCCGGATAGTGTTCAAAGAGAAGCCCGACGTCATCATCACCACGGGTGTGCTTGCGATTATCCCGTTGTGCCTGGTCGTGAAGATCCACGGCGGAAAAGTCGTGTATATCGAGTCGTTCGCGAAGGTCAATAACCCGACCTTGACGGGAAGGCTCGTGTACAAGTTCGCGGATCAATTCTATGTGCAGTGGGAAAGCATGAAAAAGTTCTATCCCAATGCGATATATCTAGGTGGAATCTATTAAGGCGGAGAATGATTTTCGTAACTGTCGGCTCACAGAAATTCCAATTCAACCGATTGATACAAAAGGTCGATGAACTGATCACTTCCGGGGAGATAACCGAGGAGGTCTTCTTCCAGATCGGCGTAAGCGATTACATACCGAAGCACGGTGAATACAGCCGTTTCCTTAATCGGGACGAGTTCTCCGAGATAAGCGGGAAATGCGATATCGTCATAACGCATGGCGGTACCGGCGCGATCATCGGTGCCGTGAAGCGGGGCAAGAAAGTCATCGCCGTTCCCCGACTGGCGAAGTACAAGGAACATGTGGACGATCACCAGTTGCAGATCCTGCATCAATTCGATGAGATGGGCCTCATCCTTCCGTGCTATGACGTTGCTGGCTTGCCGGAGGCGCTGAAGCGGGTGAGGGAACTGACCTTCAACACGTATGAGTCGAACACCGATACGATCGTTCGCGCCATCGAACGGTTCATTGATGGCGAATAACCGCTGGGCGCGTACCGAGACCTCACCAGGCCTCTAGGAAACATTGTTAGGAAGTTTGGAGAATCCTCTTGGACAGGCAGCTGAGCATCATCATCCCGGCGTTCAACGCGGAAAGGAATCTGCGTAGATGCCTGGATGGCCTGTTGTCGCAGATTGACGAATCCTGTCAGGTTATTGTGGTCAATGACGGATCGCAGGATGACACGGGGAATATCTGCGCATCATATGGTGAGCGGATCACCTATATCGATAAGCATAACGGCGGCGTGAGTTCGGCGCGTAATGCGGGTTTGAAAGCGGCGCTGGGTGAATACGTCACTTTCGTTGACAGCGATGATTTCGTGAGCGAGGATTTCATCGCTTCGGCGTTGGGGGAGATGGCGACACATAAGGACGTCTACTTTTTCCTTCACCAGCAGGATGACGCGAAAGCGCCAACAGAACCCGTTCCTTTCGAGAATGAGCCGAGCAAAGAGGACATCATCCGCTATACGCTCTTCTCCAAGGGAAGCCCGAACCCCAATGTGAATTTCCGATCCGTCTGGGGCAAGGTGATTCGGAGGAGCCTGCTTGACGAACATTCGATCATCTTCCCGGAGGATCTTGCGCTTGGGGAAGATATGGTCTTCATGCTGTACGTGTATTCTGCCATGAACACGTACTCCTTCGTCAATAAGGTCGCCTACCACTATTTCTTCCTCAATCCGGATTCTGCCACTAATCGTAGCAAGCCCAATATGGAAGCGATTATCGAAGCGAATGATGCGGCTTTGTCGACATGGATGAGGAAAGAGAATAATGCGGAATATGATTTATATTATTATTCCTACCGTTTGAATGATGTAATTCTGATGTTGAAATTCAGATGGATGTATATGTTGAAGCATGACGGAATCAAAAAAACGATTCATGCGATTTCAGATTTTCTGAATCGTCTTGATTTCGATATGCGATATGATGCGGTGCGGAATAGTGGGCTGATCGGTCATTGCCCGGCCGCCCAGCGCATAATATATTATGCGTTTAAGGAAAGGCTATACCCGGTTATATTCTGTATAGGCAAATTGAAATACTGATGATTTGCATTGAGGGTTGATGGCATCGCGGGGTGATGCGTGGATGGTAATGGAGTAATTGTGCTGACTTTTCTGGTGTATGGGGCCATAGTCGTCGTCGGACCGCTCCTGATGTACTTTTCGCTGTCGCTCCGTGACCTTGTCCTCAGCAGGTTCGGAATCGTCGGTGTTTCGGTTTTGCTGAGCGTCCCGCTGATGTTGCGAGGCTTTACCGGAACTGATTCGCTCCAATACTACACGTTGTACCAGTACGGTTCATATCTTTGGGAACGTGAGAATTCAATAGAACGCGGATATTCGTTTTTGATGGATGCCTGCCATGCTCTGCATCTGTCCACGTATGGTTTCTTCTTCGTGATCGCGTTCCTGACCATAGGAATATTCATGATCACGCTGAACACGGTGAAGGACAGCATAAATATTTATGCGTCATGCTTCTATTTCATCACGTGTTTCTACTTCAATATGTTTAATATTTCGAGGCAGACGCTTGCGGTTTCCTTTGTCGTATTCGGCCTTGTGCTTTTGTCAAAAGACAAGGTCATTCCATCGATAATCTGTTTCGCTGCTGGAAGCCTGATGCATATCTCGGCGGTTATCGCCTTCCTCGGTATTGCCTTATATTATTTGCTGAAGAAATGCAATAACAAGGTTGTTATCTGCGTAACATTGCTGGTCGCATTGGTGTTCATCTTCAACAGGCGACTTCTTGCGGATTTGGCCGGTATGCTGTTCCATACCGTGTACTATTCGGGGTATTTCGACACTGAAACCGTCACCACAAGACGCATCATCAGCAAGATGGTCATCAATTCGCCGCTGATTCTCCTCCTGCTGTTGAATCTCAAGAGGGAACGGAATGTGCGCTTCCTTTCCCTAGTCGCATTGGTGGGTATATTCCTGACCACCATGGGTGATGCGACGGGCAGGATTGGTCTTAATTTCTCCGCTGCAGGCATTGTCGCCTACGGTTTCGCCCTGCAGAAGGATGTCGCGTTCAACGCCGGCAGAAGTTTGATCAGAAAAGAGCCGTTGACCGTGCTGTTCCTGTTGTACTGCTCCGCCATCTTCATGATAAATACTGTGATCAGCCATTATGGTGAAGTGGTTCCATATACGCCGTTCTTCCCACCGCAGCCCGCCTGAGCCTTTCTTTCGGTAGTGCGTGAACGCATGGGCGCTGTTCCCAATACCAGAATCAGTTTGTTGAATCGGATGCGATGGAGGTATGGATGAGAAGCCAGAAAAAAGCCGGTGCGCTACTTGGGTATGCCAATATTCTCGTGAAGAATCTGGTGAATCTGATCTATGTGCCGCTGCTCCTGCACTTTTTGGGGCAAGGCGACTATGGCGTGTTCCAGATGACAAATAGCGTCGTATTCGCGCTTTCGCTGCTGTCCGCAGGATTCTACGGCAGCTACGTGCGCTTCTACATGCGTGAGAGGGCGAAGGGCGGGGATGATTCCAGCCTGGGTGTACGCAGGCTTAACGGCATGTTCTTGTCCGTCTATCTTGTTGTGGCCCTGTTGTGTCTGATCGGATGCGCCCTCATGGTGGTGAACGTGCACAGCCTGTTCTCCGGCGGCCTGACGGCTGACGAAGTTGCGCTCGCCCGAACGTTGCTGATAGTCATGGGCATCAATATCGCGGTCACGATGGTATCCACGCCGTTCGACTCGTACATTGTGGCGCATGAACGATTCGTATTCCAACAGTCCAGGCAGCTGTTCACCGCGTTGGCACAGCCCTTCCTCGCGTTCTTGCTGTTGTGGTGCGGCATGGGTGCCGTGGGCGTGGCCTGCGCGCAACTGTCGATTTCATCGGTTCTGCTCGCGATGAACATCGTATTCGCTGTGCGTAGACTGAACATGCGATTCACGATCCGAGGCTTGGAACGGTCCCTGTTCAAGGCCGTGGCGGTATTCAGTTTCTGGATTTTCCTGAATCAGATCTTCGATCTGGTGAACAACAACGTGCCGAACTTCCTGTTGGGTGCGATGGCCAGTTCCGCCGCGGTGGCGGTGTTCTCGATCGCTGTGCAGATCAGGAACATCTTCTTCTCTATGTCGACCACCATGTCAAGTGTTTTCACGCCGCAGATCAACCGTATCGTCGCGGAATCCGACGATAATATGGTGCTCACCAAACTCATGACGCGTGTGGGCCGGTATCAGATGGTCATCTTCTGGTATCTGTTCGTGGATTCGTTGTTTTGGGACAGTATTTCGTGCGTATTTGGGCCGGTGAGGCGAATGCGGACGCTTACTGGCTGTGCCTGATTATGGTACTGCCCCTCATGATTCCCCTCACGCAGAATACGGGCATCGAGATTCAGAGGGCGAAGAACAGGCACAAGGCCCGAAGCCTGATCTACATTCTCACCTCCGTGATTGATATCATCATCAGCGTCGTATTCATCCCGATATGCGGTTATTGGGCTACGGCCATCGGCTATATTGTGAGCATCACTTTGGGCACGGGGCTGTTCATGAACTGGTATTACCAGACCCATGTCGGCATGGACATGTTCTATTTCTGGAAACGTATGCTGCCGACTCTCGGCCTTGCATTATGCGTGATTGCGGTCTGTCTGCTCGGCACTTTGGCGTTTATGCCGTGATTTACGGTGCTGATGTTTGTGGGTCTGGGGCGATTAGTTTATTACGGTGCTGTATTTGTCGGGAACGAATGAGATTTTCCCTGACGAGGCAGGAGCGAGCCAAGGTTGTCGAAACAGTAGGAGGGAAAGCGAAACGATGAGAGGAGCTAGCGAAATCGAACAGGTAATACGATCTGCCGACGCTGATGCGGCTGACGGAACCGCGACCTATTGCGTTGGATGCGGTTCTTGCGCGTATACCGATCCCGCGTTCAGAATCATCAAGAACAAGGACGGCTGCTATCAGGCTTCCATGAACGGGAACGCCGGGAATGCGGATGCCGTCGCCAACGTATGCCCGTTCGCCAGTTCAGTGAATGAGGATGTGATTGGCAGAGACCTCTTCTCGAAGCAGGAGGGGGTGCATCATGACCAGTATCTCGGGTATTGGCTCAATGCGTATGTGGGGTACGCATCCGTGGACGGGTGGCGTTCCCGCGGCAGTTCCGGAGGCATGATCAGCTGGCTTGCGTCGAAGATGCTTGAGGATGATCTTGTGGACGCTGTAGTGCACGTCAAGGATGGTCCCGACCCTGAGCATATGTACACGTATCAGGTTTCCCACAGCGTTGACGAACTGAAAACCGGCGCGAAATCGAAATATTACCCGATTGAGATGAGTGAGGTGCTCGCCTACGTACGCGAGCATGAGGGAAGATACCTGTTTGTTGGCATTCCATGCTTCGTGAAGGCTGTGCGGTTGCTGTGCCGTGAGGATAGCGTTCTCAACGAGCGCATCAAATATTGCATCGGATTAGTATGCGGGCACCTGAAATCGGATTTCTTCGCGAAAAGCGAGGCATGGGAGTCCGGCGTACCTCTGGATGATATCGCCCGCGTCGATTTCCGGCACAAGACTCCGGGCAGCCCGGCCTCCGACTATGCGGTCGAAGTGCGTCGTTCCGATGGGGGAGAGCCTGTCATCAAACGTACGGCGGAGCTTTCCACCACGAACTGGGGGCTCGGCTACTTCAAATATAATGCGTGCGACTACTGTGATGACGTGCTTGCGGAAACCGCGGATGTGACGTTCGGCGATGCGTGGATTCCGAAATACGTGAATGACGGCGAAGGTTGCAATGTCATCGTCGTGCGCAATCAGGACGTACAGGACCTGCTTGATCGCTATCGTGATGAGCTGGTGCTGCATGATTCCGATTCCGCTGAAATCTACCAGTCTCAGGCTGGTGGCTTCCGCCATCGCCGTCAGGGGCTCGCCTACCGTCTGCACGTTCATGAACAGCGTGGGGAGTGGACTCCGACCAAACGCGTCAAGCCGTCGTTGGAAGGCATCGGCGAACGTCGCCAGCAGATCTACGCAATGCGCACCACGCTCAAGAATGAAAGCTTTGTGGCATTCCGAAAAGCCGTTGAAGCGAATGATTTCAACGAGTTCAAGAAGACCATGAAACCGGTCGAGCGAGCCTACACCCGTCTCAGTGTGCCGTTGAAGAAGCGTGTGATGATCTGCAGCAAGAAGATGATGAAACGTATGTTGCCGGCCGGCTTGATGCGCAAGCTCAAATCCATGCTGCACCATAAGTGACACCATGCATCCATGCCGTGGATGCGGCGGTATGAATGCGAAAACGGCTGTGATCGGGAATCACGCTCGCGAATCCCGATTACAGCCGTTTTATTGCTGCCGGTGATTATTTGCCATTGATGGCGTTATCCAGCCACTGCTTCGACGAATACTGCAACTGCGCCAATCGTTCGTCGATTTTCTGATGATCGTATGTGGGAATCTCCGACTCGTTGCTCATGCTCGTCTCAAGATTGAACAGGTTGAACAGGGTCTGCATACGAGAGTTCATGTTGCTCACGCCATTGCTGTTTCTGTTGTAGGCCTTGAAATCCTTGCCGAAGATAATCGAGAAGCAGCAGGCATGGTAGGAATCCGTGAACACATATTGTGCCTTGGAGAACAATTCGACGAACTCACGCGGACCGGCGACGTACGTTTCCGGATCCAACTTGTCGTTTATGCGGCGGACGCGAAGTCCATGCTCCTCGGCGTAACGGTCTATTGTGCGCTTCTGCTCCGGGGATGGCGTTCCAAGGAAGTACGTCAGCACATAGCGGTCATCATCACGCACGAAGCCCGGCATGATGCGCTTCCAACGTTCCGCGGAAACCATCAGGGTCGGATCCAGCACGACGGTCGCATGCTGCGCTGAATTCTGTTCGACGAGTTCCTTGGCACGTTCCTCGCGAACCGAAATGAAGGGAATGCGGTTCAGATACTGTTCGAATACGGTTTTTTTCTCTTCCTCGATGCTGTCCAGACCGATGCTTGCGGCATAGGTCAGCAATTGTTCGGGTGCGAAGTCGGCACCGAACCGAAGCGCCAAATCCTTGTCGGACAGGCCGAACGTGTAGTTCCATACCTGATCGGAGCCGATGATCGCTTTCCTGACGTGGATGTTCTTCCACGCCTGCAATCCGCGTGTGGTGGAATCGACGAGCAGATTATCGGGCACGAATTTGCGGGTGAACGACGAGAAATGGAAGTTTCGTATCGCCTGTGCGCGGCTGTTTTTCCCTGCCACATATCGGATTGAATTCACGGCCAGACGCTTGGCTTTTTTGAAGATGTGACGCATACGTCCATGAATCTTGAAATTACCGACCTGCAGGTCGGCCGTCGTAACCGGGCCGTATTCCTTAAGAACCTCTTGTAGGGCATAGTTCTGTAAACGGTTTCCGTAGTTGCCTAAATCGTTGATGGTGAGAATGCAAAGATAATCTCCGCGAGAGCGCATTGGTTCTCCTTCTGGCTAATCGTATGATTCCGATTATTGCATGGTACGGCGATAATCATAAGGGCTGTATGGTCGTTTCGGTATGAATTTCGTATGCCGATTATCACCTGTGATTATGGAATATGGAAAATAAATGATGATGAATAATTGACGATTATTATTCGTGTCAATTAAAGTCGCTTCTTTGCATGAAGAAGGTTCGTGCTGCTTATTGATAAACAACACGGACCTTCTTTTATCTGTGTTCAGCTAGAACCGCTGATGCGCGGCTGATCAGCTTACGGTCACCTTCACATCGGTGTAGTTGGTGCCACGGGCCGACCAGACGCGGACGGTGGTGGAACCGGTGCCGATGGCGTGGAGCTCGTGTCCTTGGGCAGGCCATACTTCTGCCGTGCCGCCTCGAAGGTCGGATTGCCGACGGTGTCGGCGTAACTGTCTCTCGTTGCGGTGGATGCTTCGGCTTCCGGCGTGACCGTCGTGCCCAAGGTCAATCCGGCAAACAGCGTCGTCGCGGCGGCGGCGAAGGCCAAGGCCTTCCTGCTTGCCAAGGCGACTTTCCTGGTTTGCTTCATTGCTCTCCTTTGAATCAGTGATTGATAATCAGGCATTGAATACGGGTGAGGGCCCGCATCCGTTCCCACTGGGACATCCCATCGGGAACGGAATACGAGCCCCCCACACACAGTGCATCGGCTACTGCTTGGTGGTCACAGCGCAACCAGGCATGATACCGGCGATGACCTGGCCGTTGGCCACGGCCATGCTCGAGCCGGACGCCCAGTAGCCGCGCAGCGTGCCGTCCGCGGCCTTGCCGTTGCCGTCCCAGGACGTGCCGTTCGTGAACGAGACCTTCACGGCCTTGCCCTTCGTGTCCGGGATCGTGAACCGGTACCAGCCGCCGCACGCCTCCGTCATGGACGCGTTGCCCGACGTGGCCGGGTACGTGGCGACCTTGTAGTACACCCTCGCGCTCTTCCACACGGACGACGGCCTGTACCACACCGTCATCGGCCGGGCCGCGGCGCCCGCCACGGTCACGGTGACCGCGGCGGTCTTGGAGCCGGCCTTCGCGGTGATGGTCGCGGTGCCGGCCTTCACGCCGGTGACCTTGCCGGTCTTGTCCACGGTCGCGACGGCCGTGTTGGACGAGGTCCAGGTCACGGTCTTGTACGTCGCGTCGTCCGGGCCGACCGTCGCGCCCAGCTGCTTGGACGCGCCCTTCGCGACGGACAGCTTGCCCGAGGTCGCGCCCGTGATCTTCACGGAGGACACCGGGACAACACCGTCAGTCACGGTCACGGTGACCGCGGCGGTCTTGGAGCCGGCCTTCGCGGTGATGGTCGCGGTGCCGGCCTTCACGCCGGTGACCTTGCCGTTCGCCACGGTGGCGACTGCGGTGTTGGAGGACTTCCAGGCCACGGTCCTGTCGGTCGCGTTGGACGGGTTGACGATCGCGGTCAGCTGGGCGGACGCGCCCTTCTTCACGGACAGCTTGCCGGCGGAGACGCCGGCGCCGGAGATCGTGACGGACTTGACGGGCACGTTGGTCGTGCAGGTCACGGACGCGAGCGAGGACGAGGAGCCGTCCCAGCGGACCGTGCCGCCGTTGTAGTCCAGACCCGGCTCACGGGAGCCCGGGTACTGCTGCGAGCCGCCGTCGTTGAAGATCACCTTCGCGTTCGAGGCCAGGCTGTCCGGGACCTCGTACTTGTAGCCGGTCTGGTCGCAGTTGTCCGCCGCGGTCATCTCGACGCCGGGCCAGGCCGCGTTGTTGGCCGCGGTCGCGCCGTCGCCCGTGTACACGTACGCGTACATCTTGCCCCAACCGGAGGGCTTGGTCGCGTAGATGGTGTTCTTCGCCACCGGGGTGGGCGGGATCTCACCGGTCACCGTGACGGTGATCGTCGAGGACTTGGAGCCCGCCTTGGCGGTGATCTTCGCGGTGCCGGCCTTCTTCGGGGTCACGGTGCCGTTCGAGGAGACCGTGGCGACGGAGGTGTCGGACGAGCTCCAGCTCACGGACGCGCCCTTCGGGTCGGTCGTCGCGGTCAGCTTCTTCGTGGTCGCGCCGTTCGAGATGTCGGTCGTGTAGTCGGACTGATCGATCTTCACGGACTTGACCGTGACCGGAGGCTCGGATCCGCCGATGTTGGCCATGTCCACGGTGAAGTTGTCAAGATCGGACTTCTCATAGGAGTTGTTCTCCTGGGAGGTGGTGTCGGCCAGGTCGGCATTGTCGTTCATGGCCATGTCGTACGGCAGGGAATCCATGGCGGACAGGCCGAACGTGGCGGCCAGTTGGATGCCGATGCCGTTCGTCGCGATGCGATCGGCGGTGGTGCCCAGTTCGCTCAGCGGGATGGCGATCTCGTAATGATCGTCCATGCCTGCAGAGTTGTGGCCCCTCTCATTGAAGTTGACCCACTTGGTGGAGCTTTCCTTGTCCGCGCTCATGTCGCCAACCACACGGCCGTTGCTTTCGCCCCAGCCGCCGTCGATACCGATGACATCCTTGCTCAGGATGCCATTGCCGTAGCCGAACTTGATGCCGGAGGCCTTGGTGTTGGTGGTAGCGTTCGCGGTCTTGCCGTATTCGGCGTTGGCGTCGAGGCCATCGGCGTCACCCTTGTACACCCACGGGCCGTTGGCGCCGTTGGTGGAGATGGTGATGACCTTGTTGACCTTCTGCTTGCCGCCCCAGGTGATGCCGGAGTTCCACAGCGTGCCACCGGTCTTCAAGCCGGCATCGTTGCCGATGCGGGTGCTTTCGTCCTTGGTGTCGATAGCGATGTGGAACGGCAGGTTCTGCGTCTGCCACAGGTGACCTTGGCTCAGCGGATAGTCGTCATCTCTGTCGACCACGTCCTGGACGTTGGTCATTTCCCACATGAGGTACAGGTTGTCGTCATCGTAGGCGCCATACAGTGCGTACAGATCGATCGGCACCTCATACATGGAGTTCGGACGGTACACGCGGGGATCATCGTTGGCAGCGCCCTGTGCAATCAGCATGGAGCTATCCCAATCGGCGATGCTCGCGCCCTTGCCGGCGCTGAAGTTGATGGTCTTCTTGACGCCGTTGCCGACCTTGTTCGTCCCATACTGCGAGGCGAGGCTCTGCGTCGGCACGTCAACCTTCTTAACGGTGACCTTGCCGGTGAGCTTGGTCCCATCCTTCGTGCTGGTACCGGTCACGGTCACGGTCACGCTTTCGCCGACGGAGAGGGTGGAACCGACAGGAATCACGTCACCATCTTTGAAGGTACCGGACTTACCTTCGGTGGTGGTGTACTTGAGATCCTTGGCGTCCTTGGCGTGCAAGGTCACCTTCGTGGTGTCGGAGGTGAAGGTGACGCTGGAGGCTTCGGCGGAAACGTATGGCTTCTCCTCGGCCTTCAGATAGAAGGTGCTCACGGTGCCGCCTTTGGCGGTACCGGAGGTGATCTTGCCGCTCTTGACGGTGATGGAGCCGCCGTTGACCTCATCCGGATAGGTGCCGTCGTCGAGGTTGGTTTCAGTGCCGGCGAGGTTCTGGTCGCCGCCCATGTTGGCAATGACAACACCGTCGTTGGCGACACCGTCCTTGGTGAAGCGTTCGATCATGAGACAGGAGTTCTCACCGCAGTTGTTCAGTGATTCGGACTTGCCGTCCATGGCATTGCGGAAGTGGTTGACGGCCACGACGGACTTGTTCTTCCACATGTTGTCACCGGCATCACCCAGCTGGGAGGCTTCCGCGAACTGTGGATTGCTTCCGCCGGACCCGACCGGTCGGTTGAAGTACAGCGGGGCACCAGCCTTGCGGGAACCGACAATGGCCCAACCCATCATGATCTGGTAATCGGTCAGACCGGTGGATTCCTTGTCATCGTTGGCGTAGTTATCGTGGGATTCGACCCAAGTGACCAGCTGATCCTCGTTGGCGCCACCGGTGTTGATGTTCTTCACCATGTTCACGTTGAGGTTGCTGTTCTTGACTGCGGCGCGGATGGTCTTACCGTAGTCGGATGCGGTGTTGCCGCCGCCGTCGGAGGAATTGTCCTTGAACAGGTTGGCGTAGGCCTTGTAATCGAGGCCGGAGTCGCCCTGCAGGACTTCACCGTACTGGAACTGTGCGCCGTTCTTCAGAATGGTGTTCCAATAGTTGGAGGTTTTGTTATCAAACTTTTCATCTGGCAACTCGACGTGCTTGGCGGCATCGAAGCGGAAGCCGTCCACGCCATCATCCACGGCCGTCGCCAGGAAGTTCTGCATCCTATCGGCGACGGTTTGGTTCTGGGTGTTCAGATCCCACAGGCCGAGAAGGTGGCACTGCGTGACGTCACGACGGGAGCTGTAGTTGATCTGGTCGCCGTCTGCGCCGCCGCAGTTGGAGCGGGAATGGAAGTAATCCTTATTCTGCCAATCAGAATCGATGGCGTTCCAGTCGGAGGTGAAGTGGTTGGCGACCACGTCGACGATCACACGCACGCCGTACTTGTGGGCGGTGGCCGTCATTTCCTTGAGGTCGGCTTCGGTGCCGACCACGAAGTTGCCGACGCTGGTGTTCGTCGGCTGGTAGACGTAGTACCAGTTCTTGGTGAACTTCTTACCGTTCGCCGCGACTTCCTTGATCTTGCTCATCGGCTCGGTCTGGATGGAGGTGTAACCGGCGTTGGCGATCTCCTCCATGTGATTGGTGATGGTCTTGAACGACCACATCCACGCGTGCAGGATGGCGCCGTTCTTCATATGTTTGGTCAGACCGTACTTTTCGCGGGCCGTTTCGAAGGTGGCGTTGCCCACGGTGTCCGCATAGCTGTCACGGTCGGTGGAAGCGGATGCGGTGGAGGCCGCAAGCCCCATACCTCCGAATGCCGTGGCGAGCGCCACTGCGCCTGCCGCCAGCCTCTTCCAGACTGTCCTCGTTCCTAAATGGTGAACGGTTCCCGTTCTGAGGCGAATACTTCGATTCGTCTTCTAACGGGGAGTATCCACTAGCCTTCATTGGCACTCCTTGTCTGAGGTCGGGCGAATCAACCCCGCAATGCCAGACGGAAGAGCGAATTTCCTCCCCATTGACGGCGTCTACGGTATGGATGCCTCGACCTAATCTCCTTTGACAACGTTCTCTTGTGAAGTACGTTGTCATCAATTTAGCACAAACGCCCGCAGTAAACGCCATCGTTTTCAATGAAGGGGTGACGCATCCTGCTGTTTTTAAAAGCCCACGTCACCCAAAACCCTGAAAGAGTGCTAACCAGTTGGTAATTAGCCGATTTGAAACTAGACAAAACGCTTGAGAGCGTATGCAATATGTGATATCTAACGCCACAGAATCATGGTATTCTTGAGATTGCGTTAACAACGCGAACGTTGTCAAAGGAGATAGGATCAGACGCAGCGCCGTGCTGCACGCCCCAACAGGGAACACAGCCACGGAAGGAAGCGGCTTCCCAGCAACTTCCATCGCTGCGACTGCATCCCTATATCAGGGAGGGCCAATGAAGGCTAGAGGTAATCAGCCAGACGGCGGAGAAGATATGCATTCTTCGACACACTGGCATGCCCCGACGCATGAGAGAACCCATGCGTATCACAAGCAGAACACCATTTGGAAGAAGCTCGCGGTAAGCGTCGCCGCAGTGGCCACCGCCATCGGCGGCGTCACCGTCACCGCTTCGGCCGCACAAGCAGCCACGAACCGCGACAGCTACGCCGATACCGTGGAGAACTCCACGTTCCAGGCCGCACGTGCCAAGTACGGTCTGGCGGAGCAGATGAGCGAAGGCGCCACGCTGCATGCGTGGGAATGGTCGTTCAAAACCATCGAACAGCACATTCCGGAAATCGCGGCAGCTGGCTACACCTCCGTGCAGACCGAGCCGATCTCCGCCATCCACACCGGTAATAAGGGCAAGATCTTCGCCGAGAACTGGTACTACGTGTACCAGCCGACCGACACCACCATCGGCAACTGGGTCATGGGTAGCGAATCCGACCTCAAGAGCCTGTGCGACACCGCACACAAGTACGGCGTACGCATCATCGTCGATGTGGTCGCCAACCATATGACCGCCACTTGGAATGCCATCTCGGATCGTTGGCGCAAGAGCGAGTACTACCATCACGACTGCAATGACGGCGATGTCCAGGATTGGAACAACCGCTATCAAGTGACCCATTGCAAGCTGCTGGGGCTGTACGACATCAACACCTCGAAGACCGAGGCCGCCAACATGATGCACGACTACCTCGTGCAGGCGGTGAACGACGGCGTGGATGGCTTCCGTTTCGACGCGGCCAAGCATATCGAGCTGCCAAACGAATATGACGGCTCCCAGTATTGGAATATCGTGTTGAACAACGGCGCCCAATTCCAGTACGGCGAGGTTCTGCAGGACAGCATTTCCCGTGATGCCGATTACGCGTCCCTGTTCAGCAAGTACAGCCGTTACGGCGGCGGCGTGACCGCATCCAGTTATG
>ENA-OQKA01000299-OQKA01000299.1-human-gut-metagenome-genome-assembly--contig:-NODE-299-length-13805-cov-3.984866_pt1 | contig 13805 bp, 15 predicted proteins | sample MGYA00242644_ERZ504789 | MGnify/ENA primary metagenome ERZ504789 (study PRJEB26092, sample SAMD00036423) | human gut metagenome | host: Homo sapiens | study: EMG produced TPA metagenomics assembly of...
ATCAAAAATACGGAAATGTCTACTGCATCAATACAAATATTCATGGACAAAGACATTATATAATTAATTTATTTTCATTTATTCTTTTTTTCTTCATATATATTTTGGTTGTTATGAGACTAAAAAAGACAGGGGGAGATTTTTCTGTTTTTATATATTCAAAAAGTTCATTGGACATTATTGGAATAAAGCCAATTATAACCTCAATTATTGTTGCGGTGGTGTCGGTAGTGATACATTATGGATGTGATATATCGGCCATTTCCCAAGCAATTTATATGTGGCAAAATGGAATAGACATTTATCAATTATCTACTATTGAGAGATATAAAGGTGCAATTTATTATATGTGGCCATATGAAGGGATGCTTTTAGCTGGATATAGTTTGCCATCTTATTTAGTCAATGTTTTTATTCATAATTTTGGGTCAAGGGATTATTTGTGGGCGCATGCAATATTATACAAGGTTTTTAATATGATTTTATGCAATATGATTGTTATATCTATGCTGAGTTATTTATTAGAAACTGGAAAGATATCAAAAGAAAAGGTAAAAAAAATCTATCTATGGTCTATTTTTAATCCGGTTACGTTTTATGTGGCAATTATATTTATTCAGTTAGATATTTTACCGGTTTATTTTATTACTTTAGGAATATTATTGCTTAATAAAAAAGAAACTACATTTTTATCAGAAGTATTATTGGCATTAGGATTTTCGTGTAAGATGACTATATGGATATTGATACCTGTTGTTCTGTTATTGTTTTATTGGATATGGTACAAAGAAAAAGATTGTAGAAGAAAATCTGCTATTCAGATTTTACTATTTTTATAATTTTATTTAGTATGGTATTGTTACCTAGATTTGTTGATACACCAATTAAAAGGGCGTTGGCACATATTCCACAGGCTGAAAGAATATGGTATACGACTATTCCATATGTAGATTCATCTGTTTATTTTTATGTAACAATCGGAGCATTAATACTTGTTTTTATGTTGGTTATAAGTAGGATTAATTTGAAATGGAATTTGTCTGAAATGATAAATACTAGCTTGTTGATGATTGGAATAATTACTTTAGTTTTTTCGGGAACTATTTTATCAACACCGTCATTTTATTTACATACATTACCAGCATTTGTAATTATGTATGCAATGTGTGAAAATGGTTTTGAAAGAAGCATAAAAGGGCTTCCGACTTTCCTGATTATAGTTATTTGGATGTTTATGCCAGAGGGGGATATTTCTGCATCATTAGCTTTTTTTTGGAAAAGAACCGATATTTACAAAAATTTTACCAAATACTATCTGCCAATGGAAAAATAGTAAAATGGCAATCTTTATTTTTGACGGTTGCAGCGTCAGCAATGTTTTCTTATGCTATTATATTTTATAGAATGATAACATCAAAAGGAGAAAAATAAATGCTTTGTATAAATTAAAGTTATATTGAGACTTATATAGGATGAGAAGACGATGAAGATACGAACGATAATGGGAAAATATAAAGATATGATACCGTATGCTGTATTTGGAATTTTGACTACAATGTTTAATATAGCAACCTATTGGTGTATGGCACATTTGATCGGTTTGAATTGGTTTATAAGCACGATTATTGCTTGGGTAGTTGCTGTTGCTTTTGCGTATTTAACAAATAGAAAATGGGTATTTCATAGTAAAGTGAAATCTACAAAAGGAATAGTTAAAGAGATTGTTATGTTTTTTGGGTGTAGATTTTTAACGGAAATTTTAGATTTGTTATGTATGTATGTTTTTGTAGATTTTTTACAACTGAATGACATTCTAATTAAATTTATAGCCAACATAGTGGTAATTATAGCCAATTATGTTGCTAGTAAGATGGTTATATTCAAGAAAAAGGAAGGCTGAGAAGATTTATTTTGATAGTAGGAGATGATTGCGAAAATTAAAGGTTTTTAATTTTAATTAAACAGGACTAGGTGGGATGATTATACAGGTGAAGCAATTTTTAAGAAGGTTGAGAAAAATAGGTTTTATAGAAGTTTGTAAAATTAAGGAAATTAGCAGTTATTTTGAAGAAGTACAAAAAGCAGAAGTTAAGTAATTTAGTGTTTGAAATTATATTAGGAAGGAGAAATTAAATGAAGGTTGTTATTTTAGCGGGAGGATACGGGACTCGTATTTCGGAAGAAAGTATGACTAGGCCTAAACCGATGATAGAGATAAATGGAGATCCAATTTTATGGCACATTATGAAAGAATATTCTTATTATGGTTTTAATGAGTTTATTATATGTGCAGGATATAAGCAACATGTAATAAAAGAATATTTTGCAGATTATTATTTACACAGATCAGATATTACTTTTGATTTTTCGAAAGAAAATTCTATACAAATTCATAATAATGTGGCAGAACCATGGAAAGTGACTATTGTAGATACAGGATTGAATACTCTGACTGGTGGACGTATCAAGCGTGTAAAGAAATATATAGGAAATGAAACTTTTATGTTAACCTATGGAGATGGTGTTAGTGATGTAAATATTAGAGATGTATATGAGTATCACAAGAAGAGTGGAAAACTTGCCACTATGACTGCCATTCAGCCGGGGGGAAGATTTGGTACTTTGGAAATTGATTCTAATAATATTATTGAAAAATTTGCAGAGAAGAGAAAAGAAGATGGTGGCTGGATTAATGGTGGATATATGGTTTTGGAGCCACAAGTAATTGATTATATAGACGGTGATATGACGACATTTGAAAGAGAACCATTAGAAAGATTGTCGGAAGAAGGGGAACTACAGGCATATAAGTATAATGGATTCTGGCAATGTATGGATACTATGCGTGATAAAATGCAGTTAGAGGAAATGCTTGAACAAGGGAAAGCTCCGTGGAAAGTGTGGGATAAATAATATGGATTTAAGTTTTTACAAGGGCAAAACAGTTTTAATCACAGGACATACCGGATTCAAAGGAAGTTGGACGTGCAAAGTATTGCAAAAGATTGGAGCGAATGTGGTAGGGTATTCACTTCAGTCACCAACAGATCCTAGCCTATTTGAAATGGCTAAGTTAGGTGAAAAGATGCATTCAATTATCGGAGATATTCGTGATTTAGATAGATTAAATGAGATTTTTGATCAATATCAGCCGGAAATTGTTATTCATATGGCAGCACAGCCAATTGTAAGGGAGAGTTATGTTAATCCGGTGTATACATATGAGACAAATGTCATGGGAACGGTGAATATTTTAGAGGCTGTACGTTTACATGACTGTGTGAAATCGGTTATCAATGTCACAACAGATAAGGTATATCGTAATAATGAGTGGGTATGGGGATATCGAGAGAATGATATTTTAGACGGATATGATCCGTATTCTAATTCAAAATCTTGCTCTGAATTAGTTACAAGTTCTTATAAAAAGTCTTTCTTTCAAGACAGAGCGATTGCAATTTCTACCTGTAGAGCAGGAAATGTTATTGGAGGAGGAGATTTCGCAAAAGACAGAATTATTCCGGATTGCGTACGTGCACAGGAAAAGAATGCTAAAATAATTGTAAGAAATCCTTATTCTATCAGACCTTATCAGCATGTTTTGGAACCGGTTTGTACCTATCTGAAACTTGCAGAATTGCAGCTGAAAGACAGAGAAAAATATGAGGGAAATTACAATATTGGTCCGGATGATCAGGATTGTGTAACAACTGGAGAATTAGTTGATTTGTTCTGTAAAGGATGGGGAGAGGATGCAACCTGGGAAGACAGATCAGAGAAAAATGCTCCGCATGAGGCAGGATTCCTGAAGTTAGATTGTTCAAAAATTAAACAGACTATGGGGTGGAGACCTAAATGGCATATTGCTGAAGCTGTAAATAATTGTGTTAAATGGAGTAAGATCTATTTGGACGGCGGTAATATCGTAGAGGAAATGGACAAAGAGATAACAGATTATTTAAAGTAAAGGAAGATAAGTAAATTATGAAGAAAGCAATTGTAACAGGAGCAAATGGATTTGTTGGTGGTGCAGTTACTAGAACACTTATAGCAAATGGAGTTCGGGTAATTGCTTTAGATATGGAAGGCTGTAATGGTAACATTCCCGACAGTGAAATGATAGAATTTTATCCGTTTTCATTAGATGCAATTGATGATTTAGAGGAAACATTGAAGAATAAACAAGCAGATATTTTTTATCATTTTGCCTGGGCGGGATCGGCAGGACCACAAAGAGCAAATACAGAATTACAATTAAAAAATGCACAATGGACAGTAGATTGTTTGAAGTTTGCAAAAAAAGTGGGTTGTACACGATTTGTGAATGCAGGCAGTATTATGGAGCAGGAAACTATAAAAGCTGTATTTAATGCAGGAAACAAACCGGGACTTGGGTACATATATGGTAGTGGAAAGTTAGTTGCACATACAATGTGTAAGTCGGTAGCAGCAGATATTGGTATTGATTTATTATGGGCGATGATTACAAATGCCTATGGTGTTGGAGAAAAAAGTCCAAGAATGGTGAATACCACCATTCAGAAATGTATAAAAGGAGAAGCTCCTCAGTTTACGGCCGGAACGCAGAATTATGATTTTGTATATATTGATGATGTCGCAAAGGCATTTTATTTGATCGGGCAAAATGGAAAGCCATTTAATGAATATCTCATAGGTTCATCAAATGCAAAACCATTAAAGGAGTTCCTTTTGGAGATGAAATCAGCTATTGCTCCGGAATTGGATTTTGTATTTGGAGATATTCCATTTACCGGTATAAATCTTACATTAGATGATTTTGATTGCTCAAAAACGGAGAAGGATACTGGCTTTAAGGCAGAAATCAGTTTTGCAGAAGGATGTAAAAGAACGCGAGACTGGTGGTTAGAAATTCAGAAGAAGGAGACATTATGATTCAGAAGTTTGAGTTTGAAAAGACAGAAATTGAGGGATTGATAAAAGTTACACCATTTAATGCAGATGATGTAAGGGGATGCTTTACAAAAGATTATTCGAAAGAAGTATTTGAAGCAAATGGAATTAATCATGATTTGCAGGAAGTGTTTTATACTACTTCCTATAAAGGAGTGATCCGTGCATTACATTTTCAGAGAGTAAAGCAGCAACCTAAATTGGTCAGATGTATTTATGGTCATGTGTATGATGTTGTAGTTGATTTAAGAAAAGATAGCCCGACTTTTAAAAAGTGGTTAGGTTTTGATCTGATTGGAACGAAGCATAATGAAATACTGGTTCCTGCGGGATGTGCACATGGATATCTGGTACTGGAAGAATCTATTGTAAGTTATAAATGTGCAGAAAAATTTTATGGCGAGTATGACGATGGAATTATGTGGAATGATCCAGAGATTAATGTAGAGTGGCCACTTGATAAAATTGGTGGTGTAGACAAAGTAATTCTTGCAGATAAGGATAAAAATTTGCAGAGTTTTCATGAATTCATAACTACATATGGAGGATTTTAAAATGCCATATGATGCAATTGTGGTAGGGTGTGGACTGTCTGGTGCTGTTGTTGCACGGTATTTGGCAGAGCAGATGAATCAGAAAGTTCTGGTAATAGATCGACGTCCCCATATTGGTGGTAATATGTATGATTACAAAGATGAGCATGGAATACTAGTTCATCAATATGGACCACATACATTTCATACGAAGAAAAAAGAATTGTACAACTATATGTGCAAGTATGCTGACTGGGAAGAATATCATTTGACTTGTGGAGCAGTTATCAATGGAAAATATACACCAACGCCATTTAATTTTCAGACAATTGATGATTTCTATGAAAAAGATAAGGCAGATGCAATAAAGCAGGCAATAAAGAAAGCGTATCCAAATAGCGAATTTGCTACGGTATTAGAATTGTTACATCATGAAAATAATTTAATACGAGAATATGCGCAATTTCTTTTTGAAAATGATTATAGCTTATACACGGCAAAACAATGGGGAGTCTCTCCGAAAGAGATTGATCCAAGTGTATTAAAGAGAGTTCCTATTCGGTTTAGCTATGAAGAGGGATATTTTGATGATACATATCAGGTTATGCCCAAAGAGTCATTTACTGTTTTTTTTGAAAATATTTTTAATCATCATAATATTACCGTTTCTTTGAACACGGAAGCAAAAACAGTTATAAGTTTAGATAATAAATCGAAAAAAATAATGTATCATGGTCATGAGTTTGAAGGACAAGTAGTCTACACAGGACCAATAGATGAATTATTTGATTATAAATATGGAATTTTGCCATATCGATCACTAAGATTTGAATGGAAGAGTGAACAAAGGAACAGTTTTCAAGATGCACCGGTGGTTGCCTATCCACAAGCTGATGATTTCACTAGAATAACGGAGTATACCAAGTTGCCAGTTCAAAAAGCAGACGGATGGACTACATATGCAATTGAATATTCTTTGCCTTATAAAAGAGGGATGAAGGCAGAACCATATTATCCGGTGTTAACAAAAGAATCACAAGAAAGTTATCAAAAATATTTGAAAGATACGAAAGAATATTCTAAATTGTTTTTATGTGGAAGACTTGCGGATTTCAAATATTATAATATGGATCAAGCATTAGAAAAAGCACTTGAGATAACGAAAAATATTATTTTACGTTAAGATAAGGAAAGTAAAAAATGAAAAAAATTTCAATTGTAATACCTACGTATAATGAACATGAGAATATTAATATTGCATATCATTCGGTAAAAGAATTGTTTGAAAAACATTTGCAAAAGTATGACTATGATATTATTTATGTAGACAACTGCTCTACAGATGATAGTAGAAGTATAATTAGAAAATTAGCTATGGAAGATAGGGAGCATGTTAAAGCAATTTTTAACGCAAGAAATTTTGGACAAGCAAGATCGCATTTTTATGGATTAACTCAAGCTGATGGGGATTGTGCTGTGTTATTGCACGCAGATTTACAAAATCCGCCAGAGGTGATTTTAGAATTTGTAAAAAGATGGGAAAATGGAGCAAAAGTAGTAATTGGGATAAAAGATAATAGTAAAGAGAATCCAATTTTATTTTTCTTACGTACTTGTTATTATAAAATTTTTGCACATATTTCAGAAGTTGAACAGATTCAACATTTTTCAGATTTTGAGTTATTAGATCGAGATTTCTTGAAAGTATTACAAGAATTAGATGACCCATCTCCATATTTAAGAGGAATTATTTCTGAACTTGGTTTTAAAATGGAAAGGGTTCATTATTCTCAAAATAAAAGAGAACATGGAAAAACAAAAGCTAATTTTAGAACATTGTACGATTTTGCAATGAATGGAATTACTTCCTATTCAAAAAGTATTTTACGTGTAGCTACAATTAGCGGATTTGGATTATCTTTTATAAGTATTATAGTTGCAATAATTACATTTATAAAAAAATTAATATTTTGGGATACTTTTGAAGCCGGAGTAGCAGCAATTGGAGTTGGTGTTTTCTTTTTGGGATCTGTTCAGCTTTTCTTTATTGGTTTACTTGGAGAATATATTTTAAATATGAATATTAGGATTCTTCATCGACCTTTGGTAATTGAAGAGGAAAGAATAAATTTTGATAACTTATAAAATATGACACATTGCTCACTATTTGGGAAGAGTAGATACATGATAGAATACATTTAGAAAAGAGAATGATCATGGGAAAATATTTCGGAACAGACGGCTTTCGCGGTGAAGCCAACAAAGTATTAACCGCGGATCATGCATATAAAATTGGACGTTACCTGGGCTGGTATTACAACCAGAATCACAGGGGACGGATCATTATCGGAAAGGACACGCGTCGCAGTAGCTATATGTTTGAGTATGCGCTGGTTGCCGGTATTACGGCATCCGGAGCAGATGCATTCTTGCTGCATGTTACCACCACGCCAAGTGTGGCATATGTAGTCCGTACAGAAAATTTCGACTGTGGCATTATGGTTTCTGCCAGTCACAATCCGTATTATGACAATGGAATCAAGGTCATGGATGGAAACGGACACAAGATTTCGGCAGAGGTGGAAGCTGCACTGGAGAAATACATAGATGGTGAGATGGGAGAATTACCTTTTGCATTGCGTGACAAGGTTGGTGTGGCGCGGGATTATGCGATCGGACGGAACCGTTACATCGGCTATCTGATTTCTCTGGCTACCAGATCTTACGATGGGATGCGCGTGGGGCTGGATTGTTCCAACGGAAGTACGTTTAATATTGCAAAGAGTGTGTTTGATGCGCTTGGCGCCAAAACATATGTGGTTGGCAATGAGCCGGACGGTACCAACATTAATATGGGATGTGGATCGACACATATCGAAAATCTGCAGAGACTTGTTCGGGAGAAGAATCTGGATTGCGGATTTGCGTTTGACGGAGATGCTGACCGGTGTATTGCCGTGGATGAGAACGGTATGGAAGTGCACGGGGATTATATCCTGTATGTCTGTGGAAAGTATCTGAAGGAATGTGGCCGCCTGCAGAATAATACGGTGGTTGCCACGATCATGTCCAACATGGGATTGTTCAAAGCGATGAAGCGCGAGGGCATTGAGGTATGTGTGACCACGGTTGGCGATAAGTATGTCAATGAGGCGATGGTTGCCAACGGATATGTGCTCGGCGGAGAGCAGTCCGGACATATCATTTTCAGTAAGCATGCGACGACCGGAGATGGAATCCTCACGGCATTGATGCTGATGGAGGTGATCCTGGAGAAGAAGCAGAGTCTCGGCACGCTGTGCAGGGGGATGCAGATGTACCCACAGCTTTTGAAGAATGTGAAGGTGGAGAACAAGGCGGCAGTTACAGGAAATGCGCATGTGCAGGCGGAGAAGGAGCGGATCAGCACTGCTTTGGGTGAGGATGGAAGAATTCTTCTGCGTGAGAGCGGTACGGAGCCGGTGATCCGTGTGATGGTTGAGGCACAGAGTGATGAGTTGTGCGCGAAGTATGTGGATGAGATGGTGCAGGTGATCCGGGAGGGAGGGCTTGCGGTGGAGTAGAATGGAATAGTGAGATGGTAAGGGAAGCCGGCGCTGGTGCGCCGGCTTGTTTAGTTTTCTGTGTATTAGAGATTTATTGAAATAAATTCAATTACATAAATGATACACTTGACAAAAAAATGTATCATTTATATAATTAAAAAAGGGGAAAGGAGATGAGGTACGTGAGCCCCATGAGCAAGATAATTGCTCAGAGACTTCATGAAGTGGTGTTAGATGGGGAACTTGGTATTGATTACACATTTGCCGAAGATCGTGCTAAAAATATTGCACTTCGCAGAAAATACAAAGTAAACGATGCTAAGATGAAGGAAATTCTCTTGGAGATTACAGAAGCACACTATAGTAAAAGTGAACTAAGTACAAATAAAGATCATCCAAATGATGTAGTTCATGTATTTAAAATCCAAGAAGACTTGATGCCTAGATTTGTTGAAAATTCCAGCTATGAAAATGTTTGTATATATGTAAAGATTACATGGCCAGATGGCATGAAACCGATGTTTATCATTTCATTTCATGAAGATGAAGAGTAGAATTTTACATTCAAAATGTATAATCAGGCAAAATTAAATATGATGATTATATATAATCTGTGAGGTTGCCATAATGAAAGCAATTTCATAGATTGATGTATTCAAAAATAGAAATTATGGAAAACATAAAAATTTGAAAAGAGAATAAAGGAGAAAAACAATGAGTGTGGGAAAGAAAGAACTTTTATGCAGCAATTGCCGTAAAAGAGTTTCATACCATATTTTCAAACGCCCTGCAAAAACTATAATTAAAGATATTGAAATTAAGTATGAAGAGTATTATGGCATATGTGATGAGTGTAAATCAGAAATTTTTATTCCTGGGTTAGATGATAGGAATGAGGATGCAATTGAAGAAGAATTTCGAAAGAAAAAAGAATTAATAACCATTTCTGATATTAAAAAAATTCTTGAAAAGTATAATATTGAAAAAAGACCTTTATCAAAACTGTTGGGGTTTGGGGAACTTACAATAACAAGATATCTTGATGGACAATTACCTTCAGTTAAATATTCAAATATTTTATTTCAAGTATTACGAGATGAGCAGAAGATGAAACAATATGTTGAGTCAAATAGTAAAGAAGTTTCTGTGGTAGCTGTAAATAAGGTAAAAAGGGCAATTGAAAAATGCGAGACAGAAAAGAAATATAATAATTCTGCTGAGAAGATTGCTTTATATATTATAAGTTCCGGAAGAGAGATTACGAATCTTTTATTACAAAAAATTCTTTATTATGTAAAGGCGATAAGCAAAATATTTGAAGGTGAATCTTTTATATTGGAACCATGTGAAGCGTGGAAATTTGGACCGGTTTTTCCATCTGTTTATGAAAAATATAGAGAGTTTGGTAAACAAGAAATAAAACTCAATTTGTCGAAGGATTATATAAGTGAACTGCTTTCAGAAGAGGAAAAAACAGTTACTGATTTTGTAATGAATACATTTGGAATATATAATGCATGGTTTTTAAAAGATTTAACACATCTTGAGGAGCCATGGATTGTTGCCAGAAAAGGTCTGGCAGAGGATGATGCAAGTAGAAACCAAATGGATGAAGAAATTATTTCAAATTATTTTGCAAAAATGAATCAGATGTATGATTTAAAAACAGCTGTTGGTGTAGAAGCATATATTAACCATATGAAAAAAGAAATGTAATAATGTTTTTGAAGTGTAAACGGTGCAACCCGAGTACCTTTACTGTACCACGAATTTCTGTAATAATAGTCATAAATACTACAGCAGTATAAAAAGTTAAGTCTCAACTTTTGCTATTCACTATGATCAGGAGCATAATTATGACTACATCAATAAAAATGTGAATAATTTGTGCACTGTAATGGACTTGGAGTGGTCTGGAAAAGCTAGTATAATAGTTTTATCAAGATGAGGGAGAAACAATATAACTAATGGAAGAATATATTGAGTTGCATAATTGTTTGCAGGATTTATTTGATTTATACTTTGAATCAGAGTCACATGTTTATTGGGAAATTTTTTATAAATATATGAGTGAAAAAAATCTGTCGTATGCTAAGTTAGGAGTTTTATATCATTATTCGACAACTAAAATAAGAAATATTGTGCATCTGGTAAAGGATTTTTTGGATGATCCAATGGAGAAGTTTGCCTACAAAGACTATCCTTTATCAGTATTGTTTGATAAACAATGCATAATGCCGAATGTATTTTTAAGAGGATATTATTCATTGCCTCTAACTGAATTAAAGTTGTTTCACGAAGCGGTTTGCTTATATCAGAATTTTTTCCCGTTAAGAATTCCCAAAAGTCATATTTTGGCGTGTGGTAGACAGTATGTAAACGTAGACAGAAGAGAGAAGGTGTGTCGAAATTTACAAAATTTAAAAATATATACAGAGGAAGGTACAATTAAAATTTTTAAGAAGTTTGAAAATGATAAGGATGGCATGAGCTTTGAGTTTACGGAGCAGGCACTTGATTACATAGATATTAGCCAGTATATCATGAGATTATTTGAGAAAGATAGAGTGTGACACTATGGTAAGGGCAAGAAAACAAACGATTACTTCATTGTTTTGTAGTCTGCAACAAGTGCTGGTAGCACTTTGGAATAGTGCAGATGAGAATGATTTTTTGGAAATGATAAAGGAATGGATATATTGTCAGGATAAAACATTGGATCCATATCGTCAGATACTCAAACATATTTATTATCGAGAGCATCCAAAAGAACCTGACATCCCAAAGGCTATTATGGATGGGCTTGAGAAGAATGGAAAAAAGTGTATGTTTATAGGCGTTTGACTTTAAAAGATTAAATGGAGACATTTAAATGGGATTATTAGTAAAATTTATAGCCGCAGAAGACAAAAAAGAGACCAGCTATGAAAAGTCAACCATAAATTAGCAAAAAATTTCTTTTTCATATCGGTGGTAAAAAAGGGTAACTTTAATAGAGCTCCCTTAGGGTGCTTTTTCAAAATCTATCGATATTGGTATACAGACCTCTTATTCGAGGTTGAATTCTACTTCGTCAGTGAGCATCTTCCAGATGACCCTGACAAGCTTGCCGGCACAGTGCCCAAGTGCATTGTAGTGAGACCGGCCTTCAGCCCTCTTGGCATCATAATAAGCCTTGAAGGTTGCGTTGTTTCTGACAACGTTCCAAGCTGCATTTACAAGGGTATATCGTAAAACACGAGAGCCACGTTTGGACATCCTTGTTGTCTTAGCCTGAAAGTTACCAGACTGATAAACAGAAGGATCCAAACCGGCAAAAGCAAGCAGCTTGTTAGGATTGGAGAAACGGTGAATATCACCTATTTCACCAAGAATCATTCCACCATTGATATATCCGATACCAGGAATGGTCATGATGACAGAATCGTTGAATTTCATGATATCCGTCATCTCAGCTTCAGTCTTTTCTAATTGGCTATCCAGTAACTCGATTTGTTGAATTGTCTGAGTTATCTGAATAGATATAGCGCTGTCGTTTGCACCGACAGACTTCTGTGCGAGAACTCTTAATTCTTTGGCCAGCTCTTTGGTAAAGTGTCCGTGCGAGTTCACTTTGAGCAGATTTGCCAGATGAGTCATATGCATAGAAGCAATCTCTTTAGGAGAAGGTGCTTCTTTTAACAAAGCATAGACAGCGTGCTGGTGCAGACCGGATTTGAAAAAGTATTGAATCTCCGGGAATACCTGATCAACATAGGTTGTCAGTTGGATTTTCAATCGGGTGCGTTGCTTAATGGTTTTCTGCCGAAAGCGCCCCAAGGCTTTAAGATCCATCATATCGAGATCAAAGAAGGTAATAAATCTTAGGTCATCCTGCATCATAAGAGTTTTAGCAATAACAAATGTGTCGACCTTATCTGTCTTCGTTTTACGAACATTGTTCTTACGCATTTGACAGGTTTTGATGGGGTTCAACACACACACTTGGTAGAACTCAGCAACAAGGTATCGAACAAGGTTGTCACCGTAGTGTGCCGTCGACTCAAGACCGATGATGATGCTGTTCTTATCGAATGATTCGAGCTTAGAGACCAGCAGTTGGAAGCCATCAGCGTCGTTTGTGAATTTGAACGGCTCAAGAAGTATTTCACCGTCGGAAGAAATCGCAGCGGCGAAATGGTTGAGTTTGGCAATATCAATGCCTACAAAAATTTTCATGAGGTTGTACCTCCCTTTCTTAAAGTCTGATACCATGATGTCCACCATCGATTATCATCGTAGACTTGATAGAAATAAGTACTCTGAGTGAAAAACACTCCGGCAACATCCAGCTGATAAACAATTCAGATAAAGGTAGCGGCAATACACTCCAGTTGAGTAGTCAAGCTACAGAATAAACATCAAAAGTCCATAGTATCTGAATTGTATTGAACCACGATATTAAAAGAAAGGAAACGTGTGATAATTAACTTCCTAATTATCATACAAAAATAATATGGAAGTTTGTAAATGTAGAAATAGACAAATTATTATGGCCATTATCATATCTGTTTTTATTTTAGTACTTTTGGGATTATTGGAAAAGGATACCAAAGACAAATCGACTTATAGTTATATATATGTAACAGATTTGGCTTTAGATGGAGATTTTGATGATTTTTTTGATTTTGCAATTGTTAATAAATTGAAAATAAGTAATTTAACGGTTGTTTTGGATAATGCGAAGTTAAATCAAAGAGGAAAAAATAGTGGTACACTAGTAATAGATAATTGGAATAAAAGTGTTGGAGATATT
>ENA-OQKA01000303-OQKA01000303.1-human-gut-metagenome-genome-assembly--contig:-NODE-303-length-13729-cov-3.302823_pt1 | contig 13729 bp, 15 predicted proteins | sample MGYA00242644_ERZ504789 | MGnify/ENA primary metagenome ERZ504789 (study PRJEB26092, sample SAMD00036423) | human gut metagenome | host: Homo sapiens | study: EMG produced TPA metagenomics assembly of...
TCATGTCCTTATTTTTTCATCATTGCATACCTTATCATGACCGGCAAACAACAACAAGAGTCCAACCATAATCACTACAGTTGCCGCAACACAAAACCATAACGCGCCCTGCACACCAGAGGCAAAGATCCTGTAATACAATGCAGACGCACAGCCTCCAATGACAAGCCCTATAGCAATGCCATTCCTTCCATATCCGAAAAACTCTTTTGCAAGCATCTGTTTCTCCTGCTTCGGTGTCATGCCGACCGAGCGCAGAATGACAAATTCCCGTCTCCGCTGCCACAGATCGGTCAGCACCGTATTACAGATGTTCGTCACACCGATTAAAAGCACTGCAAGCAAAAATCCATAGAGTGCAATTCCATCTACAAACAACAGCATATTGTTTTCCCGGTTCTGCAGATCGCGGTTTCGGATTTCCTCCGGATAAAAATCATAGGTTTTTTCCAGTGCCTGTGTGAGCGTTCCCGGATCGGTACTGGCGTATTTTACAGTAATTTTTGCACCGCCCTGCGGATCGTGGGCATCAAGCCATGCATCACTGACAATGATGGTTCCGGAGTCTGTATAGCTCTGCGACGTATCGACACCAAACGGCCGCCTGGTTGTGACTGCTGCGATCTGCATCTGATCGGTCATGTCCGGTGTTTTCTCCATCTGTTCTTCGCGGCAGGACTGTCCCCTGATCCAGTCGCCTGGTTTGTAATCTGTCACCTTCCATGTGGTTTCCTTTCCATCCCAGTACCCGGCATACGCATTGTAAAATATCGCACAATCTTTTGCCGTTTCATAGGAAAGTCCCAGTTCTTTCAGGTAATTGCGGTACGCTGTTTCTCCGACTGCCAGTACCTGGATCACTGCGGTTGTCTCATGTTTGAGATCCGGTGCTCCATTTCGTCGGATATGCGTCTGTGTATACGGTACCTCTTTCGTATTCACCATATATGCCGCCGTCCGCAGGACTGCCGCTTCCGTGACGCTTTTTTCCTTTGTGCTCTGCAAAACCGCAGACCGGTTTACCTCCCAGCTTCCCTGCACATCCACCGAAACATTGGCATGATCGTCAAACATATGGTTGCTTTGTCCTACCGAAATCGTCTGTACTCCCATAAAATAGGATACCAGAATAAAAAGCGCCGTACATCCTGCGATTGCAGCCGTGATCGTCCGCTTTTTTGCCCGGCGGCTTTTCTTTGCCTGCCCGCGCATTGCCGCAACCGGAGAACTTTTTGCCGCCTGTTTTGCCGGACGGCGCGCGGAAAGAACAAGAGTGACAGTTGAGAGTAGAATACCGGCGATAAGCATCTGCCATGCCACATGAACATGCAGATACTGTACGGTATTCTGCCCGTACAACAACGCTTTGATAGCAAAAATTCCGCCTGTCGAAAGCAACAGTCCCAGCACAGTTCCCAGGGGAATTGCGGTGCGCCCTGTCAGAAATGCCTCGTAATACACACTTTGCCGAATCTGCCGCGGTGTGGCACCGACCGAGGCAAGCATGCCGTAACTCTTTCGCTTTTCCTCCATGGAAATAGCAAAGCTACTACCGATGCAGCTTACCGCCGCTGCCAGAATGATAACATTTGTGACCGCAACTGCAAGATAGAGCATGTGATACGCCGACTGGCCGATATCCATGCGCTCAAATCTTATCAGCCCCCAGTTTTCATAAAACCGGTACAAAGACCGCTCCATCAGATCATTAATCTGGCGGTTTGTGATGCGTTCATCTTTGATAAACGGAAATTTCTGTACGCCGGGGGTAAGTGTAACACCCACAATATCCGCTGTCGTCTGTGCCCGGTCACGCAACCCTGCTTTCGTGTACTTGCAATAAATATCCGTGCGCTGCATGTACTTTTCCGGGATATTATCTCCCTTTGGATTCAGATATGTAATTACACTGTAGCCCGGTGCTGTCCACTCCTCAAATCCAAAGTTCGGACGCTGCACAATGCCAACCACCTGAAAAGATGCCGTTAATTTCTTTTTCAGTTTTTCTCCCGTTCGGTAACCACTCGACTGTGTCAGTACATTCCCGTTCTTATCCTCACGTTCGGAAATGTCCAGTGTGATCGTATCCCCCACACGATATTCCACACCACCGTTCGTCATCATATGCCGGGAAAGCAAAATCTCATGATCGTTTTTGGGCATACGTCCCTTGATCAGATGCAGGGCATTTTTCTGCATGGCCCGATTGTCCATTGCGGTCAGATACACATACGGTTTATCGGGATTTTTACTGCCGGAAAGCTTTGCATACCCCAGCCCGACACTCTGGTATGCGGTCGCAACCTTGCGGTTATTTACAATGTGATCCGCCTCCTCACGCGGCACATCGTAAAATACATAGTCATAATCTCCGCTTAAATCCTTTGCATATTCGATCAGTCCCGCCTGACAGGACGAAGCAAAGGAAAAAACTGCGGCAAACAACGCCGTGGCAATGCAGGTTGTGATCCACACGGCAATGGTCTGCCGTCTGTTTTTCTTTCGCTCACGGATTGTCCGTTTTTTTCATAATGGAAGTAACCATGCCTATCCCTCCCTTATGATTTTTTCCATCTTCAATGACAATCACACGGTCGGCGGTCTTTGCGATCTCGAGATTATGCGTGATCATGATGATGGTCTGTCTGTATTCCTGATTCGCTCTGCGCAGCAGCTCAACGATCTCGTCACTGTTCTTTTTATCCAGATTTCCGGTTGGTTCATCTGCCAGAACAATTGCCGGACGGTTGATCAGTGCCCGCCCGATGGATACGCGCTGCTGCTGTCCGCCGGAGAGTTCTTCCGGAAGATGCGTTTTTCTTCCGTTAAGTCCCAGCTCATCGATCAGTTTATCCAGACGCTTTTTATCCACCGTCTGTCCGTCAAGTTCACACGGCAGTGTAATGTTTTCCTCCACATTTAATGTCGGGATCAGGTTGAAAAACTGATAGATCAGACCGATCTGCCTGCGCCGGAAAATTGCCAGTTTTTCCGTGCTCAGCGTGTAGATGTCTTCTCCCTGTATCCAGACTTTCCCCTCCGTTGGCTGATCCACGCCGCCTAACATATGAAGCAGTGTCGATTTTCCGCTTCCGGAACTGCCGACAACGGCCACAAATTCGCCCTGTGCGACGGAAAGAGACAGATCATTGACTGCGGTCACACTTGTATTGCCTTTGCCATAGATCTTCGTAAGATGTTCTGCTCTTAAAATTTCCATTATGTTCTTTCCTCCTCTACAGGTTTCATCTTACGGATGGCAGGTGACATCTCCGTGACATTTTTCAAATTTGTCAGGTTATTTTAAGTATTTTATGATAAAAACGTTGTATCCATTTTCGGATTCAACACTCAGATAAGCATTTTGTTTTTCAAGAATGGCTTTTGCAAGGGGCAGTCCGATTCCGATATTGCTGCTTCCATCGTTTGCGGCACTGTAATAGCGTTCAAAAATTTTCTTTATCTTTTCTTTTGTGATCGGTGCCCCCGGATTTGCTATGGAGACAGACGTATAAACTGCATTATCCGAAAGCGTTACCGTCACGGTTTCGCCCTTTTTGCTGTGCTCAATGGCATTTTTCAGAATGTTTTGTACCGCTTCGCGGTTCCAGTCCAAATCGCCCACCCGCAGCACCTGTGCTTCCATGCCGCAAACGCGGATTTTTACGCCTTTCAGTTCCGCAAAAATTTCCAGATGATCGATTGCCTCCGTAAGCATCCGGTTGACGGAAAACGGCTCTTTTTTCAGTGCAACCATTCCCGCATCCAGCCGGGACAGTTTTAACATAGCTACGATCATCCAGTTCATGGAATAAATCTGCCGGGAGACTTCGCGCAGAAAACGCCTGCGGGTTTCCGGCGGCATCTGCTCATTTTCATTGAGGTTATCCAGCAGAATGGATGCTGAAGTAAGCGGTGTTTTCAACTGGTGGGAAATGTCCGCAACCGATTCTGCAAGCGCGGTCTTTTTCTCTTTTTGCGTGGTCGGATTCTTCTTTTAGAAACAGCGTGATCTTGTAAAGCTGGTTTTTCAGATGGCTTAGTTCATCCTCCGTGTTGTCCGCCAGTGCCAGTTCATAATGACCGCGGACGATTTCTTCCATGTAATCCGACAGTTCCGCAAGTTTACGGCTCCGCCGTTTCTGATAAATGAAAAACAGACCTCCGGCTGCAAGTTCCGCCAGCAGCACACCGCCAAGCGTCCCCAAAAGAATCCTGCGTTCCATGGTTTTTGTTCCGGCAATCACCGGTTCCGCCTCTGATATGCCATAACTTTGCAGGATTTTTTCTGCTTCTTTTATCTCTTTCTGATGGGATTTCTGATATGCATGCGGGTGCTCTAACATGCGCATGCACTCTGAGATTTTTTCCTGTCTGGATTCCTCTGTGTCACTGCCATCGTTTTTCAGTGCGATGCCAAGCATTGCAGTTACTGCCTCATTTTCCCGCGCCCTGTAGTTGCGAACCACCAACGTGGTCACAGTTCCTGTAAGAAGTAAAATTATAACACTGCACAACAGAAACCATTGAACAAATTTCTTTGCTTCTTTATTTTCGTATTCCATTATTTATCACAGAGTTCTTCCATCGTTTTTACCACAACCTTCCCCTCTTTGATCTGGCGATCGGATTCCCGAATGTGTTCCAGATTGGTTTTCGAATAGAATGGATCCTGTGGTGCTTCAATTTCAAACGGAATTTTCCGTTCTCTCAATGCCTTTTTCGTATACACCATATAAAATGTGGAAATATTCATTCCCATTGCTTCACACATTTCATCCAGTTCCTTTTTCATCTCATCATCCATACGCAAACTAATTGTTGTCATATTCTCACACCTTTCTGCAATATTTAATACATATGCTTTCATTTTACATATATTATATTCTTTTTTATGAAAATTATCAATATTTTGTCACAGATTCAGCCGATACCCGATCCCGCGCACCGTGACAATCACATTCCCCTCTTTATCGCCTAGTTTTTCGCGCAGACGCTTCATTGTAACGGTCAACGTATTGTCATTGACAAAATTTCCTGCCATATCCCAAATTCCGTTTAAAATTTCCTCGCGCGTAAAAATTTTATGCGGATTGGAAAATAAAGTCATAAGAATTTTGTATTCGAGCTTTGTCACCGCGATCGGTTCCCCGTCCCGATAGACTTTGCCCGTGTCCGGTTCCACCGCAATATTTCCACAGGTCAGCCGCCGGATTTTTTCGGTCCTGCGCAGCACATTGCGGATGCGCGACACCAATTCCCGATTTCGAAACGGTTTGATCACATAATCATCCGCTCCGAGATCAAATCCGAGCACCACATCTTTTTCCTCATCCTTTGCCGTCAGAAAAATGACCGGTGCAATGTCATGTTCCTTAATTTTCCTGCACAGATCAAATCCGTTTCCATCCGGAAGGGAAACGTCAAGAAGCACAAGATCCACCTGCCTGCTGGCAAGAAGATCCTGTGCTTCTTTCTTTGTTTTTGCCGCTAAAAACGTATATTGTTCTTCTGTCAGAAGATATTCTAACCCCATGATGATTGACTCGTTATCCTCGATCAGTAAAATTGTCTCATTCATACTGCCTTTTCCTCTGTTTTTCAACATTCTGCTTATTATAATAAAAGAAACGAAAGGAAAAGTCCAGCCGTCCATCAGACTTCCAACCGGTGGTATCTTCGTTTTCCCACAGCCATCAAGCAGACCGCAGCCGTTCCACTGCAGAATAACACGGCAAATTCATTTCCTGCAAACGACAGGCACAGATCATTTTCCATAAACCAGCCTCCGCTGGTTGCATACAGTACTGTGGGATTAAATAATTCCCGGATAAGATCCCACACATTTCCCATCTGCACATAGGCAAGCAGATATGCCCCCATAAAAAGTAAGACCCAATACCGCAAACGAAAAATAACTGTTCTGTAAAAACAACTGCACTGCGGCAGTAACAACCGCAATGATCCCAAGCAGTCCCACAAGCACCACCAGCGCAAGCAAAAAATAACGCCACTGCTCCAGCCGCCAGAACGTGACAAACGGATACATCATCTGCAGCCGCGGCTCTGCAACCATGCATGCCGCCACCGGAACATGCCACAGGTTCTGAAACGGAACCGCTGCAAAAAACACCAAGAGGGTAAACACTGTAAGCAGTCCTGCATAAAACAGCCCGCACAACGTTCCTGCAAGCATTTTCTTTTCCATCATTTTCTTTCCGGTGGTGGTCGCCAAAACCAGATCCTGCGTCTTATATATCCTCTCGTAATCCATCAGATACAGCATCGAAAGAATCATCAGAACCGCGGTCTGCAAAATCAGATTCTTCCACAGTTTTCCATACAAAGTGGAGTGCAGTTTATACCAACTTCCCGGATAAAAGTCATAAATGCCTTCCCCTGTTTTTCTGATCTGTTCCACCCGCTTCTGCAATCGGTCATAATTGCGTACAATCCACGATCCCCAGACTCCCTGCGGTTCATATCCACTCTTTTTTCTTTCTGTTCCAGAATCTTACGCATATCCAGTGTATCATACATTCCGCCATAGGTCTTTTTATAGTCCGCATAGGCACTTTCATACTCCGGGCTTGCCGTCTCCTCATCCGTCACAGCCACATGCATCTGCCGCAGTTCCTTTCTCATGCCGGCATTTCCCACATAGGTATAGATACTCAAAAACTGAAACAGCCCGAATGTGATACAGACAATCCACAGAAACGGATGCCGCAGACATTTTCCACACTCTTTTTGCAAAAGGCGCATTCTTTCTCTCCTTTACACTCATCTATCGTCAGAGATCTCTGTAATGATCCCTGTGCATTTTCCACCACAGCACGCACGCGCATGCCAAAATCCACCCCAGAATCCAAAGCTCTTCTGAATAAGGCAGGCTATTTTCATCCATCGGCTTCTGAAACAGATGTACAAAAATGTGTATTAGCAAAAAGCCAATCCCTGCGCATGCCGGAATGGCAAATGCAATTCCCGCAATGTAATTGCCTGCCGTTCTTCCGATCAGGTAAATCAAAACAACCGCAGCCAGCACAAACACAAACACCAGCAGCATGTAAAGCAGCATATAGAAACCAAATGGCAGATTTTTACACCACAACTGCAGTCCCGTATCGTCGATACAATCGCCTTTCCAGAATACCGCCAGTCCTTTTATGACATAAACCAGTACATAAATACAAAATTGTACGATTCCCACAAAACCGCAGCAGGCCACAAGTGCCTGAAACTGCCTGTCAAAAAGTTTCCGCCCGGTAGCAGTCGTTGCATACAACGGCAGCACATGACATAACCGTTCCCGTATCAGATACGGCAGTGCAAGGATTGCAAAACAAATCAGAAGCAGAATTCCCATCATTCTCATATCTTTTTCTACAATATAAAAAATTCCACCCGGCATTAGAGAGATACTGTCTCCATTCTGTAAATTTTTGTATTCATCCAGCCGATCGAGCACCTGAAGTTCAAAAAACAGTTTTGACCCTTTTGAATCCTCAAAGACCAGACGCGACAGTTCCTGATCGATTTTCTTTTCCTCATCGGTTAAAGTATCCTTATCAAAAAATGTTTCCTGTGTCTTCGAAAATTCCTGATAATTCGTAATTTTTGCATCTGCAAGAACCTGATCCGCCGCAATGATCCGGGTGTATGCCTCTTCCAGTTCTTTTCTTTTTTCATCCAGCTTCGACCAGTCCTCACGCGGCAGCGAAGTTCCCCAGCTTTCGATCAGTTCGGCGTAAAACGGCATATCATACTGGGAATCTGTTGTCTGCCCTCCCGCCGGATAAATCGTCACTTCCAAAAACAAATGATAAAACAGCACCGTAAATACTGCTATAACAAGCAATACCCGGATATCCATGATTTTTTTACATTCTTTTATCAATATTTTCATGCCGGTTCCTCCTGATATGTAACCAGAAATACATCTTCCAGATTCGGCGTACAATTCCTACTGCCTTCCTCCGGCTTGCTGCTGTAATAACGCACCTGCATATGTTCCTGCTCCTGCCGCACAGAAAGAATCAGATGCGTGTCTTGAAATGCATCAAACGCACGGTCTTCCATCACACACTCATACACCTTTCCATCAAGCGTTTTACAAATATTGGAAACCGTGTCCATCCGGTATAGTTTACGTTCTTTTAACAGAATCACCTGATTGGCATTCGATTCAATATCCGACACAATATGCGTGGAAAGAATGACGATCCGGTCCTTTGACAACGTTGACAGGATATTGCGGAAGCGCGCCCGCTCTTTTGGATCAAGTCCCGCAGTCGGTTCATCCAGTATCAGAATTTTCGGATCATTTAACATTGCCTGTGCAATTCCCACCCGCTGGATCATTCCTCCGGAAAATTTTTTCATTTTTTTGTCTGCCACATCAGAAAGTCCGACCAGTTCAAGCAGTTGTTCTATCTTTTCTTTTGCGGTCTGCTTTGGCATATTTTTAAGTGCTGCCAGATAATCCAGATACTGCACGGGTGTGTTGTTTTTGTAATATCCAAACTGCTGCGGCAGATACCCCAGCAGATCCCGGTATTTTTCTCCGAGTTTTGCAACAGGAATCCCATCCCATAAAATTTCTCCCTGTGTAGGAACCAGCAGGGTTGCAATCATTTTTATGAGAGTTGTCTTTCCCGCACCGTTTGGGGCAAGCATTCCGTAAAGCCCATGCTCCATCTCAAGACTGATGTCTTCCACCGCCGGAAATTTTCCGTAACTTTTGCTAACATGCGAAAGAGTAAGCATCTTTTTTCTCCACCTTTCCTATTGATACGAACAAAAGACAAAAGCTTGCGGCAGTGACCGCGCCGTGCACCGCCAGCGGAACCGATGTAAAAAGAAACATCTGCACGCCAGTTTCCGCAAACCTTGCAATCACACACACACACGCCCAGACTGCGATCAGACCTGCATAAAACAGACCACCCGCACCTTTGTGACAGGCATATACACAGACCGAAGCAAACAAAAACACACTGCTGCTTCCCAGCAGAACCATACTCACAAATGCTTTTCCCGAAACATCCGTAAATAAAGCTTCTCCGGCCACATTGACCAGTATCATGATCACGCCTGCATACAGCATGCGAAGTCCCGACAGATAGCTCTTGGAATAGTGAAGCGAGCCGATCAGCTCCTGCATGTGGTTCTGCGCATCCAGCCACCATGCCAGTGCCGCAAACACCAGAAAACAGACAGGAAATCCTAAAAACACAATCATCCTCTGCGTTTCGGGCTGCTTGGCATACAACTGTCCGAGCCATCCGATTCCCAGATACAGACAGGCAACAATAAGCCAGATACTTCCGCTCTGATAAAATATGGCACGAATGCCTGGTCCCCAGTAAATTTCTTTGATTCTTTCCCACAGACTCTGCCGCTTTGGTATTGCTTTTTCCACAATTGTACGACATTCCTTCTGCATAACGCTATCCTCCGGGAATTCTACTGGAAGCAGTGGTATCTTCTGTTCTTTCTTCCATTCCTTTTCCTTCATCTTTGCACCTCCTGCCGAATCCTTTTTAACATCTGGTAAAACCGGGTCTTTACGGTACTCTCCGCAAGATCCATCTCCTCTGCAATCTGCGCAAATGTTTTCTCCTCAAAGCATTTTTTCTGAAAAATGCGAATCCATTCGCGCTCATAGGAAACGACAATATCCATAATCCGGCGAATCTCTTCTTTTTGAACCATATGCTCTGCCAGATCACGCACAGTTTTTTCCTCCTCTGTTTCCCATTGCAGGGGCTGCTGCAGTTTTTCCTTTTTATAACTTTTGCTGCGATAATAATCTGTGATCCTGTTGGCTGCCACACGGTATGCCCAGGTGCGGAAGCCCGCCTTTTTCTCATCAAACGCATAAATTCCCTGCAAAACCGTAATAAAAATTTCCTGTGTCAAATCAAGCGCAAGTTCCCTCTCTCCGGTCTGCCGGTAGGTAAACGCATAGATTTCCCGGTAGTATCGCTGGATCAGTTCATCCGCCGCTTTTTTATCCTGTTTTTTCTTAATTCTGCGGATTAACTGGTTGTCCGTCTGCATGCATGTTCACCGCCTTTATCTCCGTCACTCAGATATACGAAATATGATACAAAATAGTTGGGATTCTGAAAAGATTTTTCAAAAACAAAAAGAGCCGGTGCAAAATCAATTTGCACCGGTTTCCTTTTGTAACACTTTTATGCTTCCTTCCGCAGTTCCTTTGCCGCCTCCACAAGATGTTTCAAGCTGGCAACGGTCTCCGGTACGCCGCGGGTTTTTAATCCACAGTCCGGATTTACCCAGAGCTTCTCCGGAGCGATACGGGTGAGCATTTTTCAAGTGCTGCCTTGATTTCCTCTACTGACGGTACACGTGGGGAATGGATATCGTACACGCCCGGTCCTACCTCCGTCTTGAAATGGTTCTCCTTTAAAGAATCCAGAATCACCAGATCGGAACGGGATGCCTCAAACGTAATGACATCGGCATCCATGTCGTCGATTGCGCGGATGATATCGGTAAACTCGCTGTAGCACATATGGGTGTGGATCTGTGTCTGTGCTTTCACACCGCTGTGTACCAGACGGAATGCCGGAATTGCCCAGTCAAGATATTCTTTGTACCAGTCACTCCTGCGCAGCGGAAGCTTCTCACGGAGCGCCGCCTCGTCAACCTGGATCACACGGATACCGTTTGCCTCAAGATCGAGCACCTCATCCCGAATGGCAAGTGCGATCTGATAGGTGCTTTCCTTTAAGGAAATGTCCTCACGCGGGAAAGACCAGTTTAAAATCGTAACCGGACCGGTCAGCATGCCCTTCATCGGCTTCTTTGTCAGGCTCTGTGCATAAACGGACCAGTCCACGGTCATCGGCTTTTCGCGGGATACATCCCCCCAGATGACTGGCGGCTTCACGCAGCGGGTACCATAAGACTGCACCCATGCCTTCTCGGTAAACAGATAACCACTCAGCTGCTCGCCGAAATATTCCACCATGTCATTTCGCTCAAACTCCCCGTGCACCAGCACATCGAGTCCGATCTCCTTCTGGATCTGTACCCACTCAGCAATCTTCTTTTTATTAAATTCCACATAGGCTTCTTCGCTGATCTCTCCCTTGCGGCGTGCCGTACGGTTTTTCTTGACATCCGCAGTCTGTGGGAAAGAACCGATCGTTGTCGTCGGGAATACCGGCAGCGCAAACTCTTTTTTCTGAATCGCTTCACGCTCGTTTAAATACCGGAAGTCTGGTAAAGTCTTCCTCACGAATCGCTGCTACACGCTCCTGTACCGCATTGTTTCTGCAATCCGGACGGGTGGCAAACAAAGAGGTATTTTCCAGAAATGCCGTATCCAGTTTGTAATCAACGTCTGCCAGTTTCTTTAACTCTGCCAGTTCCTGCAGCTTCTCCTCTGCAAATGCAAAGTGCTCGGTATATTTTTCCGGAAGCTTTGTCTCATTTTTCAATGTATATGGCACATGAAGCAGGGAGCAGGAAGTATTTAACACCACATTGATGTTCTTCGCCTTAAGCGCATCGATCACTTCCAAAGTCTTTCCGTAGTTGTTCTTCCAGATATTTTTTCCATTGACAAGTCCTGCAAACAATACCTTATCCTGTGGAAAACCATTTGCTTCTACCAGTTCTTTTGTTCTTCTGCCCTCTAGGAAATCCAGACCGATTCCGTCAAAAGCAAGCGCTGTGATATTGCCATAACAGTCACGCACATCCCCGAAATAGGTCTGTAACAGTACTTTGCCTGGTCCCTTTTTTGCAAGGATTCTCTGATATAAGGTTTCGAATAATGCAATGTCTTCACTGGTCAGATCATGCACCAGATATGGTTCGTCAAACTGTACCCATTCTGCGCCGGCTGCAACAAACTTCTCAAGCAACCCTGCGTATGCAGCGCTCACGGCATCTGCATAATCTGTGGCCTGTTTCTTTCCCACATAACGCAGGAGTTTTAACAGGGTAAATGCACCGATGATCACCGGTTTTGTGGTAATGCCAAGGGCTTTTGCCTCTGCAAACTCGTCAAAGGGGTTGGTTCCGGCAAGTTTGATCTCTGTATTATCATCGATTTCCGGTACCATGTAATGATAGTTGGTGTTGAACCATTTTTTCATGGCAAGTGCCTTGACATCTCCGGCTGCTCCCTGATACCCCCTTGCCATGGCAAAATAGGTATCCAGTGCAGAAAGTCCAAGCTTTGTGTAGCGCTCTGGAATAATATTGAATAATACTGCCGTATCCAATGTCATATCATAGAAAGAAAAATCATTTGACGGAATGAAATCCAGTCCGGTATTTTCTGTAATGTCCACTGGGTTTTGCGGATTTCTTTTGCGGTATTTTGTAATTCTTCCGCAGAAATCTCACCGCGGAAATATTTTTCTGTTGTAAATTTCAGTTCCCGTAAGGACCCCACTCTCGGGTATCCGATAATTGATGTTTTCATTATGCTCTCCTGACGTACCATGTTGTAAAGTTTCTTTTATTTGTGGCTTAGTATAGCATACGTCAGTTTTTCTGCATAATATTTATTTTTGTGCTTTTGTTATAGTTTTATACTATATCCGCATCTAAAAAATGCAGCGACAAAAAATCGCCGGAGAGTTCCAGTAAATCGTAATTTCATTCAGCGAATAACACTCCCATACATCCAGAAAACATTTCATCGGCGGTGTATCCGGTGTGATCAGCCACTCTGCCTTTTCATCCACCGGAGCGGAGTTTGGACCGCCCACCACAAATCCCGGAATAGTCTCGTCGATTCCATCCGAAACAGTCACACGGTTATGCGGATTCTGACTAGCTTTTGTTCCCACGGCGGTCACATAACTATAGCCGGTTGCATTCACCCCAAGAATATAGTCCATCTGCGCCTGTGCCATTTTCTGGTAACGCGCTTCCCCGGTCAGAAGATGCGCAACTGCAAGGATCATGGCGCGGTTGAGCACGACCATGTTGCTGCCCCAGCCATATTCTTCTTTTGTCAGCGCGACAAAATATCCGCTGACATCTGCAATGTCACAGATTTTATCTGCCTCGTTTAAAAATGCCTGCCGGAATTTCTGCTGGCATACCTGAAAACGCTGTGTTTCCTTTGCTTCTTTTTTCTTTGCCCCAAACAGACAGGAAAGTCCCGCCAGACCGGACACATCCACCCAGCCCATATCGGTTGGATTTTCGTTGTTTTTAAATAGTTCTCCAGCTTGTCCAGATATGCGGCGTTGCCCGTGGTCACATACAGTTCCGCTGCCGCCCAGAGCCGCTCATCCAGATCCGAGGTATCCTCATAGCCGCCGGTATTGCAGCCTGCTGGATTTTCAAATCCGATAAACTGTGGATGCTGCATCAGCCAGTCCCACGCACGCACTGCGGCATCCTCCGCTTCCGCTGCAAATGTAGGCTCCCATGCCATATACACGCGGGACGCCAGTGCCATGACCGCTGCAAAATCCGCTGCCGCCATTGTCGATGCTGGAAACAGGATCATCTGCCGTTTGTCCTCACACGGCATCACAAAATTTGCATGGCGCATCGAAGTCAGCTTATGACAGACACTTCCATCCTCCATCTGCATTTTCAAAAGCCAGCGCAGCTCATACAGGCACTCACTTAAGACATCCGGCATCGCATCGTTGCTTTCCGGAATATTAAGTTTCGTAGAACTCGTCCGGAAGACGCTGCTGCGCATAGATCAGTGTGTGCAAGC
>ENA-OQKA01000304-OQKA01000304.1-human-gut-metagenome-genome-assembly--contig:-NODE-304-length-13630-cov-2.826705_pt1 | contig 13630 bp, 11 predicted proteins | sample MGYA00242644_ERZ504789 | MGnify/ENA primary metagenome ERZ504789 (study PRJEB26092, sample SAMD00036423) | human gut metagenome | host: Homo sapiens | study: EMG produced TPA metagenomics assembly of...
TAGCGAACAGGAACGGGAGAACTGCAGCTTGCAGATTACGGATTTACCGGTATTCCGGTATTTCAGGTCAGCAGTCCGGCCTCGAAAGCACTGTATCAGAAAAACAGGCAGAGCTTACCATTAATTTTCTGCCGGATTTTTCCGAAGATATGCTTGCGCAGGAACTGCAGCGCAGATTTTCACGGGATGCCGGGATACAGGATGCCGCAGAATCACTTCGTGGGCTTTTAAACCATAAACTGATTCCGGTTATACTTAAGGCAGCAGGCATTCCGGTTCATGAACACACGGAACGGATTTCCCAAAAGCAGACCAAAACGCTCTGCAGACAGATACAGACATTTCCTGTCCGCTTAAAAAAGGTAAGGGATTTTTCTGTTGCTCAGGTGTGCACAGGGGGAATCCACACGGAAGAAATCCACACAGATACGCTGGAATCACGGATTGTCCCGGGCATCTATTTCGTTGGTGAACTTTTGGATGTCGATGGAATCTGTGGGGGATATAATTTGCAATGGGCATGGTCCAGCGGACATGTCGCAGGAAGTAAAGTAGGTTCATAATGATTAAAATCAATCAGTTAAAGCTTCCAGTAGGACATTCCCAAAAAGATCTGGAAGATAAAATCAGAAAAACACTTCGTATTCCATCGAAAGAAACATTTCATTACGAGGTGATGCGGCGTTCCCTCGATGCACGGAAAAAGCCGTCATTGTTTTATGTATATTGCATCTATGTAACGATCCGTCAGGAAAACAGCATCGTAAAAAAACTGCATCAGCCTTCCGTCAGCTTTGTGACAGAAACCGGTTACCGTTTTTCGGAAATGGGGCATGAGCGTTTAAACCGGCGTCCGGTGATTGTGGGAGCCGGTCCCTGTGGTCTTTTTGCAGCCTGGCAGCTGACACTTGCAGGATATGCGCCGCTTATTTTAGAGCGCGGAAAACAGGTAGAAGACCGCAGTGCGGACGTTGAACGCTTCTGGAAAACCGGTATTCTGCAGCCGGATTCCAATGTACAGTTTGGAGAAGGTGGGGCAGGAACCTTTTCCGATGGAAAATTAAACACGGTGGTGAAGGATCCGTCCGGAAGAAACCGTTATGTACTGGAAACATTCGTAAAATTTGGGGCACCATCGGACATTCTTTATGATGCAAAACCACATATCGGAACCGATATTCTGGTGAAGGTGATCAAAAAATATGAGGGATTACCTGATCAAACACGGCGCGGAGTTTCGTTTTCAGACCTGTTTAAAAGACATTCAGATAAAAGAAAATGCACTGCATGCACTTGTGACGGAGGATGATACGGTGATTCCTGCCGATGTTGCCATTCTTGCACTTGGACACAGTGCAAGGGATACCTTTATGATGCTGCACCGGCACCAGCTTCCGATGGAAGCCAAAAATTTTGCCGTGGGATTCCGCGTGGAACATCCCCAGCAGATGATCGATGATGCCATGTACGGAAACGGAAAAAGAAACGCCCTGCGGCTTCCTGCCGCACCTTATAAGGTGACGTCCAATTTTCCAAACGGACGCGGGGTATATTCTTTTTGCATGTGTCCGGGCGGTTATGTCGTAAATGCTTCCTCCATGAAGGAAAAAACCTGTGTCAATGGTATGAGTTATTCGGGCAGAAGTGGGAAAAACGCAAATTCTGCCATTATTGTTTCGGTTTCCCCTGCCGATTACGGAGCACAGGATCCACTTGATGGCATGCACTTTCAGGAAACACTCGAACATAAAACTTATCAGCTGGGAAACGGAAAGATTCCGCAGCAGCTGTTTGGCGATTACCGGCAGAATATTGCAAGCCAAGGATATGGAGATTTTAATTCCCAGACAAAAGGGCAGACCTGCTTTGCAAATCTCAGAGGTCTGATGACAGAGGACATGGAACATTCCTTTTTGCTTGGAATGGAACATTTTTCGAACATTATTCCGCAGTTTGACCGGTCTGATGCGATTCTTTCCGGCATGGAAACACGCACCTCATCTCCGGTGCGGATCATGCGGGATACAAATGGAGAGAGCCGTGTGCACGGAATTTATCCGGGTGGAGAAGGCGCAGGATATGCGGGAGGCATTATGTCGGCAGCGATGGACGGTCTGCGTCTGGCTGATGATGTGATGAAACGTTATCATCCGGTTTATTAGAAAGAGAGAAAAAGTGAAACAAGAAGTAACACCAATGATGCAGCATTATCTGCAGACAAAAGAAGAATACAAAGACTGTATCCTGTTTTACCGTCTGGGTGATTTTTATGAAATGTTTTTCGAGGATGCCAAAACAGTTTCAAAGGAACTCGAACTGACGCTGACAGGAAAAAGCTGTGGACTGGAAGAACGGGCACCGATGTGCGGGGTTCCGTTTCATGCCGCAGACGGATATATCAACCGGCTGGTCAAAAAAGGATACAAAGTAGCAATCTGTGAACAGGTGGAAGATCCGAAACTGGCAAAAGGAATTGTCAAACGGGAAGTCATCCGTGTAGTCACTCCGGGAACAAACATTGATATGCAGTCGTTAGACGAGGCAAAAAACAATTATCTCATGTGTATCGTATATATCGGGGATAAATACGGCATTGCGACGACCGACGTTACGACCGGAGATTTCTTTGTAACGGAAGTGGACAGTGAACGAAAACTGTTGGATGAGCTGAATCGTTTCAGCCCGACAGAAATCATCTGCAACGAGCCGTTTTATATGAGCGGGGTAAATATCGATGATATGAAGGAGCGCATGGGAATTGCGGTATCCGCCCTGGATTCCTGGTATTTCGGGGATGATCTGGCAAAGGAAACGCTATTGTCCCATTTTCATGTACAGAGTCTGGAAGGGCTGGGACTGATGGATTACGACTGTGGTGTGATTGCCTCCGCGGCATTACTGAAATATCTGTATGAAACACAAAAGAACACCCTTTCTAATATTTTGGAACTCCGTCCGTATTCCATCGGGAAATATATGATCATTGACAGTTCCTCCCGGAGAAATCTCGAACTGGTAGAGACCATGCGGGAAAAACAAAAGCGTGGTTCCCTGCTCTGGGTACTGGATAAGACAAAGACGGCAATGGGTGCCAGACTTCTGCGCTCTTACGTGGAACAGCCGCTGATCGACAAAACAGAGATATTAAAACGGCAGGAACTGATTACAAATTTAAATGATCAGGAGATCACCCGGGAAGAATTGCGGGAATATTTAGGACCAATATATGATCTGGAACGTCTGATTACCAGAATTACATACCAGACCGCCAATCCGCGGGATATGATTGCTTTTTGCAATTCTTTAGAAATGCTGCCTCCGATTAAAACACTGCTTGAGGATTTAAAGGGAGAGCTTGCCACCGGAATCCGGGAACATTTTGACTGTCTGGAAGATCTGTGTGCACTTTTGAAGTCTTCCATCAACGATGATCCTTCGATTTCCGTACGTGACGGCAACATCATAAAAACCGGATACAATGAGGAAGTGGACCGGCTGCGGAACGCATCAACGGATGGAAAGAAATGGCTGGCAGACTTAGAGGGCAAAGAACGCGAAAAGACTGGAATTAAGAACCTGCGTATCAAATACAACAAAGTGTTTGGATATTATCTGGAAGTGACCAATTCCTTTAAGGATCAGGTGCCGGATTACTATGTGAGAAAGCAGACACTGACCAATGCCGAGCGCTATATTACGCCGGAATTAAAAGAACTCGAAGATACGATTCTCGGTTCCCAGGATCGTCTGGTCGAATTAGAATACGATCTGTTCCGCCAGATCCGGGATACCATCGCGGATAATGTTGCACGTATTCAGGCAACCGCACGGGCAGTGGCGCAGATTGATGTGTTTGTTTCCCTGGCACTTGTGGCAGGACAGAATAATTACTGCAAACCAAAGATCAACGAATCCGGCGTGATTGATATCAAAGGCGGCCGTCATCCGGTTGTCGAAAAAATGATTGTCAATGATATGTTTATAGACAATGACACGTATCTGGACAATCACAATAACCGGATTTCCATCATTACCGGTCCGAATATGGCAGGAAAATCTACCTATATGCGCCAGAGCGCACTGATCGTTCTGATGGCACAGATTGGAAGCTTTGTTCCGGCAGAATCTGCCAACATTGGAATTGTGGACCGGATTTTCACGCGTGTCGGGGCTTCAGATGATCTGGCAAGTGGGCAGAGTACCTTTATGGTAGAAATGAATGAAGTGGCAAATATTCTCCGCAATGCCACGGCGAATTCCCTTCTGATTCTGGATGAAATCGGACGCGGAACCAGTACTTTCGACGGACTCAGCATTGCCTGGGCGGTTGTCGAATATATCAGCAATCCCAAATTACTGGGAGCAAAAACACTGTTTGCCACACATTATCATGAACTGACGGAACTGGAAGGAAAATTAAACAGTGTCAATAATTACTGTATTGCGGTCAAGGAAAAAGGTGACGACATCGTCTTTTTGCGCAAGATTGTAAAGGGCGGCGCAGACAAAAGTTATGGAATACAGGTTGCTAAACTGGCAGGGATTCCGGAACTTGTGATTAACCGTGCAAAAGACATTGTAAACCAGCTTTCTGCAAACGATATTACGGAAACGGTGAAAAATATATCCGTGGAAGGACAAGCCTCCGGCAAAAAGAAAAAACCGCATCTCGATGAGGTGGATCTGACACAGATGTCATTGTTTGACACCGTAAAAGATGACGATATCATTCAGGAACTGCGGGACGTGGATATCAGCCACATGACCCCGATGGATGCACTCAATAAACTGTATGAACTTCAGAACAAAGTAAAAAACCGCTGGTAGGATATAAAAAAGGAAAAACGAATGAGCAAAATTGCGTTATTAAGTCAGGAGACAATTGATAAGATTGCAGCAGGAGAGGTCGTGGAACGCCCGAGTTCTGTGGTAAAGGAGCTTGTGGAAAACGCCATTGATGCAGGGGCATCCGCCATTACCGTGGAGATCAAAGAAGGGGGCATTTCCCTGATCCGCATCACAGACAATGGATGCGGAATTCCAAAAGAAGAAGTTCCACTGGCCTTTTTGCGGCATTCAACCAGCAAAATCCGCAGTGCAGAAGATCTGATGTGTGTACATTCTTTAGGATTCCGTGGGGAAGCACTCTCTAGCATTGCTGCTGTTTCCAGAGTGGAAATGATCACCAAACCAGCCGATGCCCTGACCGGCACCCGGTACGTGATCGAAGGCTCAAAAGAAATTGCAGACGAAGAAATCGGTGCTCCCGATGGCACAACATTTCTGGTCCGGGATCTGTTTTACAATACCCCTGCCAGACGCAAATTTTTAAAGACGGCACAGACAGAGGGCACCTACATCAGTGACATGCTGGAAAAACTTGCCCTGTCCCATCCGGATATTTCTTTTAAATATATCAACAACAACCAGACAAGACTGCACACTTCCGGAAACGGGAAAAAACGGGATCTCATTTACCATATTTACGGACGTGAGATTGCGGCGGCACTGTTAGAGGTAAACTACAAGGGAGAATATTTCTCCCTTTCCGGCTATATTGGAAAACCTGTGATTAACCGCGGAAACCGGAATTACGAAAACTATTTTATCAATGGACGCTACATCAAAAGTTCTCTGCTTTCCAGATCGATAGAAGAGGCTTATCATAATTTCCTGATGCAGCACCAGTATCCGTTTACAGTTTTGTATTTCACATTTCCGGAGGATACCCTAGATGTGAATGTGCATCCGACAAAAATGGAACTGCGGTTTGGACACAATCAGGAAATTTACAAAGAATTGTGTGATGTTCTCTTCGGACTGCTTTCCCATAAGGAACTGATTCCGGAAGTCCCGGTAGATGAAGCAGAACATAAAAAAAAGAATCTTCCCCCAGCATACAAAGAACCGATTCCGGAACCATTTGAAAAGCGCAGAATCAATGAAATCCGACAGCAGCATCACCAGCCTCCGATTTCGGAAAAACCGGTTTCTCCTGTGGCTTTGCCTGTGCCATCAAAAAAACGCACCGGCATTTGAGCCGTATGTGCCACAGCATCCGGATAAAACCATGGTACGGGAATCCTTTGATCCGTTCCCAAAGCGGGAGGAAACAGCCTCTCCTGTAGATATTCCAAAAAAACAACCGGTTGGCGAACAGATGACACTTGCCGCTGCTTCACCGGAATTTTTAACGGATGATGCCCGCAAAAAGCACCGGATCATCGGACAATTGTTTCAAACCTACTGGCTGATCGAATACGAGGATAAATTGTATATTATGGATCAGCATGCAGCACATGAAAAGGTACTTTTTGAACGGATGATGGCAAAATTAAAAGAAAAAGAATTTACATCCCAGGCAGTCAGCCCGCCCATTGTGCTGAGTCTGGATGCCCATGAGCAGGAAATGTTAGAGACGTATCTGCCGGAAATCAAAAAATTTGGGTATGAGATCGAAAATTTCGGTGGCAGAGAATATATGATCTCTGCAGTACCGGATAATCTGTACCATATTGACATGAAAGATCTGTTTATCGAAATGCTTGATGATTTTTCCAACCTGACCGGACGGCAGACGCCGGAACTGATACTGGAAAAAGTAGCCACCATGTCCTGCAAGGCAGCGGTAAAGGGAAATCATAGACTGAGCCTGCCGGAAGTGGATGCACTCATGACGGAATTACTGACGCTGGAAAATCCGTTTTGCTGTCCGCATGGAAGGCCGACCATCATTTCCATGTCAAAATACGAAATAGAGAAAAAATTTAAGAGGATTGTTTCATGAAACCACTTGTCATTCTTGCAGGTCCCACAGCCGTCGGGAAAACCGCTTTATCAATAAAACTTGCAAAAAAATAAACGGCGCCGTTATTTCCGCGGATTCGATGCAGGTATATAAACACATGGATATCGGTTCTGCAAAAGTCATGCCGGAAGAGATGAAAGGGATACCCCATTATCTGATCGATGTGTTAGAGCCATCCGAAGAGTTTAATATTGTCCGTTTTCAGCAGATGGCAAAAGAGGCCCTGCAGCAGATCTATGCCGCCGGACAGATCCCGATTATCGCCGGCGGAACCGGATTTTACATCCAGTCCCTGTTGTACGACATAGACTTTTCCAAAGAGGAATCCGATACGGCATACCGTACAGAACTTACGGCATTTGCAAAAGAATACGGGGCGCATGCCCTGCATGAAAAATTAAAAGAAATTGATCCGGTTTCTTATGAAACCATTCATGAAAATAATATCAAACGGGTCATCCGTGCACTGGAATTTTACCATCAGAATCATACGCCGATTTCCGCACACAACGAAAAAGAACATCAGAAAACATCTCCGTATCGTTTTGCATATTTTGTACTGACGGACGAACGGGAAAAATTATACCGGCGCATTGATCAGCGCGTGGACTTAATGATGGAGCAGGGACTTCTTACAGAAGTAAAAACGCTGTATGATATGGGATGCCGCAAAGATATGGTTTCCATGCAGGGACTGGGATACAAAGAAATTTTAGATTATCTGGACGGCAGCTGCTCCCTTGAGGAAGCGGTGTATGTGATCAAACGGGAAACCAGACATTTTGCGAAACGGCAGCTTACCTGGTTTCGCCGGGAAAAGGATGTCATCTGGCTGGACAAATCCGAATTCAATGACCGGGAAGATCAGATGTTACAGAAAATGACGGATGTTTTACACGAGAAAGGAATCATACAATGAATCAGTTACTGGAAGAAAAATATAAAGAACTTGGAATTTCCGAGAAAGTTTATGCATTTGGCGAAAAAATCGAACAGGAATTAAAAGAGCGTTTTGAAAAGATTGATGCAAATGCGGAAATACAATCAGATGAAAGTCATTGCAGCCATGCAGAAAAAACCGTGTGAGTGCAGAATGTTTTAATATTTCGAGCGGATACGGATATAATGATATGGGAAGAGATACTTTAGAGCGGGTATATGCAGACTGTTTTGGCGGGGAAGATGCGCTGGTCCGTCCACAGATCACCTGTGGAACCCATGCACTTGCGCTCGCGCTGATGTCCAATCTGCGTCCGGGCGATGAGCTTCTTTCTCCGGTCGGAAAACCGTACGACACTCTGGAAGAAGTAATTGGCATCCGCCCATCCAAAGGTTCCCTTGCCGAATACGGAATCACTTATTCCCAGGTGGATCTGCTGCCGGACGGTTCATTTGATTACGATGGAATCCGGAATGCAATCCATGAAAACACCCGCCTGGTAACCATCCAGCGCTCTAAGGGATACCAGACACGTCCAACGCTGTCGGTCGAGCGGATTGGGGAACTGATCACATTTATCAAAAATATCAAACCGGATGTCATCTGTATGGTTGACAATTGTTACGGAGAGTTTGTGGAAGACCGGGAGCCACTTGCAGTGGGAGCGGATATGATGGTCGGTTCTCTGATTAAAAACCCGGGAGGCGGCCTTGCTCCGATTGGCGGATACATTGTCGGTAAAAAGGAATGTGTGGAAAATGCGGCATATCGCCTGACTTCCCCTGGACTCGGAAAAGAAGTAGGAGCTTCGCTTGGTGTGATCCAGTCCTTTTATCAGGGCCTCTTTCTTGCACCGACCGTTGTAAGCGGTGCCTTAAAGGGAGCCATTTTTGCGGCAGATATTTATGAAAAACTGGGGTATAAAGTGGTTCCGGACAGTACAGAAAGCCGCCATGACATTATTCAGGCTGTGGAATTTCAAAACCGGGATGCCATGATTGCTTTCTGTGAAGGAATTCAGGCTGCTGCACCGGTAGACAGCTATGTCACTCCGGAGCCATGGGCAATGCCTGGTTATGACTGTGACGTTATTATGGCAGCAGGTGCATTCGTACAGGGTTCTTCCATCGAACTTTCCGCAGATGGCCCGGTGAAACCGCCATATGCCGTTTATTTTCAGGGGGGTCTGACATGGTACCATGCGAAGCTTGGAATTCTCATGCTTTACAGAAACTTTATGAACGTAACCTTGTTAATATAGATGAACTGTGCTAAAATAATATGAGTTTTCATGTGGCTTCGGAAAAGTAGAAAGGAACCTGTTTTGAGTCACATTTCAATGAAAAACCTGCCGGAATCGGAACGGCCTTACGAACGTTTTCAGATTCTTGGAGCAGAGGCGCTGTCGGATGCAGAGCTTCTTGCAATTATATTAAAGACAGGAACAAAGGATTATACGGCTTTGGATCTTGCGCGTGATCTTTTGTCGGAGTGTCAGGGAAATCTTTTGAATCTGTATGAAATCGGATATGAACAGCTTTTAGAACGCAGGGGCATTGGCCCGGTCAAGGCAACACAGCTGAAAGCAATTGCGGAGCTTTCCAAGCGCATTGCCAGAACCGGACGCGGATATCATTTATCCATGAACTGTCCGTCTTCCATCGCCGATTATTATATGGAAGAACTCCGGCACCGCAGGGAAGAGGCCTTTATGGCAGCTTTCTTTGATTCCAAATGCAAATTTTTAGGAGACAGTGTGATCGCAACCGGGAGCATCAGTTATGCATATGTTTCTCCCATGGAACTGTTTCGCAAAGCACTGCTTCGAAATGCTGTTATGATCGTTATCCTGCACAATCATCCGAGTGGAGACCCAACTCCAAGCACAGAAGACAAAAAGCTTACCGAACAGATTCGGGCAGGCGCCTCGGTGTTGGGATTAACCCTTGCTGATCATATCGTAATCGGAGATCAGCAGTATTTCAGTTTTCGCGAAAATAAATTGTTATAACACAAGAAAAGGGAGAAGACAATGAGTAACAATATTTATGGTATTGACTTCGGTACATGTAATTTTAAAGTATTCAGTAAATCCAGTGGAAAAGTGATATCTGAAAAAAACACCATTGCCATTATCAACAAAACGCAGATTTATGCGTATGGTGATGATGCCTATGCAATGTATGAAAAAGCACCGGAAAGCATCAACGTTACGTTTCCGGTTTCTACGGGAGTGATCGCAGATTACAATTTTCTGCAGACCATGATTTTTGATTATATTGAGAAAAAATTAAAAGGAAGAGTAAAGAATGCAGAATTTCTTGTCGCAGTACCGACAGACATTACCGATGTAGAAAAACGTGCATTCTTTGAACTTTTTTATAAAAGCAAATTTCGTCCGAAAAACGTTATGCTCTGTGAAAAACCACTTGCAGATGCCGTTGGACTTGGAATTGATGTAAATCAGCCTACCGGAGTTATGGTTGTGGATATGGGAGCAGACACGATCGAAATTTCTGTGATTTCTCTCGGAGGACTTGTACTCAGTGATCTGATGCATTTCGGGTCCAATCGTCTCGATGAGTCTATCATCAGCTATATCCGCAGGGAATTTAACCTTGTGATCGGAAAGAAAACCGCCAAAGCATTAAAAGAAGAGCTTGGAAGCGGACTTCCGGGAAGACAGGAAACGATGACCGTTGTTGGTCTGGATGTCGTAAGCGGTCTTCCGGTGGAACGTGAAATTACCGCAGAGGTTGTCTATGAAGCAATCAGAGCAAATCTTGAATCGATCTGTTCGTCTATCAAACTGATTCTGGAGAAAACACCACCGGAACTTGCTAGGGATATTATCTATGCAGGTATTTATATCACAGGCGGCGGATCAAAAATCAAAGATCTTGACCAGTTGTTTACACAGATTACAAATATTAAAGTAAATACCTGTGAGAATCCGGAAGAGAGCGCAGTCCGCGGTCTTTCAAAGATTGCTACGGACTCCAAATATAAACGGATTCCATTCAGCATGAAAAATACTACGTTAAAGTAAGAAACAAGGATTCGAGGATTTTATGAAAAAATTTCGCGGTTTTCGCAATAAGAAAAAGCATCTTTCAAGTAAATATATTTTGCTGATCCTTACCGGCGTGTGTATTGTTGCTCTGTTTACGAGTCTGGTATTTAATCTTTCCGGAGGTCCTTTAAATTCAGTTGCCGGATATGTATTTGTTCCGATGCAGAAGGGAATCAACAATGCCGGTTCCTGGATTTCAGGAAAAGCAAATGACTTTCAAACACTTGGAGAAGTTTTAAAAGAAAACAAAAAGCTTCAAAATCAGGTAGACGATCTGACCAATCAGTTAAACGTCACAAAGCTCGAACAATACGAACTGGATAATTACCGGGAACTTCTGGATCTGGATGATAAATATTCCGGATATCAGAAGGTCGCAGCAAATGTGATCGCCATGGACGGAACCAACTGGTTTTCAAGTTTTACGATTGACAAAGGTTCCAAAGAAGGCATCAAAAAAGGCATGAACGTCATTGCCGGAAGCGGTCTGGTCGGAATCGTCACAGACGTCGGTCCGAATTTTGCCAAGGTGCGAAGCATCATCGATGATTCTAGTAATGTAAGTTCCATGGTTCTGACCACAAAAGATAATTTCAATGTCGGTGGCAGCTTAAAGTCCATGAATCAGGATAAAGTGTTACCATTTACAGAACTTCGGGATGAAGATGATAAGGTAAAGGTCGGCGATCCGGTCGTGACTTCTTATGTGTCGGATCAGTATCAGGAAGGAATTCTGATTGGATACATTGCCTCCATTGAAAAAAATGCAAATAACCTGACAAAATCGGGAACCATTACGCCGGTCGTTGATTTCCAGCATCTGCGGGAGGTGCTTGTCATTACGACACTCAAAGACACCGGAGAAAAGGAACTGTCTTCCCAGAAGGCATCCGATACTCAGACAGAAACACAGGACAATACCGAAACACAAAAATCACAGGAGTAGGAAATGCGTAGAAAAATTGTGCTTTTTATTATTATAGCAATCTGTTTTCTCTTACAGACAACCGTTTTTCGAGCTTTGACATTTGCCAATATCGGTCCGAATCTGCTGATTATTGTGGTGTCTTCTTTTGGACTCATGCGTGGGAAAAAAGAAGGGCTGTGGGTTAGGATTCTTTTAGTGGATTGCTTATACGACATATTTTTTAGGGTTTTTATACTCGGAGGATATGCTTTACTTTATATGTACATCGGTTACATCAACGGATTGTTCAAAAAAAGATTTTACCCGGATGATATTAAGCTTCCGATGATTCTGATCGGCTCGAGTGATATCGTAAATAACCTGATGATCTATATCGTTATGTTTTTTATGCGCAGCCGGTTTTCTTTCTGGTATTATTTTACATCCGTCATACTACCGGAATTTGTTTATACCATGGTGATAACCATCTTTTTGTATTTTATTCTTCTCAAGATTAATCAGAAACTTGAGGAACACGAGAAAAGGAGAGCTATAAAATTTGAGTTATGATATCAAAGATTTTCTGAAGAAATTTTTCAGTTCGCGCCTTTTTGTGCTTGCTGCGGTATTTATCGTATTTTTCGGAATTATCCTTGCAAGAATCTTTACCCTTCAGGTCGTCAACGGAAAGTCTTATCAGGAAAACTTTTCTTTAAAGATTCAGATGAAGCAGCCGATCAATGCGGCACGTGGAAATATATATGACAAAAACGGAAAGCTTCTGGCTTACAATGAACTTGCATATTCCATTTCCATCAATGACAGTACAACCTATTCAAGCACAAAAGAAAAAAACAAGGCTGTCAATGCAGAACTTGCAGAGATTCTTACGGTTTTAAAGAATAATGGTGAAACGCTGAATAATGATTTCAAAATTGACCGGAAAAAAGACGGTACATACAGCTTTAATGTATCCGGTTCCTCGCTGAACCGTTTTCGTGCGGATGTTTTCGGAAAAGGCTCTGCCGATGATCTTGAATATGACAAGGAGACCGGAATCGATGAGGCAAATGCAACCGCAGAACAGATTATGGAATATCTGATGGGCAAAGACAACTTTGGCATCAGTTCGAAATATGATGGGGATCTGGCATACCGTATCGTTGTTGTTCGTTATGCCATGCTTGGAAACCGCTTTGCAAGATACAAGGAAGTAAAAATCGCAACCGATGTATCGGACAAGACCGTTGCTTATGTAAATGAGCACATGGACACACTAAGCGGCATTTCCGTCAACGAAGATATGATCCGGAAATACAACTACAGTGAATATTTTTCATCGATCATCGGATACACCGGACCGATTTCGGAATCGGAGTATACGGCACTACACAAAAAGAATAAAGATTATACCCAGAATGACACCGTCGGAAAAGCCGGGATGGAGCAGCATTACGAGACCTATCTGCGTGGGAAAAACGGAGAGCAGAAATTTTATATTGATAATGTAGGAAGAATTTCCGAAATTATCAGCAGCACCGATTCCGTAGCCGGAGATGACCTGTATCTGAGTATCGACGCAGATCTGCAGAAAGCTACCTATCTGGCATTGCAGAATGAGATTGCGGCGATTGTGTATTCCAATATCAAATCGGGCGAAATTCCGATCAACGATGTGTATACAGCCCTGATTGGCAACAGCGTCATCAACATAGAACACTTTTCAAAAGCGAAAGCCTCTGACACCGAAAAAAATGTGTTAAGTGTTTTTAAATCCCGACAGAAGACAACGCTTGGAAAAATAAAACAGGAACTGACCAGTTCACCGGAAGCGTTGAATACAATGTCCGATGAAGTGCTGGATGAATTTACTTACATTATTTCCATGTTAAAAGACGATCA
>ENA-OQKA01000305-OQKA01000305.1-human-gut-metagenome-genome-assembly--contig:-NODE-305-length-13452-cov-3.350844_pt1 | contig 13452 bp, 16 predicted proteins | sample MGYA00242644_ERZ504789 | MGnify/ENA primary metagenome ERZ504789 (study PRJEB26092, sample SAMD00036423) | human gut metagenome | host: Homo sapiens | study: EMG produced TPA metagenomics assembly of...
ATCCTCCCCTGTCGATCCACCTGCACTCGATATTCTGCTGATCCACCATCGGTTTTGTATCCTGCTGGTTTTAAATTTGCTTCGATGTCTGCGGTACGCTGTATCGTAGCATAATTGATTGGTGCAATTGCCATAGATCCGCTCCTACTCCGTCAGAATATTCATATTAAACACCCAGTTTTTTTTACGCATCTTGTTTAATGCTTTGGTATGTAACTGGGAAATACGTGATTCTGACACTTCCAATATTTTACTGATTTCTTTTAGGGTCATATCTTCATAATAATAAAGTTCAATAACGCGCCGCTCTTTCTCCGTCAGAAGTTCCAGGGATTCCGCCAGTTTTTCTTTTAATTCTTCTTCCTCCACCACTTCTTCCGGCTGTGAAAACCGGACCGGATGCGCCGAATCAATCATTGGCTCCGGACCGTTTTCTTCAAATTCATTCAAAGACACAACATTGGTCACCTTAAGCTGTGTCTGCCAGCTGCACAGTTCCTCATCCGTCAGCCCCAGCTGCTTTGCAAGTTCTTCATCCGAAGCTGTTTACCGGTCCTCATCTCGATCTGTTTCATCGCTTCATCAATTTTGCGCTGTCGCTGCCGGACACTTCTTGGAATCCAGTCCATTTTACGAATCTGGTCTAAAATAGCACCACGAATCCGCAAACTCGCATATGTTTCAAATTTTACATTTTTTTCCAGATCAAATTTATCAATTGCGTCAATCAGTCCGAAAATCCCATAACTGACCAGATCATCATATTCCACATTGTGTCCAAGATACATGCTGAGTCTTCCCGCTACGAGTTTTACAAGCTGCGCATATTCAATTATCAGCTGTTCTCTGGTCTCCTGCGTTTTCTTCTGACGATACGCATCCCAAAGTTTTTCTTTATCCGCAGTTTTCATCTACATCATTCCGCCCCGGTTAATTACTTTGTTTGTTGTTCCTCCTGAACCTCCGGCTGCTCCTGCGACTGCTCCTGTGCATCTTTGGCCTGTTCAGTATTTTCCTGTTCCCCAGAGCCTTCCGCTTCCTGCTCCTCTTTAGACTCTTCCATTTCTTCCCCGTTCTGGTCATCTTCCATATCCTTGAAGTTTCGGTCAATGATCATTTTTACCACACAACCGATCACATAAAACAGGACAAGTACCAGTAACAGCTGTCTTGTAAAATTCCAAAGTGACATGTGCGTAAGAATTGCAATCACACAGTCAATAAACCCTGCCGCCAACATAATAATAGCCGGTACACCATTGGTTTTCATCTTCTGTCCCTCTATATTACTTTAATTTCTTTTCCCACCGATTTAATTCTGAAATCTCCGGTCTCACAATCCAGTTCTACCGTACGTCCGTAATTTAAACCGGTATCCTCCGCGATCAGCGGGATCCTTAATTCTTTCAAAATAATTTTTGCTTCTTCCGCATTGCGTGCACCTACATTTCCCACAGACGAAAGTCCGCTCGTTTCAAACATGCATGCGCCCCCCGCGATCTTTGCCACAAGTCTTCTCTGATTTGCTCCCAAAGCCAGAATCTGTCTTAAAAGTTCACGGATTCCGGTATCCCCGAATTTTGCAATATTGGTATTATTTTTTAATTTTGTGCTGTCTGGCAGCATATAATGTACCAATCCACCGATTTTCGTCACCGGATCATAAAGTGTTAATCCGATACAAGAACCCAACCCCAGTGTCGTGAGTGTATTCGGAGCTTTTGCAGTTTTCAGGTCTGCCATTCCAACCTTGATCACTTCTCCCATATTCTACGATCTCCTCTATAACTGAATTCCAAGAGAGGATAAAATCTTTGCATAGGACTCTTCCTCAGGCATCAGGATAAAATATCCATTAATCATACGTTCATCGCCAAATTCTGTTTCAATCAGCAGCGCATTATTTCCGTACTGTCCAAACTGAATTGCCGGAACACTAAGAATCGCTCCCGCCATATCCACCGCAATATATGGAACGGATGGTAAAATCGTAAGATTTGTCATACTTGAAAGTGCAGACAGATACGAAGCCGTAATAATATTTCCGATTTCCTTCATGGCAGATAAATCCATCTCATCAAAAGGTGCATCGTTTTCCGGGTCTCTTCCCATCAGTTTGTTCACAAGATAATGGGCGGAATCCATGCGCATTAAAAACATCATGCTTCCTGTAATATCATGTGTTACTTCCAGAAAAATTCCGACAATAATCTCGTCTTCCGGACAAATTGCGGAACTCAGCTTAGAAGCTTCCATCAATTCTACTTTCGGAACATTCATATCAATCTGTTCATTGATCATGCTTGCCAGAGAAGTTGTTGCATTTCCCGCTCCGATATTTCCAATTTCGCGCAGTACGTCAATATACATTTCATTTACATTATCCAATGTAAAATCGTTCATCTTTTTCCTCCAATAACCATGTATAGTGAGGCATAGCCTCACTATACTCAGTTGTCTTATGTGTTATCTTTTTCGTCTACAATCGCATTGATTTCAAACAGGGAAATCAGCTGATCTCCGCTTGTTCCAATACCATTGATAAACGTATCTTTTACATGGTTTGAATTGATATTGTTATTTTCGATCTGATCCTCAGACAGATTTACAACCTCACAAACCTCATCTACAATCACACCTAAAGCCCCTTTATCTTCGATCTTTAAAATAATGATCCGGGATGCCGAAGTAAAGGTATCATCCTCAAGTCCCATTTTCAGACGGATACTCATAACCGGCACAATTTCGCCTCGAAGATTGATGATTCCCTTGAAATACTCCTGTGCCTTTGGCACACGGGTAATTTTCTGCATACGCACAATATTATCGACATAGCTGATATCAATTCCGTACTTTTCAGAACCGATCTGAACTACGATATACTGCTTTACTTCTTTTTCTTTATTTTTATTCTCATTTGTTTCAATCTGATTGTTTGCAATAGCCATCGTCATTCACCCCCATTACATCAGTGTGTTTGCATCCAGAATCAACGCAACTTCACCATCACCGAGGATTGTTGCACCGCTGATCAGCTTATTTCCATTGATATACTTGCCTAAAGACTTAATAACGATCTCCTGCTGTCCCATCAGATCGTCAACAACAAGTCCTACCTGACTGTCGCCTTTCTTTACAATAACAACGGTAAGGCTTTCCGGTTCTTCTTCTCTTGGTTCAATATCCAGAAGTTTGTCCAGACGAACAAGCGGAATAACGCTTCCACGCAGATGAATAACCTCTTTTGCTTCCACATACTTGATGCTGCTGACCGGTACACTCTCAATATTTGCAATGGACCCAAGGGCAATGGCATATTTTTCATCGCGGACTTCAACCATCAATGCCTGAATAATGGCAAGTGTCAGAGGAAGACGAACGGTAAATGTTGTTCCTTCCCCAAGTTTTGTCTTAACTTCCACATCACCGCCAAGCTGCTCAATGTTAGATTTTACAACATCCAGGCCAACGCCTCTTCCGGAAATATCCGTAATCTTCTTTGCCATGGAAAAACTTGGCATAAACAAAAGATTAATAACCTCTTTCTGTGTCATGACTTCGGCCTGTTCCGGTGTAATAATATTTCGCTCGATTGCCTTTGCTTTTACCGCTTCGGTATCAATTCCGTTACCGTCATCACCCACCTGGATAATAACGTTATTTCCTTCCTGATATGCATTCAGGAAAATATTTCCGACTTCCGGCTTTCCTCTCTGGATACGAAGCTCGGTGTCTTCCAGACCATGATCCGCAGAATTACGAAGCAAATGCTGTAACGGATCACCGATCTGATCCACTACGGTACGATCCAGCTCGGTATCTTCACCGGTCATAACCAGTTCCATCTTCTTATTCAATGTACGGGACAGATCACGAATCATACGTGGAAATTTATTTACAACGCTCTCAATTGGCACCATCCGGACTTTCATAACAGATTCATGAAGGCTTGTGGTGATTCGCTCCAGATATTCAATCTGTTCATGGAATCCCTGATTGGTAAAGCCTCCCTCTTCCGTTGAGCTGATGGATACCAGACTGTTCTTTGCAATGATAAGCTCGGATACCTGGTTCATAAGAGCATCCAGCTTTTCAATATCCACACGGACCGTACGGCTTGTCGCCGGTTTTCCTACACCGTTTTTCTTTGCCGGAGCCTTTTTCTTTTCCGGCGCTTTCTTTGGTTCAGCCTGTACTTCCGGTTTCGTCTCTGCCGGTTTTTCTTCTTTCTTTTCTTCCGTCTCAGTTTCTGTTACGCGTGGTGAAAAATCAGTCAGTTCTTCTCCAACGGCATCTTCAATCTCGGAAACATTCTTTGCAGCGTTCTGGATCTTGTCAAAGCTTTCCGGTGATGCGACATAAAAGCTGAATTCCTGTTCAAACTTTTCATCTTCAATATCCTGAGAGCTCGGACGATATACAAGAATCTCTCCAAAAGCCTCCACTTCGCGGAATACCAAAAATGCTCTGGCCGCTTTTAAAAGGCACTCTTTCTGGATCATAACCGTCATGCCGTAAATATGCATTCCACTGTCTTTTGCAGTCATAACGGCATCCCGCTCCTGATCCGTCAGATCAATCTGAAGATACAGTTTGTGGTCTCCATTGTCTGTCGGCGCCGCTGCTTCTTTTTCTGTTTCTGCAGGTGCTGCCTCTGCGGCAGCAGCCTCTCCGTTTGCTTTTGCGAGGAAATTGTTCAGTTCCTTGATAATGACTTCATTGTCTTCTTCCCCTTCATCAGAGGTTGCCTTAATATTTTCAAGATATCCGTCAATTGCATCCAGACACTTGAACAGCAGATCAATCATCTGACTGTCTACCTGGATTTTCTCGCTGCGGACTTCCTGGAACACATTTTCCATATCATGTGTCAGGTGCTGCATTCTCTTAAATCCCATTGTACCGGCCATTCCTTTTAAAGAATGGGCTGCACGGAAGATTTCATTGATAACGTCCTTGTTATCCGGTTCTTTTTCCAGTTCCATGATGCAGTCACTTAACGTCTGTAAATGTTCTGCACTTTCATCGATAAGATTTCAAGGTATTGGCTTACATCCATGTTATTTTACCCCACGTTTTTTGTGATTGTCTGTGCAACTTCATCCAGTGGTACAACTTCATCTACCACACCTGCTTCATAGATTGCCTTCGGCATTCCGTATACCACACAGGTTTCTTCGTTTTGTGCAATTACGCGAATCGGTTTTGATCTTCCCAGCGAAAGAATTCCGTTGGTTCCATCCGCTCCCATTCCTGTCAGGACAACACATACGATTTCATCATAGCTACTTGCTGTCAGTGAATCATACATAAGATTTGCACACGGCTTCAGTCCTCCGATTGCCGGTGTTGCATCATCGAGTACAATGCTGTTGTTTCCGTCTGCGGTTTTTGCAACTTTCAAATGTTTTCCGCCCGGAGCAATATAAACACATCCCTTTTGCAGCCGCTCTCCATGCTCTGCTTCCTTCACCCTGATTTTGCTCAGATCATCAAGTCTGTCAGCCATGGATTTGGTAAACCCCGGCGGCATATGCTGTACAAGTACAACCGGGGCATCCAGTTCTTTCGGAAGAAACGGAATCACACTCTGTAACGCTTTCGGTCCGCCTGTGGAACAAGCCAGTGCAACCAGTTTGTTCTTTCCGCCTGTCGCTTTCCGCATCATCGGTGCCTTTGCTGCCGGTTTTGCTGCCACACGGATACCTCCTGCTGTTTTTTGTGTTGCAAGAACAGCATTCAATATGCCAAGAAGCTGTCTTTTGAATGCCTCTCCTTTTGCCTCTATGATGTTTGTCGGTTTCGCCACAAAATCTATTGCTCCGCGCTCCATGGCTAAAATGGTAACATCTGCTTCCCTGCTGTCGGTAAGTGTACTTACCATAACCACATTTGCACGTATGCCTTCTTTTTGTAACTTTTCGAGTAACTGCAGTCCATCCATGCGTGGCATATTCACATCCAGAACCACACCATCATAACTGGTATGCTTCAGTTTTTCATATGCCTCAAGACCATCTCTGCAATAGTCTGTTGCTTGAAATTTACTGTCTGAATTGATTATATCACACATGACCCTTCTCATGAGTGCAGAATCATCAACTACCAAAATGTTTTTTTTCATATGAGTCACCCAACTTCTTTCCTGCGAATTCTTCTCTCTTCCTCAAAAACGAAGCGTACAATTTTTTCCCGGTCCCGGAGATCCCGGAACAGAAATTTTACCCGGTGAATGTACATTTCCTCTATCGCTGGATGTTTTTCTGTTGCAATCACCTGTCCCGGAAGATAAAAAGTTTCATCCGAATATTCATTTGTCAGTCTGATCACCAGAAGAATATTTTGGTTCTGTTTTATCCATTGTCCGGAGACAAAGCGGATTCCACCGCCACTGATATTCTGAATCGTTCCCTCACGTACCTGATCAATATATTCCGGCTTTTGAATTTCCGTAAACAATTCTTCCGTTGTCTGCATCTGTGCCGTCTGTTCCGATATTTCGTAATATTTTAACGGTGTCGTATAAGGAATCCGGAAAAATTCCCGGCGCTGAAATTTCTGTAATCCGGAAGTAATCACAATTCTGAGCAGATACAGATTTTCTTTGCGATAACGTTTCTTCACAACTGCTGTGCAGTTATACATACCGCCTTTTGTATAAAAAACAATGCTGCACTCCCTCTCCAGTTGAAATAACACCATTCTTCCACCACTTGTCGGCATAGAAATTTCCAATTCCTGGTCCGAAAAAATGTCGCTGACCGCACTTTGATAGATTTTCGCGATCTCTCCTCCATTATCTTCCTGGTTCGCTTCATGCAGCATTTTAATATCAATTTTGTCTCCCGGAGTAATCACATCTGAAAGTTTCATAATTATTCATCTCCCTATTTTCGGTTTGATAAAAAACTGGAAAACATCTGTGCTATTCCCCACCGTACCGGTGTCTTCTGCTGGGTGCCGTTTAACAGATGATCTGCAAGTTCTGAAATCGCCCTGGCAGATTTTGCATTCGGGTCACTCATGGTAACTGTCTTTTGCTGTCTTACTGCCCGTTCCAAAGCAGCATCCTGTGGAATCATCCCCAGATAATTCAGACTTCCATGTAAAAACTGAGATACTACAGAATTCACTTTCTCATAAATTGCCCGTCCTTCGTCCTGAGAATTTACCCGGTTGGTTACTATGTGGATGGTTGTCTCATCCTCCACAAAATTCGGGTTATGGTACAATGCTTTTAAAAGCGAATACGCATCCGTCAGGGAACTTGGTCCGGTGTGGATACCAGTAATACCTCAGGACTTGCCATAACAAATTCCAGAACCTGATCCGAGATTCCTGCCCCCGTATCAATCAGGATAAACTCTGCCAGTTCATTCAATGTGTCAATCGAATTTACAATATATAAAATCTGTTCTCTTGTAAGATTGTTCAATCCTATAATCCCGGACCCGCCGGATATAAAGCCGATATCCATCGGTCCCGGTGTAATAATTTCACGAATTGACTTTCCACGGTATATAAAATCAGACAAATTGTACTGTGGAATTGCGCCAAACATTACCTCAACGTTTGCAAGACCAAAATCAGCATCAAAAATAATTACCCGCTTGCCTGCTTTTCTGAGACATACAGCAAGATTTACCGCAAGATTCGACTTTCCGACTCCGCCTTTTCCGCTGGTAATTGTCACTACGCGTGCATTATTCTGATTATTCTGATTGTGCAGTTTTATTACATTTCGCAATTGTTCTGCCTGATCCATCACGAATTGCCCCCTAATAATTGTTTCACGATCTTTTGTGTATCAAATAATTCAATATCATCTGGTACATTCTGTCCATTTGTCGTATAAGACAGTTCCGCATCTGAATACAGCTTAATATTGAGCAAATTTCCATACGTTGATGTCTCATCCAGTTTTGTAAAAATCAGTTTAAACTCTGATATTGTGCGATAGGTATCTACAATATCAAGCAAATCTCTGTATTTCGTTGTAGCGCTGAGAACCAAATATACTTCACTTGTATATTCAGGGTCAACTCCCTGAATCAGGTTTCTGATATCTTCTTTCTGTTCCTCATTTTTATAGGAAAATCCAGCAGTATCAACAAAAACAAGATCGTATTCCGCATATTTTTCAATTGCTTCATTCAGTTCCTCTTTAGAATACACGATAGACATAGGTGCGTCAAGAATATTTGCATACACCTGAAGCTGTTCTGTTGCTGCAATCCGATAGGTATCTGCAGTAATAAACGCTACTTTTTTTTCATAATCCACTTTATATTTGGAAGCAATTTTGGCGATTGTTGTTGTTTTTCCGACGCCGGTAGGCCCGATAAAAAATACAACATGCGGTTTTGCTCCGCTTAAATCCAGTGATTTCGGCTGACCGAAACGCAAAATCAGTTTCTGGTAAACATTGGAAAGAATCGTATCCACACTGTGTCCCGGGCGGATAAATTTTTCAATTTCGCCAAGGATCTGATTGACATACTGTTCACTCACCTCGTTTTTCAACAGCGTGCTGTAGAGAATCCGGACAAAATTGAGTTCCTCCGAAGACGGACCCTTTGGTGTCTCCGGCTCCTTCGGATTTTTCCCGCCAAGAGATTTTTCCAGACGGTCAGATAAAACCTCAAGTCTTTCTTCTAATTTTTTCTCTTCATTTTCCTGTACCAGATTCTGTGATTGTGGCATACGTGCTGGCTCCTGTCTGGTCGCTTGTGCGTTACCTTCCTGTTCCTGCAGTTTCGGAATGGTAATCGGTTCATCCGCCGCAAGATTGATCATGTCGTGCAGTTTTCCTTCTTTTGCCATACTCTGTGTCATCTGTGCTGCCTGCATGGCATTGGAAAAATGTTCTTTTTCCTCCATTGCCGCAGTCACTTCAAATGTTGAATTCTTAAACGCACGAAACAGCCCCTTCGGTTTTACCTCACGGATGTTCATAATGACCGCGCGTTCTCCAAATTCTTCTTTTGCCTTTGCAATGGCTTCTTCCTGTGTTTTTCCCTGAAATTTATTAATTGTCATTTATGCTGTCACCATCCCTACCGATTGCAGCTCCACATCAGATTCTACTTCATTGTAAGAGACAACAATCAGATCTTTGAAATAATCTTCTGTGACGGTTTTTTTAAAATACTATACGCACAATTGGCGATGTAATAATGATCGGATTCTTTCCGAGGCTTTCGAGTTTCTCGGTTTCTGTCCGCACGGAATCCATAATTGCTTTTGTTTTCTCCGGGTCCATCGTCAGATATGCACCCTGCTCTGTCTGCTTGACCGAAGACATGATCTCCTGTTCCACTTTCGGATCGAGCGTAATGACACTGGTCGTTTCGTTCGACGGGAAATATTTGCTCGAAATTGCACGCTTCAGACTCTGCCTTACATATTCCGTCAGCACATCCGTATCTCTGGATGTCTGTGCATGATCTGCCAGCGATTCAAAAATAGACAAAAGATCCCTGATCGAAATGCCTTCCCGCAAAAGATTCTGCAGTACTTTCTGAATCTCTCCAAGGCCAAGAAGTTTCGGCGTGAGCTCGTCCACAAGAACCGGATTGGATTCTTTTAAGTTGTTGACCAGGTTCTGTACATCCTGTCTGGTCAGAAGCTCTGCGATGTGGCTTCGGATTACTTCTGTCAAATGCGTCGCAATGATAGACGGTGCATCAACTACGGTGTATCCAAGACTCTCTGCACGTTCTCTCTGCGCTTCCGTAATCCAGATGGCCGGAAGATGGAAAGACGGTTCAAATGTAGGAATACCTGTAATTTCTTCCTCCACATACCCCGGATTCATCGCCATATAATGATCAAAAAGAATTTCTCCTTCCGTTACCTGCACGCCTTTGATCTTGATAATGTACTGATTCGGATTTAACTGGATATTATCCCTCAGGCGGATAATCGGAACAACCGTACCAAGTTCAAGTGCAATCTGCCGCCGGATCATTACCACACGATCCAGAAGATCTCCACCCTGGTTTACATCTGCCAGCGGAATAATACCATATCCGAATTCGAGTTCGATCGGATCGACCTGAAGCAGGGAAACCACATTCTCCGGTTTCCGGATCTCTTCCGCCTCCGTCTCCGCCTGCTGTACTTCTTCCTCAATATTTTCTTCGCCGATATTCTTGCTGATATTTTTGCCGGCGATGATAAACACCAGACCAAGTGCAATAAATAAAACCGGATTTAACGGAGTAAAAATTCCGAGGAAAACCAGCACGGAACCTACAATATAAAGTACCCTCGGAATTCCAAAAAGCTGCTTAACCAGAATTCCGGAAAAGTCTGCCTCGTTTGATCCCTTGGTAACAAGTATACCGGTTGCAAGAGAAATCAGAAGAGACGGAATCTGGGACACCAGACCATCACCGATGGTCAGCAGACCATACTGCTGAATGGCATCTGCAAATCCAAGTCCCTGATTCATAACTCCCATAATGGTTCCGCCGATCAAGTTAATAAAGGTGATGATCAGACCTGCCGTAGCATCTCCCTTTACATACTTTGTGGCACCATCCATCGCGCCGAAGAAACTAGATTCTCTCTGAATCTTTTCCCGTCGTTCCTTTGCCTCCGCATCGGTGATCGCACCGGTATTTAAGTCCGCATCAATCGCCATCTGTTTACCAGGCATGGCATCGAGTGTAAATCTGGCGGTTACTTCGGATACACGTTCCGAACCTTTATTGATAACAATAAACTGAATCAATACGAGGACAATAAATACAATGGAACCGACCACCATATTTCCTCCGCCGACGAACGAACCGAATGTCTTAACAACGTTACCAGGATCTCCCGTCAGAAGAATCAGACGGGTGGAAGATACGTTCAGAGAAATTCGAAAAATAGTCGTAAACAAAAGTAATGTCGGGAAGAAAGACATATCCAGTACTTCCCGAACAAACAATACATTAAATACAATAATTAAGGCGATGGAAATGTTAAATGCAAGCATCACATCCAGCAATACGGATGGAATCGGAACAATGAAGAAAACTACTGCCGCCAAAAGATATAAACCTACACCAATATCCGCTTTCTTCAGCATCCTGCACAACCTCCTTTCGCACCTGTTTGTTGTATAACTGCACTACTGTATATTTTTGGCCTTGTATACGGCAGCAAGAACTTCTGCCACAGCCTGGTAAAGCTCCGGCGGAATTTCTGCTCCCACATCAACATTGTGATAGAGCATACGTGCCAGAGGCTTATTTTCAACAATTTCAATTTTATTCTCCCTCGCCACTTCCTTAATCTTTTGCGCAAGGTAATCTTCTCCTTTTGCAAGGACAACCGGGGCAGAACTGACTTCCGCCTCATATTTCAATGCTACGGCAAAATGCGTCGGGTTCGTGATGACTACATCCGCCTTGGGCACATCCTGCATCATTCGCTTCTGGGATACCTCCTGCATTTTACGGCGCTGCCGTCCTTTGATCTGCGGATCTCCCTCTGTATTTTTGTATTCATCTTTTACTTCCTGCTTGGTCATCTTCATATCTTCATTAAACTTATGTTTCTGATAGATAAAGTCAGCCAGACCAATCACAAGATAAACAATACTGATTTTTATTCCCGTATTGATAATCAGAGTCCCCACAAGCGCAACCGCCTGATTCAGTCCCAGATCATACAACGCAAACAGATCATTTGCATTATCTTTTATGGAAGTATACGCGATATATATGATGATCACAATCTTTAAAATGGATTTCACCAGTTCAAAGAGCGAATCTTTCGAAAAGATACGTTTGAATCCGTTCAATGGATTCAGCTTGGAAAGTTCCGGTTTCATGGGTTTTGTGGAAACTTTCCATCCTACCTGCACAATGCTGACCAGAAGCGTAACAACAAACCCAAACGCCATAAACGGAAGCATAATGATCAGGCTTTTCAAGGTAACGGAGGCAATCAGGCCTGCCACAGCCTGTACCGACAATCCGCCCTCATTTATTTTAACAAAATCCGGCATATTTTCATAGATGTAAGAAAAAATATCTATGAATTTTCCTCCCACAAAGGAAACAAAAATTTTCAGGCAGAGAAACAAAACTATCAGATCAAATGCCGAATTCAGTTCGCGGCTTTTTGCAACCTTACCTTCATCTCTGGCATCTTTTAATTTCTTGGCGGTTGCAGGTTCTGTCTTCTCGCCGCCTTCGCCGTCTTTTGCAAACCATTGCAGATTATAATGCAATATTCGATTCTGATTTTTTTCGTCAATACAAACCTTCTGCAACAAGCTTCACCATCGTCTTTATTTCATCAAAAATATAATTTGCCACATTCGGCAACAGGAACACGATCAGATACAAAACAACAAATCCAACCAGAATCTTCAACTGCATACCGATCGAAAACATATTCATCTGCGGTGCCACACGTGCCATAATTCCAAGTACACAGTTCAAAACCATAATACAGGCAAAAAACGGAAGAAAAATCCGAAACCCTATGATGAATGAATCTCCCATATAGCGTGTGATTGCAGATAACAGATGATCCCATGCAAATTTCTGGTGGGCAATCGGAATTACGGAAAAAGAATCCGTAACCGCACGTACCAGATAGGTATAAAAATCAGATGTAATCAAAAGAAGCAGAACCAGATAATAATACAGATTTCCTGTCAGTGTGGTTTCTGTTCCCATGTCCTGATTAAATTCGGTAGACATGGACAGACCAATATCCATATCTATAATATTTCCTGCAAACAAAACAATGGAATTACAGATGCTTGCCGCATACCCAATCAGCAGTCCCGTAATTCCCTCTTTGATCACAACTACCGCATACCCGACAACACTTGCGTATGTCAGCTCCGGCCGATCTACTACATTGTATAAAAGCAATGAGACAAAAAATGAAAATCCGATTTTAATCTGATTGGGAATTCCCTGCTGCCCCAATAACGGGGCCACATACACAAAACAGGTAACTCTTACCAGAATCAGCAGAAAATATTCAAAATTTTCAAGTGTAAATACATAATTAACCATATCTTTTTATCAAATCACATACTCAGATAGGTACTGAAATTCGACCACAGACGCTCCACCAGTTCGGTCATGTTATTTAACATCCAAGAGCCGCAAAGGATCATTGCAGCAAATACCGCAATAATCTTTGGAACAAACGTAAGTGTCTGCTCCTGAATGGATGTAACCGTCTGAAAAATACTGATAATCAGACCAACCACCAGAGAAACCAGAAGCAGCGGTGCCGACGTGATCAGAATGGTATAAATTGCATCTCTTGCAATATCAAGAACTGCACCCTGTGAAATCATACGGTATCCTCCTAATAAAATGTCTGGACGTAGGGATTTTATGACAAGACTCCCATCCATCCGCCAAGAACAAACAACAAACTACTTAAACGGCAACGTAAATGGTTGTACGGAGAAGCATCATCATACCC
>ENA-OQKA01000307-OQKA01000307.1-human-gut-metagenome-genome-assembly--contig:-NODE-307-length-13372-cov-3.303058_pt1 | contig 13372 bp, 15 predicted proteins | sample MGYA00242644_ERZ504789 | MGnify/ENA primary metagenome ERZ504789 (study PRJEB26092, sample SAMD00036423) | human gut metagenome | host: Homo sapiens | study: EMG produced TPA metagenomics assembly of...
GCGCACGCGCATCACCAAGGCGGTTGAGGACCAGCTGCGCCCCGGCGAGGTCACCTCAACGTTCGGCAACTACCAGACGGTCGCCGAGCTGATGGCCGCGCAGAAGTCGGCCGCCAAGTCCACCGCCTCGACCATCAGGGCGACCGTGACCGAGGCCGTGAACGCCTCGAACAAAGCATCGACCGGCAAATGGGGCGAGAGCCTGGCGGCCGCCGAGGAGCGCCAGAAGGCGTACGCCAAGGAGGTCGGCGGTGCCGCCCAGGACTACACCGACCAGATAAGGGACGAGCTGGACAAGGCCCTCAAGGAGTACGCCGACGACGGGGACACCACGCTGGAGGAGGCGCTGAAGAAGTACTCCGACGACGGCAACCTGACCCTTGACGAGGTGCTGCGCCTGTACACCGACACGTCGATAGAGCAAAGCGAGAGCGTGCTCAAGCAGATAGACGAGGCCAACAAGGAGTACCTGGAAGGCGTCACGGGCAAGTTGGACGAACGGCTGACGAGCGCCGAGGGCGAGGTGGATGGGCTGCAGAAACAGCTCGACCAGCTGCCGACGGATATCCGCAAGAAGATCGTTGACATGCTCAACAGCGAGGTGAACACCACGGGTGGCTGGGTGTACGAGGAGCCCGGCCAAGGCATCCTGGTGTACGACAAAAAGCCCGAGAGCGCCACCAAGTGCGTCAAGATAGGCGGCGGAATCATCGGCGTGGCCAACTCCAAGTACTCCAGCGGCGCGTGGAGGTGGCGCACGGCCATAACCGGCGACGGCGTGACCGCCGACGAGCTGACCACGGGCCGCATCAAAGGCGGGAACTCGTACTGGGACCTCGACAGCGGGGCCTTCTACCTGCGCGACGGCTCCATCTTCATGACCGACAGCAACGGCAACAGGGTCTATATCAACGCCACCAACGGCTTCCAGATATACGACAAGAACGGCTCCATCATCGCGGGCACCGTGCTGGTGGGCAGCACCTCCATGTTCCGCTGCAACATGGTCGGCACGTCGTCAACCAACTACATCACCACCGGCACGACGGCGAGCAACCACCCGGGAGCGTCGTTCGTGACCGGCTCGACCGAGTACTGCACCATCGAGGCCGTCCACGCGAAGGACAGCCCCACGGCGAGCTCGACCGACGGCGTGGGCATATCCGCCTGCGGCTACGGCTTCCTGGCAGCCAACCGCTACTACCGCCAGACGTGGCTGACGACCCCCTACTACGCGGGCTACATGAGCCATCCCGACGAGCAGCTGTACATGAGGAGCGGCAACAGCAACGCGGGCGGCTCGGCGTACGTGAAGCTGCAGGAGAACTCCAACAACTACGTGTACCTGGATAGCAGCCGCGCAGACATTGGGTCGTCGGGCACCGCCAGGATACTCGCCCCGAAGTTCGCCATAGGAACCAGCCCGAGCAGCGGCGGCACCTACGGGTACACGGGCTCCACGCAGTTCATCGGGTGCATCACCAACAACGGCAACAACTGGAAGTGGGGCACCATCAACGTGGTGAACGGAATCATCACCGGCATGAGCAGCATCACGGGAAACTAGACCAGCGAGAGAGGAAACGGAATGTTCTACCACCTTGTGCAGCAGCCCGAAGCGCCGCAGGCACTCGACGGTGCGCCGAAGCCGCCCGAGGCGCTTCCGGTGTTCGAGTGCATCAGCGACCCGGCCACGGCGCGGGCCATCGTGGAATCGGAAGACGTGTTCGAGTTCGACGGCAAGGGCGGCTTCACGCTCGTGTCCAGCCCCGTGGCCGTCATGGACGCGGAAGGCGGAGAGGCTAACGCCGTGGACTTCTCGGCGCTCACCGACGAGGAGATATGCGGGGTCCACAGAGCGCAGCCCGGCGACATATCGCGGACACTTGCGGCCGAAGGAAAGGAATGAGGCATGGCAACGCACGAGCTTACGCTCAACCTCAAGAAGACCAACATAGCGCCGCCCGTCATCACCGTGCACCAGGGCGACAGCGCCGAGGTCCTGAAGGCCGCCATCTACGACGGCGACAAGAAGGCGGCCCTGACGGGCTGCAAGGTGCACCTCATGGCTGCGAAGCCCGACCACACCTACGTGGAGCAGCAGTTCACTGGCATCAGCGACAACGTGGCCACCGTGACGGTCGACCCCGCCGTCTTCGGCGTGGCCGGGCTGCTCAAGGTGTGCTACGTGCGCGTGCGGAACGCGGCAGGGCTGGACGCCACCACCGAGAACGTCCTGGTGAACGTGCTGCCCTCGGCGAGCGCGTCGGGCGAGATATCCGGCCCGTACGTCGATGCGGTGGAGGCGATCATCGCGAACCTCAAAGGGCAGCTAGCCGACGTGAGCGCGCTGAACGCGCAGATGCAGAAGGCCGAGGCCTCCCGCGCGAGCGCGGAAAACCAGCGCGCCACGAACGAGAAGGCACGCCAGACCGACGAAACCAAGCGCGCAGAGGCCGAGGAGAAGCGAGCCACGGCGGAAAGCGACCGCGTGACCGAGGCGTCGCAGCTGAAGACGGCCTCGCAAGCCGCCACGGCTGCGGCAAACGGCGCGGCCTCGAACGCCGACGCGGCGGCAAACATCGCCCTGCAGATAGCCAACAGCGTGGCGCAGGGCAGCGCGGGCAGCTCGGACATGGCCAAGCAGAAGCAGCAGATAGCCGACCTGTACGGCAAGCTGGCCGACGCCACGGGCGCGTTCATCTACGACGACGGCACCGTGTACTGCCCCGCCTCCAAGGCCAGTGCATCTGGCAGCACCATCACGTTCGGGAGCACCTGCACGGCGTCCGGCACAACCCTCAACCTCAAGTAGAAAGGCAACGAAATGGCACAAGCGAAAACCCATCGGTGGGCGGCATCGGCTACGAGGTCATCGACGATATCGCGCGCAGCAACGCGCAGACGGCGCTCAACAACGCCGAGTACAACCGCCAGGGCCAAATCGGCAAGTACGCGGGCAGAACATCGCCACCATCCTGGCGGGAGAGATCGGCAGCGGCAGCGTGTACGACGCGCTGCACAAGAGAGCCGCCAACGGCAACTTCGCGGGCCTGCGCGTGGGAGACTACATCGACGTGCCGCTGGTAAGCGCGTCGGGCGTGGCGGCCCAGCAGTCCGTGCGCTTCCTCCTGGCGCACTTCGACCCGTACTACTGCTGCGGCGACAGCTCCAAAGGCCACCACATCGCCTTCGTGGCCTCCGCGCCCATCGCCGTGGCCAAGACCGTGACCGGCGTTGCCAACGACAGCTTCCTGAATGTGGAACACGACCAACACGAACCAGGGCACCGCCGACCAGAAAATGCCCCTACCCCAACTAGCAACCTCAAGGCGTGGGAGACGGCCTTCGAGGCGTGCCTGCCCGAGAGCCTGACCAAGTATCTGCTTACCCAGCGCGTCCTGCTGGAGGAGCGTTACAGCGCAAGCGGCGCGCTCAACGACTCCAACTCGTGGAGCGGGCAGGATATCGGCAAGGTGTTCTCGCTGTCCGAGATGGAGGTGTACGGATGCCCGGTGTGGGGAACCAAGGGCTACAGCGTGGGCTTCGACTGCCAGTTCGACCTGTTCCGCGACACGGCGCACCGTCTCAACGGAAATCGGTACAGTTGGTGGTTGCGTTCCGTCGTGGGTGGCTCCTCGTCCGGCGTGTGCTGCGTCATCAGCAGCGGCCGTGCCGGCTGCTATTCGGCGACGTACACCTGGGTTCGCCCCGCCCCGGCTTCCTCGTCGGCTAGCCAGCCGAGTAGGCCCCAGGGCCGAAAGCAGAGCGCGGAGAGGAAGGAAGGCGCGACCATCGGGCGCGAGCCCGTAAATACGCACCCCGCGAGGGTGGCCGGACGCTGCTTGCATGGCGCGGCGCTCCGTGGCTTCGCCGCGTTTCATGGCCATACCTCAAGCGGCTGTCAGAGCCACATTGCAAGCCGTGCGGGGTGCCCTCTATGAACTCAGAGCAAAGAAGGGCCGCACGCCGCAAGCGCCGCGAGGAGAAGCGGGCCAAGGCAAAGGCCGAGCGCGTCAAGGCGTGCACGCTTGAGACCGTGGCCGACCTCAACAGCCTGTGCAAGGCTTCAAAGCAGGCCGCGCGGGGCGTCATGTGGAAGTCGTCCACGCAGCGGTACATGAGAAGCTACTTGCGCAACGCCGTCCTGTCCCGCCGCGACCTTTTGGAGGGCTGCGACATATGCCGGGGCTTCATCCGCTTCGACCTGTGGGAGCGCGGCAAGCTGCGCCATATCAGCGCCGTGCACTTCCCCGAGCGCGTGGTGCAGAAGTCGCTGTCGCAGAACGCGCTCGTGCCCGCGATCGTGCCCACCCTCATAGCCGCGAACTCTGCCAATATCAAGGGGCGCGGCACCGACTACGCCCTGAAGCTGCTCAAGCGCCACCTGGCCGACCACTGGAGGCAGCACGGCCGCGAGGGCTACATCCTCCTGGGCGACTTCTCCGACTACTTCGCGCGCATAGCGCACCAACCCGTCAAAGACCAGGTGGCCTCCGCGCTGCTAGATCCGCGCGTGGTCGCCTTGGAGCACCGCCTGATAGACGCGCAGGGCGATGTGGGCCTGGGGCTGGGCAGCGAGCCGAACCAGATATGCGCCGTGGCCCACCCCAACTGCATCGACCACTATGTGACCGAGATGCTGCGCCCCGAGTCTTACGGGCGCTACATGGACGACTTCTACCTGATACACGAGTCCAAGGACTACTTGCAGGTGTGCCTGCTGCTGATAGAGGGCAAATGCGCCGAGCTGGGCATCGGGCTGAACCCGCGCAAGACGCGCGTGGTGAAGCTCACGCGCGGGTTCACGTGGCTGAAGAAGCGCATCTTCTACACGGAGACGGGCCGCATAGTCGTGAAGCCGTGCCGAGACTCCATAACGCGGGAGCGCCGCAAACTCAAGAAGATGGCCCGCATGGTCGCCGATGGCATCATGACCCCCGAGCAGGTGGAGCAGAGCTACCAGAGCTGGCGCGGAGGCATGAAGCGGCTGGACGCGCACCGCAGCGTGCGGGCCATGGACGCGCTGTACCGCAGCCTGTTCGGAAATCCCGCGGGGGGGTTGCTCAATGCAATCCAAACCTGGAGGCGACACGGATGGGAACATGCCACTACCCTAGCAACGGAAGGAACGACCCATGACGGAACAGGAAATCGCCGGGGAGATCAACGGCTACAAACAGCAGCTTGAGCAGAGCGACTACAAGGTCATGAAGGCGGTGGAGCGCATCTTCTCCGCATCGTCCATCACCGACCTGCTCTCGGCCATCGCCGCAGCTGCCAAGGAGGTGGCCGAAATCATCTCGCAGCGCCAGACGTGGCGCGACCGCATCAACGAGCTGGAAGCCATGGAGCCCGACCAGCCGGAAGCGCCGCAGGAGTAGCGAGCGCCCCTTCGGGGGCGCTTTTCTTTTGCCCGGCGACACCTCGCGGACAATCGCGGCAGCGATTCGAGGAGGTGAGAAAACGAATGACCGACGTGCTGGAAATCTTCGCGCCGTACGGCCCCGGGTCGCTTTTCGGCGCACTGCTCGTCCTAGTGGTCCTGTACTTCGGCAAGCAGTTCCTCGAAGAGTTCAAGGCCCAGAACGAGCGCAAGGCGAACATCGACCTCAAGCGCGAAGAGCGAAAGCAAGACGAGGTGAACGAGCGGGCGCAGCGCGACCGCGAGCGCAGCCAGATGGAGGGCCGCATCGCCGCGCAGATGGAACGCAGCAACGCGCTGATGGAGGCTATGAAGGCGCTCATGGAGTCCGTCGTGACCTCCAATGAGGTGCTGCACGCCGACCTGGCGAACAGCCAGGCGCGCAGCCAGGGCATGGCGGCGAAGGTCGACCACATCGCCGACCGCGTTGACCTGCTCTACAAGGAATCGGCTCGATAGAAAGGAATCCGAAATGACAGAAATGCAAGCAATCGCAGCCATCGTGCTGTCTTTCGCCGTGCCGTTCGCGGTGCAGCTGATCAAGCCGAGGCCATGACCGGCAAGGCCGCGCGCATCCTGGCGCTGGGCTGCTCGCTCCTGGCGGGCGTCGTGACCGGCTTCGTGGGCGGCGTGCCCGGCAGACCCGGGCGCATGGGTCACGTGCGCCTTGCCGTGGTAGCGCGTGCAGGCGGCTACACGCTGTTCAAGTCGTAGGCATCGACATCCAAGTGGCTCGACGCCCTGCTGGGCGTGACCGTAGGCGGGAAGGAGTAGGCAATGGCTAAACTGTTCATCATCTGCGGCCACGGCGCTGGCGACCCCGGCTGCTGCGCAGGCGGCTGCACCGAGGCCGAGCGCGTTCGCGCCCTGGGCCAGCGAATCAAGGAACTGGGCGGTTCCGAGGTCGAGCTGGGCGATACGTCCCGCAACTGGTACGCCGACGGCGGGCTTAACCGCCTGAGCACCGACGCGCCAGTGGTGGAGCTGCACATGGACGCCAGCGGCATCGCCACGGCCCACGGCGCGCACGTCATCATCAAGGAGGGCTTTGAGCCTGACGAGTACGACAATGCGCTGGCCGACAAGCTGGCGGCGTTCATGCCCGGGCGCTCCGAGAAGCTGGTGCGCCGTTCCGACCTCGCGAACCCGAACCGAGCCGCCGCGCGCGGCATCAACTACCGCCTGTGCGAGAACGGCTTCATCGACAACGACGGCGACCGCGAGAAGTTCAACGGCAACCTGGACGAGCTGGCGCGCATCTACCTGGAATGCTTCGGCATCACTGCTGGAAGCGCCCCCGCAGCCGTCCCGCAGCCGCAGCCTGCGCAGCAGGAAACGACCGAGAACTTCGGCGGCACCTACCGCTGCACTGTGGACTACCTGCGCGTGCGCGACGCCCCCGGCCTGGGCGGCACCGAGGTGGCGCACTATTCCAGCGGCGAGACCGTGACGCTGGATAACTGGTACAAGATCGCCGACGGCTACGTGTGGGGCCGATACACGGGCTACAGCGGCGCAACGCGCTACATCGCCGTGGGCAAGGCCACGGGCAAGCCAGAGGCCGACGACTATCTGGTGAAGGTGGGATAGGCCATGCCGTACCCGAGCCCCGCAGACGAGGAGCGCAACGGCGGGTGCGGCCCCATCCTCGCGGCGGTCGTCCTGCTGTTCATCGTCCTGGCCGCCGCCAGCTGCGCGTCGCAGGCCATGGGAGCGCAAGACGTGACCGTGAGGCAAGCCCGCACGGACGGCCCCATATACGACCTGCCCGAGGGCATCGGCCAGGAAATCGTGTGCGACGAGCGCAACCGCGAGTACCTGCTGCTTACCACCGAGCAGGGCGGCGTGTTCCTCATGCCGTACATGGACGAGGACGGCGAGCAGGAGATCATGCCGCAGGCCTAGAACGCAAAGAAGCCGCCCCGTATGGAGCGGCTTCTTTCTATCTGACGAGCAATACGAACGCCCGCCTAACGACGAACACGCGTATGTGTTCGTCTACTGAACAGTTGGTGGAGGCGCGGAGAATCGAACTCCGGTCCACGAAAGCCCCCTGATTGGCATCTCCAAGCTCAGTCGCTGGTTTAGTCTCGGACGCTTTGCGCGCAGCGACACGCTCGCGGCATCCCAACCGGTTCGGTCTTAGCCTGCGCCATACCGATTACGTGCGCAGGAGCATTCCCCTAAAATGACGTCGCGCCGGTGTCGGGGAAATCACCGGGTTGACGCGCCGCTATAAACTAAGCAGCGAGAGCCATAGGCTCAAAAGAAGAGTTGTTGTCAATTCAATTTGACGGTACCCCTGTTTAACGAGGCGAGGAGACCTCGGCTTGCTTCCTCTCTCAGAGCTATCGTGTCGAAACCAGTCGCCCCCAAATGTTGGGAAAGTCTGGATGGTATCGGGCCTGCAAACACCCGATAACCGTCGACTTTTCAAGGAACATGCGGGGTGAACCCCGCTCGTGGATAGCTATCTTACCACGTTCTAAAGGCAGACAGCCGCTCTATGCACGAGCTGTGAAGACCCTAATGTGCACTGCACTTCGCACTTTTGATACCGATCGCGTCACGTATATTTTCGCCAAGCAAAATTGACCCGTCGAAAGGACCGTTATGGATACCAAACAGCAACTCGTCAATGCCCTCGCAGGCCTGGGCTCAACCATTACCGAAGCCATGGATGTCATCGAAGGCTTTGTCCCCTGCGGACATCCCGCCCTCACGGTTTCGAACGCCCTTGTTGCGCTGGACGCTGACGATGATGCGGCTCTCGCCCAGCAGCTTGAGACCGTCGAGGGCTTTATCGACCACGTGAGCGAGAACCGCGGCGTGGCCGCCTACCACGGCATCGAGGTCGAGCTCGCGGGTCCCAAGGCCGATCTGCTCGCAGCAATCCGCGAGATAGGCGCCCTTATGCAGATCGCAGGCGTCAAGAACACCCAGGTCAACGAGTGGGTCTACCGCAGTCTGGCAGCACTCGACAGCTCCGACGAAAAGGCAGCCGAGCAGCTCGCAGAAAGTCACGCCATCAAGGCCGAGCTTTTGTAAATAGCAGACGCGGGCCCCTTGGCGCATCGTCGTCCAAGAGGCCCGCAAACAGTTCGCGTCAACCGATAGCCGCGCCGCCGCGTTCGGCTAAAGCAAGAATCGGCATCATTTGGCGCGGGGTCTTTGCTGCAAGATCGGCATGTTCGAGCAGCTTGCGATCGTTGGTCACCAAGTAATCGACCTGCGCGCGCTTGCACGCGGCGAGCACCAAGTTGTCCTCGTAATCGCGATGGAGCGCTAAGTATTTGTCGGCCAGCCAAAGGTCCGACGCATCTGCACCCACGGCCGTGGCGTTTTCGGTCATGTTCCGAACAAACGCCAGCGCCGCATCGCCAATCGCGCGGGCAGAAGCCTCGTCGAGTGCTCCCCCGCTGGCAAGAACGCTACGCTTCAGCTCGTGTTGGACAACGTACAGCACGTCCTTAGCGATATGCACCGGAAAGAACAGCAATGCCCCCGCCTCCGTCGCCTGCCCAATTAACGCGCGTGCGGCAAGCGACTCAGCATGGTCGGCGCAAAACGAATCAACCCATACGTTGGCATCCACCATTATTTTGAGGGGAGCCTCGCTCACAGGATCATCCCCTTTTGGCGATAGCGCTCGTCCATGGCTTCGGAATAGATTGCGTCCCAACCGCGATCGTCGGATACGGGCGACGTAGCGATGTCCAGGTCCGCGTAAAGCTGATCTGCCGCCGCCCATGATGCGGCGAACGGAGTATCGGGCGCGACGGTCTGCCGCCGGTCGTCGACGGCCGCAAGCACTTCCTCGCACTGCCCGCCACCCTGCGCGACCTTGGCCACCACCTTTTTGATGAGCTCGGGCAGTGACCCGCCCGAAAGCCGCAGCACCTCCTCGGCACGATTCTTGACCTGGCGATCTACGCGAACATTCACCTGCGCCATGCCGCTAACAGCACCCACGTCGATCCCGCTCCCTTCAATTGCTAGCTCTGCTAGCCACACTATATAGAGAAGCTAGCACATGGTCAAACGCAAAAGGCCTGCGCCCAGACGACACCGATGCCGTCTGGGCGCAGGCCAGATAACGTGGGCGAACACGTCTGCTAACGCAGGTACGCCTTTGCGTTGCCCAGGCTGTAGGCAATCGTCGAGCCGTTGTGCAGCAGCGACGACGCTTGCGGGGTAATCGCGCCGGTAATGCCCAGCGCCAGGAGCGCTGAGTTGGTGAGCATCACCTTAGAGTAGGAGCTCGTCAGACGATCAACGAGGCCCTGACTCATGCGGCGCAGGCGCACGATCGCGGCAAGATCCGTATCGGTCAGGATGATGTCGGCAACCTCCTTGGCGATGTCGCTTCCGCCACCCATCGCCAAGCCCACGTCGGCCAAACCGAGCGCCGGCGAATCGTTGACACCGTCGCCCACCATGGCAACGTGGCGCCCCTCGCCCTTAATGCGCTCCACATACGCGTACTTGTCCTCGGGCAGCAGCTCGGCCTTAAACTCGTCGACCCCCGCCTCGCGAGCAATGCGCTCGGCCGTGCGCTCCGAGTCGCCCGTGAGCATAACGACATGCTTAACGCCCAACGCGTGCAGGTCGGCGATGGCCTCACGGACCCCGGCCTTGAGCGGATCCTCGATGCCGAGCACGCCGACGACCTTTCCATCGACCGCCAGATACAGCGGCGACAGGCCCTGCATCTGGGACTCAATGCGCTCCTTAATGTCAGAATCGAGCTGCGCGCTCTCGTCCTCAAACACAAAGTGTGCCGAGCCGATAATCGCGCGACGCCCTTCGATGGACGAAGCAATACCATGCGCCACGATGTACTCGACCGCAGCATGGCGCTCGCGGTGCTCGAGCCCGCGCTCGCGGGCGGCGTTGACCACGGCACGCGCCACCGGATGCGGGAAATGCTCCTCCAGGCAGGCAGAAAGGCGCAGGACCTCGTCCTCGCTCCAGCCGTCGGTCGTCAGCACGCAAGCCAGGCGCGGCTGCGCCTCGGTGAGCGTGCCAGTCTTATCAAACACAATGGTGTCGGCCTTGGCAAACGACTCAAAGTACTTTGCGCCCTTGACCATGACGCCCATCTTGGCAGCATCGCTCATAGCGGTCATGACGGCGACGGAACCCGTGAGCTTGAGTGCGCACGAGTAGTCGACCATCAGCGCCGCCGAGGTCTTGATAAGGCTGCGCGTGGTGAGCGCAACCAGGCCCGCGAGCAGGAAGTTCCACGGGACGATCTTGTTGGCGAGGTCCTCCATATGCGACTGGCCCTCGGATTTGAGCGAGTCGGCCGTCTGCACGAGCGAGACGATCGAGCGCAGTTTGGTCTGCGCCGTGTTGGCGCGCACGCGCACCAAGATGCTGCCGTCTTCCACGACGGTACCGGCGAACACGTCGTCGCCCACGCTGCGCTCAACGGCCAGCGGCTCGCCGGTCAGGGTCGCCTGGTTGACCATAGCGCTCCCCTGCTCGACAACACCGTCGATGCAAATGGACATGCCAGTGCGCACGGCGACCAGATCGCCGGGCTCAAGCTCGGTGGCGGCAACGCTCACCTCGGTGTCGCCGACCACTTTTTGTGCCTTATCAGGCACGTCGAGCAGCGAGTTGATGAGCTCGTTTTCGCTCATGGCGCGTGTGTAGTCCTCGAGCAATTCGCCCACATTGAGCAGGAACATCGTCTGGCCCGCGGTATCGACATCACGTTTGACAAACGAGATACCGATGGCCGAAGCGTCGAGCACGGGAACGGTCAGGCGCGGCTGCGCCAGCTCATGAAGGGCAGCGCGCAAAAATGCCATGTAACCGGCCACGACAAACACCGCACGCAGAGGCGTCGGCAAGAACCAGCGGCGCGCGTAGTGGGCGCCGACGAGTGTCGCCAGGTCCATAACGAGTTTGTGCTTGCGCGGCTCAAGCTGCATCACATAGCCCGACTTGGCATCAGCGATAGCTTGAGCATCGAGTGCGCCCAAGGCGTCGAGCACGCTCGCGCGACGTGGCTCGTCGTATTCGAGCGCCATCTGGCCAATACGGCCATATACGCGCACCTTGTGCACGCCGTCGATATCGCCGCTGAGCTTAAGAAGTGCATCGAGATCGCTCTCTGGCACAGGACCCGCCAATTGAAGACGGGTCCTGCCGGGGATCTCGCTGATAATCGAGAATCTCATAGTTTGTGCCTGGGAGCGTTACTCGGCTGCCTCGTCAGCAGCGGCCTCGCTCTGGGTGATGTAAGCAGCCTCGGCAACCATGTCGTCGACATTAGCCTTGGCCTGCTCGACCATGTCCTGGTAGCCGTTCTTGATGCGCATGCCGCACGCGATACCCTGCACGCAGGCATTCTTGACCGGAGCGCTGGTAAGCAGCTTGATGCCGGCCGTGCCAAGCAGAAAACCGCCACCGACAAGCAGGGTATTGAACGTCGACTTCTTCATGTTGCTTCTCCCTTTTGCCGCATTGGACGCGGCATGGTGCTTCAGCACCCGAGTAAACAAGTTTGCTCGAGCACGCTTTTGAAATATCTCAATTTTATCTAACTATCTAGGTCAGCCATGGCTAACCTTTTGAAAATTAACGATGCGGAGTAACCGATTGTCAATGTGAGAAAGGGACTGTCCCTTTGCCCCTTCTTACAACTGCCAGGTAGCTGCTTCCTTTTGCAGCGCCACCATGCGGGCGAATTCTCCACCTGCCGCCTTGAGCTTCGCCGGAGCGCCCTGCTCGGCTACCACGCCATCCTTGAGCACAACGATCTTGTCGGCATTTTCCACCGTGCGCATACGGTGGGCAATCACGATAACCGTCTTGCCTGCAAGCAGGCGGGAGAGCGCCTGCTGCACCACGGTCTCGTTCTCCACATCCAAGCTCGCCGTCGCCTCGTCCAGCAACACGATCGGCGCGTCTTTGAGCAGCGCACGGGCGATGGAGATACGCTGGCGCTCACCACCGGAGAGCTTGGAGCCGTTCTCGCCAATCATAGTGTCATAGCCCTGCGGCATGCGGTTTACGAACTCGTCGCAGTTGGCGGCACGCGCGGCGGCAAGCACTTCCTCATCGGTGGCATCGCGTCGGCCAAGACGAATGTTACCCATCACCGTGTCGTCAAAGAGCAGCACGTCTTGGAACACAATGGCGTAGTCGCGCAGCAGGACCTCGGGGTCCACGCTCGCAACATCCACGCCGCCCACGGTGACCGTGCCTTCGGTGACGTCCCAAAAGCGCGCGGCCAGGCGGCTCACCGTGGACTTACCGGAGCCCGAAGGACCGACCAGCGCCGTGACCTCGCCCTCCTTGGCGGTAAAGCTCACGTCGGTCAAGACCTTCTCGCCGGCTCGGCCGTCCTCGCCCGCGCCATAGCCAAATGCCACGTGATCGAACACCACGTCGTGGCCCACGGGCTCAAACTTCTCGCTGCCCCGCGCCATGGGCTCCTCCATGATGGAGCGCATGCGCTTGGCCGACGACTCAGCGGCAAACAGCTCGGACATCAGCATCAGCGCTTGATCAAAGGGCGCATAGATGCGGCTCACCATAAGCAGGAAGGCAAACATCACCAAAAAGTCGACCTGGCCGGAAGCGACCATCTCGGCGCCCGTGACCAACGTGGTGGCAATCCCCAAGCGCAGGATGGCAAAGGCGGAGTTGACCAAAAGTCCGTTAGCGAGCTCGCCTCTGGTGGTCTCGCGCTCCTCGGCATCGATCACGGCGTTGAGTCCCTCAAGATAATGGGCCTCCTGGTTGGTAGCGCGGATCTCGCACACGCAGTCGAGCGTCTCCTGAATCGCCTCGGTGACCTTGACCTTCTCGGCGCGTACGCGGTCGACACCGGGGTCATGGGGCCGCGCGTCAGGTCAGCACGGCAAGGCCACGGGCACGCTCCAAAACGCCGCACTCGCCAGCTGCCAGCAAAAAGACAGCGACGACACG
>ENA-OQKA01000314-OQKA01000314.1-human-gut-metagenome-genome-assembly--contig:-NODE-314-length-13175-cov-1.967811_pt1 | contig 13175 bp, 13 predicted proteins | sample MGYA00242644_ERZ504789 | MGnify/ENA primary metagenome ERZ504789 (study PRJEB26092, sample SAMD00036423) | human gut metagenome | host: Homo sapiens | study: EMG produced TPA metagenomics assembly of...
GGGGCTTTCCCCTCTGAGCTTTTTGCAGGTGCAGCTGCTCACCAGCTTGATGCTGTTTTTGTCCAACGCCCTGCCCAATGTGGCCGGCATGGGCTCCATCGAGACGGCATTCCTGCTGGTGTTTCGGCAGCTTTCTGGAGCGCGGCGAGGTGATGAGCGTGATGATGCTCTACCGCATCGCCAGCTATTATGTGGTGTTCGCCGCCAGCGCCGTGGGCTTCTTCTTTGCCCAGCGGCATCTGGGCCAAATGGGAGCGGAGCCGCCAAAGGAGGCATGACTCTTATGAAGGAAAAAGGCATTCTGTCCCGGTTCGGCATTGTCATTTTAGTGCTGCTTGCACTGGTGCTGATCTTTCCTTCCGCAAAGATCGATCTTGCATCCGGGATCAAGGCCAGCACACAGGCCAGTATCCGGGTGGAGCACATTCAGAACTTTGCCCGCTCCGCAGAGATGGATGTTCAGCTGCTTTCTGCCGACGACCCTGCCTATCAGCAGATCGCAAACGTGCTCTCCGGCCTTACCTGCGTCAAGCGGTTCAACCAGCAGTATTCCTCCTACAGCCACGAATACCCGGTGGATTCCGTCACTGTGAGCTACTACGATGATGCCGAGAACAATAATCTCCTGTTCACCGTCTACTCCGATGGCACCGCCATCGTGAACAGCCAGTTCGTAAAGGTCAAAGCGCCCAAAGGCGGCGCGGAGGAAGTGTATCAAAAGCTGGCGGAGATCGTGAAGTAAACCCTCTCAGGCATCGCTGAGCGATGCCAGCTCCCCCGAAAGGGGAGCTTCTTTGCATCTGGCTTAAACGTTTTTCTTCAAACCAAAAGTAGTATCTTTCCGTACTTGCGCATGAAGCTCGCCCTTCGGGAGAGCTGCCGCCGCAGGCGGCTGAGAGGGTTGTTTCCCTTATAAAAACAAAAATCGGGGCACGCAGGTGGTCAAGCTGCATGTCCCGTTTTTAGTTTCTTTTGCTACACGGTGCGGTACCAATCACACCGAATGCCGCGCATCGAGCCGTGGGAGCAAACTAAACCACAGCTCAACTTGAAAAAAGAGAATGGAATGGAGGAATTGGCGTTTGCGCAGCAATGAAAGCCCCAGTGGGGCTTTTAAGCCACAAAGCGGTCTTGCGTAAGCAAGATGGAGTGGCCTCGCCACGACAAACTTGGGGATCACCTGACACAGCTCCGCAGCTCTGCCATGGCGGATCCGGTTTTCGCAGAAGCCCTTGCAGAGGCTTCCGCTTTTCTGGTGCAACGTGGTTAGATTTGTCTAACCTCGTTGCGAGAACAGAATACCACAGCCGGTTAGTCTTGTCAACCCTTATTTTGCGATTTTTTTCGCAAAATAGGTGCGCCGCCGGGATTTCGGCGCTTTTTCTACATTCTGCCCAAAGAAAGCCCTTTGCTTTGGAAGAAAACCCACTTGTTATCTATTGCTTTTTAAAGTGGTTCTTGCTATTATAGTAACGCAAGATTTTGTGGGCAGGTTTTCATTTTTGTCTACACCTTGTAGTCGGGGCTGCCACAATCGGCAGTTCAAGACCGTTTTGCCCCCAGAAAGCCGCCATACAGAGCGGTTTTTCAAAGGCTCATTAGTTAGAAAACGCTAACTGCGTAATGGAGCAAGGAGGTTCCAATGATCAATTTTGAACAGTGGGAAGGCTTTGAGGGCCGCATCTGGAAAGAAGAAGTCAATGTGCGCGACTTCATCCAGAAGAACTACACCCCGTATGACGGCGACGAAAGCTTTCTGGCCGGCCCCACCGAGGCGACCGACAAGCTGTGGGGTGCCCTGCAGAAGCTGCAGAAGGCCGAGCGCGCCAAGGGCGGCGTGCTGGATATGGAGACCGAAGTGGTCAGCAGCCTGACCGCTTACGGCCCCGGCTATATCGACGAAAGCCTGAAGGATCTGGAGCAGATCGTGGGTCTGCAGACCGACAAGCCCCTCAAGCGCGCCTTCATGCCCTACGGCGGCATCAAGATGGCAGAGCAGGCCTGCACCACCTACGGCTATCAGCCCAGCGAGGAGCTGCACAAGATCTTTACCGACTACACCCGCACCCACAATCAGGCTGTGTTCGATGCCTACACCCCGGAGATGAAGGCTGCCCGCCACACCCACATCATCACCGGCCTGCCCGACACCTACGGCCGCGGCCGCATCGTGGGCGACTACCGCCGCGTGGCCCTGTACGGCATCGATGCACTGATCAAGTTCAAGCAGGAGGACTTCGCCAACTGCGGCGACGGCACCATGACCGACGACGTGATCCGCCTGCGCGAGGAGATCGCACGCCAGATCAGTGCCCTGAAGGGCATGAAGAAGATGGCCGAGGCCTACGGCTATGATATCTCTCAGCCTGCAAAGAACGCCAAGGAGGCCTGCCAGTGGCTGTATTTCGGGTATCTTGCCGCCATCAAGACCCAGAACGGCGCTGCCATGAGCGTGGGCCGCATCTCCACCTTCCTGGATATCTATATCCAGCGCGATCTGGACAACGGCATCCTGACCGAGACCCAGGCTCAGGAGCTGATCGACCACATGGTCATGAAGTTCCGCATGGTCAAGTTTGACCCGCATCCCCAGCTACAACCAGCTGGTTCTCCGGCGACCCCGTGTGGGCAACGCTGGAAGTGGGCGGCATCGGCATGGATGGCCGCAGCATGGTCACCAAGAACTGCTACCGCTTCCTGCACACGCTGGAAAACATGGGCCCCGCACCGGAGCCGAACCTGACCGTTCTGTACTCCTCCGCCCTACCGGAGAGCTTCAAGAATACGCCGCCAAGGTGTCCATCGATACCAGCTCTGTCCAGTACGAGAATGACGACGTGATGAAGCCCGTGTGGGGCGATGATTACTCCATCTGCTGCTGCGTGTCTGCCACCCAGACCGGCAAGGAGATGCAGTTCTTCGGCGCACGTGCGAACCTCGCCAAGTGCCTGCTCTACGCCATCAACGGCGGCGTCGACGAGAAGCTCGGCGAGCAGGTCGGCCCTGCTTACGCCCCATCACCGCCGAGTACCTCGACTACGGCGAGGTCACGGCCAAGTACGACGTCATGATGGACTGGCTGGCCGGGCTGTATGTCAACATCCTGAACCTCATCCAGTATATGCACGACAAGTACTACTATGAGGCTGCCGAGATGGCCCTGATCGACACCGATGTCCGCCGCACCTTTGCGACCGGTATTGCCGGCTTCAGCCATGTGGTCGACTCCCTGTCCGCCATCAAGTACGCCAAGGTCAAGTGCATCCGCAACGAGCAGGGCCTCGTCACCGATTACGAGATCGAGGGCGACTTCCCGAAGTACGGCAACGATGATGACCGCGCCGATGACATCGCCGTCGAGCTGCTGCGCAGCTCTCGAGAGATCAAGCGCCGCCACACCTACCGCAACTCCGAGGCTACCACCTCGATCCTGACCATCACCTCCAACGTCGTCTACGGCAAGGCCACCGGCGCTATCAAGGGATTGATGGCGTTCATAGGTTCCGGTGACATCACCGGCGACCTGTTACGCGCGTTCGGCATCGAGGAGGACAACCCGATATTGGGGTTCCTTCTTGATTTGCGCACTCAGGCCGTGGACACGTTCGCCACCGCCAAGCGCAACGTCGGCGACTTCATCAACGGTTTCATGGCGACCGGCCCCGTGCAGGCGGCCATGGACCTGTTCTCGCGTCTCGGACGACACGGTGGCAGGTCTCGTCGGTGGCGGCAAGGCCGTGGCCGGCGAGTTCCTTCAGGTGTTCGAGTCCATGGGGGCCGGTCTGGGAGGCGCGGCCGGCATGGGCGACAAGCTCGGCGCTGCGTTCAACGGCGCGTTGCAGGTCGTGGGATTCGTCGTGGACAAGCTCGGCGCGTTCGGCGACTGGGTGGCCGAGCACGCGGACCCAATCTCGGCCGCGCTAGTGGGAATCGGTGCAGGGTTCGCCGCGTTCAAGACCTACACGGCCGTCGCCACGGTCGTTGATATGCTCAAGGGCTTCAGCCTGGCGACCGAAGTCGCGGCGGCCAAGCAATGGCTGCTCAACGCGGCCATGAACGCCAACCCGGTCCTGCTCGTCGTCACCGCGATCAGCGCATTGGTGGCCGCTTTGACGTGGTTCTTCACCCAGACCGAGACCGGCCGGCAACTATGGCAGCAGTTCATGGACTGGCTGGCCACCATCTGGCAGAACGTGCAGGAGGCATGGCAAACGGTCTGGAACGCTATAAGCCAGTTCCTTACCGACACGTGGAACGCGATAACAGCGTTCATGGAGCCGATAATCGCCGGAATCACGCAGTTCATCACCGACAACATGGACACCATACAGGCCATATGGCAAGGCGTATGGGGAGCCATCAGCACCTACTTCACCGGCATATGGAACGGGATAAAGATCTGCGTGGAAACCGTCATAAACGTGATACGCGGCATCATCCAGACCGTCACGGCTGTAATCAACGGCGACTGGCAGGGCGCGTGGAATGGAATCAAAAGCATCTTCACGGGCATCTGGGACGGCATGAAGGCGTTCGTCAAGAACGCGCTCGACACCATCAAAGGCGTGATCGTCAACGTGCTAGCCGCCGTAGGCGCGGACTGGCGTGGCGTTTGGAACAACATCGGGAACTTCTTCACCGGCATATGGAACGGCATGAGGAACGCCGCGAGCAACGGCGTGAACCAAGTCGTGGACTTCGTGCGCGGACTGCCACAACGCATCCTCGACGCGCTCGGCAACGTCGGCGACCTTCTGTGGAACGCCGGCGCGAGCATCCTGAGCGGCTTCCTCAACGGCCTGAAAACGCACGTGGAGCAAAGTGACCGGCTGGATCGGCGGCATCGGCGACTGGATCAAGGACCACAAGGGCCCGATCAGCTACGACCGGCGGCTGCTGGTGCCGGCCGGCAATGCCATCATGACGGGCTTCGCGCAGGGGCTGCAATCCGGCTTCGACTCGACCGTACGCGGCACGATAGGCACCGTCAACCGGCGTCTGGCGTCAACCAGCCTCGCCATCGGCATGGCCGGCGTCTCCGGCTCCACCGTCGTCAACAAGTACGAGATAACCGTCTCCGGCATCGTCACCGACCCGGACGCGACCGCCAAACAGATCATCAGGCTCATAGAGCGCAGGGAAAAGAGCAGACGATGAGGAAACCACACATCTACCTCGACTGGGACGGCAACGAATTCGGCCCGAAGGAAATCACCACCAACCAACAAGCGAACCAGCTGGACGCCCTCATGGCGATCAACGGTTTCCGTATCGAATGGGGCGGATCAGAACCACTCGAAGCGCCGGAACCCGACGTTATGAAACTCGAAATACTCGACCGGCACGGCTGGTATCTGAAGGACATCACGAGACTCGCCGGAACCACCGTGACCGTAACGCTCGGCGGCGAGCCGACATGGGGCGACCTTTCCCGCGTCGGAAAGACATGGGGCACCATGCCGGGCACATGGGGCGATTTCGGCGAATGGGTGCTGGACGGCAAAAAAGACTACGATTACAGCAGCCCCGTGCTGTTCAAAGGCCGCATGAACGCGGGCGGCACCGTCACGCGCACCGAAAACGGTTGGGTGATCGGCGCGACCGTCACGAGCGACATGGTCAACCTCAAACGCGCCCGCCTCGGCAACAACCGGACGACCGGCGACGGATACAACTGGGGCATGAACTCGCTCTCACGCACCAACGCCATAACGGACTACCTCGCCAATTCGGCCGCCATGCCCATATTCCAGGCATACACGAAAAACTACCTGCTCGCCAACGGCGCGGACTACCACCAGCACGTCAAACTCGGCTCATACCCATCAATGGCCACGCTGCTGGCAAAAAGCTACACGCTGATGAAGGACGGGACGCTGCTCCGATTCACGAACCGTATACGCAACTCATACTCAAACGGCAATGAGCTTGTCCCAGTTCGATTGAACGCCACCGCGACCCTGACCGCCACGGGCTTCACCGTGGCAGACCCCTACTGCGGCTACCCGCTGCTCGACGCCGAAGACTACCAGGCGTTGACCGTCACCGGCCGCGAGATCGTATCAGACCAGACCGCCGACATCCCGGAACCATTCGACCGGTACACCATCACCGGCGCGATCCTCGACAAGCACGAATTGAACGACGACGGAATCTATGAACCGGAATACGTGCAATCGGAACGCACTATAACCGCAGGCGACCTCTTGCCAGCCACCCTCGTGGACGGCGAGAAAAGCGAAACCATAGAAACCGACTTCATCTTCGCACTCTCCAAGGAAACCGCCGAAACCTTCGGATACCTGAAAGTGTTCGACCCGGAACCCACACGAAAAAAACTCAACCAAAGCACCGTCGAACAATGCCGAAGGCTCATGCCGGACGGCATCATCTTCGACACACGCCACATGAGCCATTCCAGCCACTCGCAGCTTTTTGACACATGGGCCAAACCCCATCCGCATCCACAACACCATTTACCTCCGCCCTGACCGACGACACCGGCATAAACCCCGTCGAGGGGTGCTGGTGGATGATCGGCGGCACACTCGCGTACAAGGTCGCCGACGGCCGCGGAATCTGGACGCAGACACCAAACCTCATACCGATCACCACAAAGGAGCAGCAATGAAAAAGACGCAACCCTGGGGCATCACCTACCCGGACTCAGGCGACAGCATCAACCAAGCGCCCGCGCAGATGCAGGCCATGGCCGAAAGCATCGACACGGCCGTGGGGAAAATCGCCAACAAGCCGCCGATCACCTACGCCGTGGCCAAACAACTCGACCCCAACCAACAGCCCACGGCGGACTACACCGCCTCCGAAACGTTCAACGGGCCGAGAACCCTGAATCTCGGAATCCCCCGCGCCCCGCGAATCAAGGGCGTCACCAGCGAACAGCTCGACCCGGCACAGTCCCCTACCGCCGCAACCGGCACCGACGAACACGGCGATTACAGCCTTCGTCTGGGCCTTCCCCGTCAACGCCGCCTCACTCTCGGCGAGATCACCAGCGTGGACAGCACCCAACCGGCGACGGGCAGCCTCACCACCGACGCACACGGCGACCAGACACTGAACCTCACACTGCCGCGCGGCCGCGACGGCGCGCCCGCCACGTTCGCCACCGGGCAGGGCATCAAGGGCACCGGGGCCGCCGACAACCCTCTAACCCTCTCACCGTTCCCCCTGACCAGAATCACCATCACGCACGGCAAAACCGGAACCCTCGCCAACCAGCAAAGCATCTACCTCGGCTCAGCCGAAATCAAAGCAAGCCAGATCGTCGCGCGAATCAGTTTCGACTACGGGCTTAGCTACAACAACAACGAATTCATGTTCACGACCCGAACAACCGACAATACCCTCTATTTGTGGCTGACCTCCACCAGGACCGTTTCAATGCCGATAGACCTCACCTATCTGACACCCGTGACCATAACCCTCATCGACCTGCTGGCAGTGCAGGAACAATAGAAAGGAAAACCAAATGGACAAAACACAGGCATGCGCAATGATCGTCACCCTCACACTCATCGTGGGCGACTACATCACAGGCGTGGTCAAAGCCATCGCCGCGCACGACATCAACAGCGAGAAAATGAGAACCGGCCTATGGCACAAAGCCACCTACATCTTCGCGGTAAGCCTCGGCGTCCTGATCGACTTCGCGCAACAGCACATCGATCTCGGCTTCAGCGTGCCCATCGCCACCGCCGCGTGCATCTGGATATCCCTCACCGAAATAACCAGCATCCTCGAAAACCTCGTGGAAATCAACCCCGAACTGGCCGACAGCCCTGTACTAGACCTTTTCCACACCAACAAAACCAACCCCAACAAGTAAAGGAACCTACCATGTCCTTCGAGTACATCACCAAATACAACAGCCCCAACTACACGCCAGGCCGCCCATACGGCATCGCTTGCATCGTCATCCACTGGTGGGACGACCCCGCCAAGCATCCCACCTTCAACGGTGTTATCTCCACCCTGTGCAGTAAGTCACGCGGCGCATCCGCGAACTATGTCGCCGAAGCCGGCCGCGTCGCCTGCATCGTAGACCCCGACAACCGCAGCTGGGCCACCGGCGACGGAGTGGGCTGCAACAGCATGGGCAACGACAAGGGCATCAGCATCGAATGCAACCCCCGCCAGTCAGACGGCGACTACCAGACCATCGGCGAACTCATCCGCAACATCCGCAAGACCTACGGCGACCTACCGTTGAAACGCCACCGCGACCTCTCCCCAAGGCCAACGTCATGCCCCGGCACCTACGACCTTGACAGGCTCGACCGCATCGCACGCCATGGCGCGGCGTCGAACACGCCCACGCCAAGCCAGCCGTCAACGGCCGGCGTGGACCTCAACGCCCTCGCCGACGCCGTGATTCGCGGCGAGTACGGCGTCGGCGCGGAACGCCGCGCGAAACTAGGAGCGAACTACGACAAGGTGCAGCAGATCGTAAACCAGCGACTCGGCTAACCGGCCAACACCACCGCGTCAAGCCCGGCGCGCAACCGCGCGTCGGGCATCGCCACGTACACCTGCGTGGTCTCCACGCTCGCATGGCCGAGCAGCTTGGAGACCAATAGCAGATCGTGCGTGGCCTGCCACGTCACCGTCGCATAACGGTGCCGCAAACTATGGGCCGTCCACCCATCGCCCAGCAAACGCGATAGGCGGTCACCTACATAGCTTTCCTCGACGTGGCCCCCGAAACGTCCGGGAAACGTGTAGCCGTCATGTGCGGCAATCTCATCGGCCAGATCATCGGGCAAGGGCACTATGCGCTGTTTGTCACCCTTGCCGTTGACCACCAAGCTGTGGCCAACCAGGTCGTCCATCACGTCGTCGCTGGACACGCGCCCTATCTCACCACGGCGTAAGCCGCACTCGGCACCGAGCCGCAACATAAGCCGCTCCTCGGGTGTGGCATGCGCCAACGCGGCCAGAATCACTTTGTCCGGGCAAGGACGCGGGTGGGGCGCGGACGCTTGACCTTCGGCAAACCGTCGCTGGGATTATCCGCGCGCCGTCCCATCTGTTGCAACCAGCCGAAAAAGCTGGACAAAGTGTTGCGGTAAGCCTTGCGCGTCTCCGGTTTCCATTCCTGTGCGGCGAACCAAGCGGTGATTCGTTCGCAGGTCACGTCATAGGGGCCGGCATCTAGGCAACAGGCCGCATATGCCATCTTTCGCCGTCGGGTCAAAAGCGTCTGCTCGCTTCGACCGCCCGCCTTCAGCGCAACCAGCCAACCATCAATATCCTCACGCCATAACGGGGGCGCTACCCTGTTTTTCGTCATGGCACACCATCTTGACCACCTACGCGGCTAAAGTGAAGCCAAAATCAGCCGGAAGGCGCTCCGGGGCATGGATTTGAACCTTGGTACCTCTGGGATACCCAGAGGTACCAAGGTTCAAATCCATGCCCCGCTACCAGTGCCTCCGGTTTCACATCAAGGAAATCGGAGGCTTTTTCTATATCATCCATGTTCCATCGGGTGCGCCCACTGAACTTCTGGGATAGAGTCGGTGCGGCAATTCCCATAGCCTGCGCCAGATCCTTCTGAGAGGTCTGTCGAATGGCGATAAGAACCTTCATGTTGTATGTAACGCGATCCTGAAGGCTCAGCTCTTGCTTCTGCGCCTTTAACGCCGGCGAGACCATCACTGCAGTCATGTGAACTAGATTAGCAATGCATAGACTTACTTTCAAGTCTTGGATTAGGAATTTACAAACCATGATATTGTTACACATATCTTTTATCCATACATAAAAAATGATTTGTATATGACTAATACGGAGTCGAGAATCAAAACCCTGATCGTAGTACGCGGAAGGCCGCGATCTTGTCGACCGGCTCGACGCCTCCAGTGACGCTGACCGCCCCGAATCCCGGAAACGACGATGTGCGCCACATCGTGCTCGGGATGATCGACGGCAGGCATTGGACGGCGATTACAACCAAACGCGGCAAGCGCATCCGCATCATATCCGTGCGCCGATCGCGCAAGAACGAGGAGGCATACCATGAAAGCCAAAAAATGATGCCAAGGCGATCACCAGCGACCAGCTTGAGGAGATGTTCGACAACGGCGACGACATCCTCAGCTATGTCGATCTCGGCAATCCCGTAGTCGAACATCATCCTCCGCTGGAGAAGCGAATCACGCTGACGATGCCCGCATGGACGGTCAGCGAACTGGACGAGGAAGCCGCCGAGCTGGCAATCAGCCGCAACGCCGTCGTCAATACATGGATCGCCGACCGGTTGCGCACCATGCGACGTCGCGAAAACGCCCACGCCTGACCCATATACCATTGAGGCCCATGGTTCAAATCCATGCCAAATAGAAGGCTAGGAATTACAAGATTCCTAGCCTTTCTGTTCTATTGCGCCTTTCTCAAGTGCCTCAAACCATCCCCCGGTCTCGCTAGACACCTTCGCCAGCGGCAGCGTCAGCGGCGGGATCGGCGGCGGAAGGCCAGGGCACCGATGGCGGCCGCGGCAGCTCCGGATCCGACGACGATGATGGCGACGACCCCCGCACCGGTATGAGACAGCACCGGCTTCTCGGGCTCTGGATCCGCCTTCGGCTCAGCGGGTGGATCATCAGGCGCTTCGACGGTTACGGTCTCCCCTTCGACGCCGAGCTCATGCGAAACCAGCACATCACCGTCACGCGAGCGAAGCGACGCTCTCCAATACACCAGTCCCGCCTTCGGCGAGCGCACCTGCGGACTGACGATCGTCTGCTCGAACAGCGTATGGTCCACTTCGGCGCGGGCCTCGTCAAGCAGCACGCCGTTCATGCCGGGCACCGCCCCTTCCTCCACCGCCTCGTACGCCGTGAACGTCACATAGGCCCCTTCGGGCACATCGCCCACAATCCGCGCCGTATCGCGGAACGGCTCATCGACCCGCACAATGTCCGGCTCCACCTGCGTGGTCAGCGCCGGCTTGCGCGGCCGTGCCACATCCCATATGCGCACGCGCTCCCACGCGTCATCGTATGCGCTGGACGCCGGCATCACCCGGTCATCGCCGTCGAAGCTCCAAACGAACACGTACCATCCATGCGATTCGGCCACGATGTGCACCGGATCGCCATGAGCGTCCGGCGCCCCGGCGCCCACTCGGATACGCCCGTTGACCGCCGGATAATCCCACACGCCAATCAACCGGTGATTGCTGTCCTCGGCCGGCGGCGTCTCCCCCTGAGGCCGGTACGCCTCGTCGCCGGCGGAATCATTCGGATCGCCCGCCCACCACACGCTCACCTGCGCCATCGCCCGGTCAGCGCCGATGCCAAGCTTGACATTGCCGTCAAAGGATCCGTGATCATCGGGGAATCCGTCGACCGTAATGGTGTCGCTCAGTTCGGAACCAACCACGCCGGTATGCTCCGTGACCGTAGATTCCACACTCACCCGAGCACGGTTCGAATTCGTCTCCGTGTATTCCAGGAACCCGCTGACCACATCCTTACCTATATATTGTCGCGCAGTATCGCTCAACTTCTCGACTTCGAACGCCCACACCCATGTGCCGAATCCTCCACCTCGCGGCGCCTCATACGCCGCGTCGCCGCCCGGCTCGGCCGTTGCTCTCACATCCACGCGCTGCCCGGGAGCAGTGAACGACGCCTCGCCATAAGCGGACGGCCGGAATCCCATTGTGCCCAGCCTTGCGATGAACTCCTTCGCCGTCTCGTCGGCACCAGGCATGACCGGCTCGGACAGATCGCCCACGCCGAGCCCGTCGAAATACCATCCGGACGCCCGCAACTCCAATCCGGACGCCCAGGAATCGCCGTCATCCACTCCGGATGTGACGGTATCCACGACCGGCTGCCCGGCGTCGACCACCTTGGCCGCGACGGCGGTGCCCAGTGTGGGCACGAACTCCTTGCGGACCGAGAAATTCACCGCCTTGCCGCTCACCTGCGAAGAGCCGCCGTAACGCACCAGATCCTGACCTCCCGCGACTGCGAACACGTCCACCTGCTTGCGGTCATATGCCACACTCGCCTTCACTTCACCCTCGCCGGTCGCCTTCCACGAGTACACGATCGGCTCCGCCCCGGATATCCCGGTCACCGTCGCGCTCCCGTTCGCGAACACCGCCGGACCGTTCAGCGTCGCGGCGTATTTGATCCCGGCGATCGTCTTCCCCTGCGCATTGGTCACCGACACCGTGACGCGCCCGGTCCGCGTGCCTTCGGCGTATGTACGCGTCACCGTCGCATTCGCTGGGGCGTTGGATCCCGCCTCCTCCCACATCTGCTCTACCTTGCGCCGCAGCGTCGGATTGTCGCGCATGACGGACACGCGCCGGGATTTCCACGTGTCCGGCTTCAGGTCCAGCAGATCATGGGCCAGCACCGCGATCGCCGCATGCTCCGCGGCCGTCCCGTCGCGATAATGGTCCATCAGCCAGCCGAGCCGGCGCGCGGTGTCGTCGTCACGCAGCTTGACGCTCTCCCCCAGCTGGTATTCGACGCGTTCGCCAGACTCGATGCAGTAATAGTTGTTCGTCGAATCCTTCGCCATGACGCCGATGACCTGCTCGCCGCCATGCTCATAGCGCAGAAACGTGCCGGCATCCGCCCTGCTCAACGTCACCGCCGCGGCCGGCATGGCGGCAAACACCAGCGAGGCCACCAATGCGAGAGCCATGACGGCCGCGACCCCCAGCGCGGACTGACATCGCCTGAATACAACCATGTTCATGATATTCCCTTCCTGAAATCCCGCCGCGTCCACGATGGGCGGTTGATGACACCATGCCATGCCGGACGCCGTCGGCCACCGGATTTCAGGCAATGTGGTCGAAGGCTATCCCCCTTCGGCGTGTTGTGGATAACTCCCCACGGCAGTTATCCACATTTGGCGGTTCTCGGCATATAAGACAGAGGGTTATCCACAATCGCCCATTGGCCATCAGCCGTATACAATGGGCGGTATGGCAGAAGAAAAGAAAGGCGCGTCAGCGCTTAGCAGTAGTTCATCTCGATCAGCCACATCGCATTCGGACGACAAGACCGAAGCGAAATCCGCGACCCGTCGCACTTCGTCGGGCAAGCAGTCCACATCACGTACCACCTCGCCGCGCAAGCGCACGACGGCCAAGACGCCTCGCGCCTCCAGAACGACGAAAGCCG
>ENA-OQKA01000315-OQKA01000315.1-human-gut-metagenome-genome-assembly--contig:-NODE-315-length-13132-cov-3.878816_pt1 | contig 13132 bp, 11 predicted proteins | sample MGYA00242644_ERZ504789 | MGnify/ENA primary metagenome ERZ504789 (study PRJEB26092, sample SAMD00036423) | human gut metagenome | host: Homo sapiens | study: EMG produced TPA metagenomics assembly of...
GTTGATCACGAAGGTGTCGGCCTCGGCGCCGGCGGCGCGGAAAGCGCGGGCGCTATCGTACTCGCAGTTGTTGCCGGGGAACACGGGGATTACCACGCGCGGGCGGGCGATCTTGGCGCCGCTGTACACGTGGATATCCTTGGCACGGAAGTCGATGGTCTCGACCTTGGCAGTCTCGCCGGCGCTGCGGTAGGCAAAGACGCCCTCGATGCCGCTCTCCCAGGCCTCCTGGAGCTCGGCGAGCTCGATGACCTCGGAGCCGGTGTCGATGACATAGCCCTCGACGGTGGTGCCCAGGGGCTCGACGACAACGCCGTCGGCGATCTCGGGCAGCTCGGCATCCTCGGCGAGCTCGACGATAAAGCTGCCGTAAAGCGGGGTGAAGAGGCTCTCCACGTCTACATCCTCGGCAAGCTCGATACCGATCTGGTTACCGACGCACATCTTAAAGAGGCTCTCGGCGCCGCAGCCGTAGCCGGGCGTGGAGACGGCCAGGGCGTCGCCGGTGGCGGTGAGCGCCTCGACGGCGTCAAATGCGGCGAGCAGCTGCTGGGCATCGGGGCGGTAGTCCTCGCCATAGGTGGCGGGGGCGACACGGACGACGCGATGCGTGAGACCCTTGAACTCGGGGGAGACAGCGCGGTCCGCCTTGCCAACGGCGACAGCGAAGCTGATCAGGGTCGGCGGAACGTTGAGCTCGCCGGCTTCGTCTTCAAACGAGCCACTCATGGAATCCTTGCCGCCGATGGCGCCGGCACCCAGGTCGACCTGGGCCATAAGGGCGCCCAGGACGGCTGCCATGGGCTTGCCCCAACGCTCGGCCTCGGTGCGCAGACGCTCAAAGTACTCCTGGAAGGAGAGATAGGCGCGCTTGTGCTCAAAGCCGGCGGCCACGAGCTTGGCGATGGACTCGACCACGGACAGGTAGGCGCCCGCAAACTGGTCGGCCTCCATCAGATAGGGGTTGAAGCCCCATGCCATAGCGCTCGCCGTGGTGGTCTCGCCGTCCACGGGGAACTTGGCGACCATGGCCGAGCTTGGGGTGAGCTGCGTCTTGCCGCCAAAGGGCATGAGCACGGTCGCGGCGCCGATGGTGGAGTCAAAGCGCTCGGAAAGACCCTTGTTGGAGGCGACGTTAAGGTCGGTGACGAGCGAGGTCATGCGCTCGGCAAGCGTGGTGCCGGCCCAGCTGGGCTGCCACACGCTGCGGGCGCAGACGTGGGCGACCTGGTGCTTGGGCGCGCCGTTGGAGTTGAGGAACTCACGGGACAGGTCGACGATGGCGACACCGTTCCAGGCCATGCGCATGCGCGGCTCGGCGGTAACCTCGGCGATAACGGTCGCCTCGAGGTTCTCCTCGGCGGCGTAGCCCATGAACTCCTCGACGTCACCGTCGGCGACGGCGCAGGCCATGCGCTCCTGGGACTCGGAAATGGCGAGCTCGGTGCCGTCCAAGCCGTCGTACTTCTTGGTCACGGTATCAAGGTCGGCATACAGGCCGTCGGCAAGCTCGCCCACGGCGACCGAGACGCCGCCGGCGCCAAAGTCGTTGCAGCGCTTGATCAGACGGCAGGCATCGCCGCGGCGGAACAGACGCTGCAGTTTGCGCTCGACCGGGGCGTTGCCCTTCTGGACTTCGGCACCCGAGGTCTCGATGGACTCGGTGTTCTGGGTCTTGGAGGAGCCGGTGGCGCCACCGATGCCGTCACGGCCGGTGCGGCCACCCAGCAGGATGATCTTGTCGGTGGGGCGGGGCACTCGCGACGAACGTGGTTTGCCGGGGTGGCGCCCACGACGGCGCCGACCTCCATGCGCTTGGCCACGTAACCGGGGTGATAGAGCTCGTTGACCTGGCCGGTGGCAAGGCCAATCTGGTTGCCGTAGCTGGAGTAGCCGGCGGCAGCGGTGGTTACGAGCTTGCGCTGCGGCAACTTGCCCTCGAGCGTCTCGGAAACCGGGACGGTGGGGTCGCCGGCGCCGGTGACACGCATGGCCTGGTACACATAGCTGCGGCCCGAGAGCGGGTCGCGGATGGCGCCGCCCACGCAGGTGGCGGCACCGCCGAAGGGCTCGATCTCGGTCGGGTGGTTATGGGTCTCGTTCTTAAAGAGGAACAGCCAGTCCTGGTCCTCGCCGTCGACATCGACCTTCACCTTGACGGTGCAGGCGTTGATCTCCTCGGATTCGTCGACATCGGTCATGACGCCGGTCTTCTTGAGGTACTTGGCGCCGATGGTGCCCATGTCCATGAGGCAGACGGGCTTGGCGTCGCGACCGAGCTCGTGGCGCATCTCCATGTAGCGGTCGAAGGCCTGCTGCACCACGGCGTCGTCGATCGTCACGTCATCTAGGACGGTGCCGAAGGTGGTGTGGCGGCAGTGGTCGGACCAGTAGGTGTCGATCACGCGGATCTCGGTGATGGTGGGGTCGCGGTCCTCATCGCGGAAGTACTGCTGGCAGAAGGCGATGTCCGCCTCGTCCATAGCAAGACCGCGATCGGCGATGAAGACGGCAAGGCCGGCCTCATCGAGCTCGCGGAAGCCGTCGAGCACTTCGACGGGCTGGGGCTCGGGGGTCTCCATGTACAGCGTCTCGGGCAAGTCGAGCGAGGCGATGCGCGCCTCGACGGGGTTCACCACGTAGTGCTTGATGGCCTTGATGGCGGCTTCGTCCAGAGCGCCCGAGATCATATAGACCTTGGCGGAGCGCACGGCGGGGCGCTCGCCCTGGCTGATGAGCTGCACGCACTCGCTGGCGGAGTCGGCGCGCTGGTCAAACTGGCCAGGCAGGAATTCGACGGCAAAGACGGCGCCATCGCTTGCGGGGAGCTCGTCGTAGGTCACATCGACCTGGGGCTCGCTAAAGACGGTCGGCACGCAGGAGCGGAAAAGCTCCTCGTCGATGCCCTCGACGTCGTAGCGGTTGATGATCCTCAGGGCCTCGATGCCCTTGATGCCGAGAATCTCGGTCAGCTCGCCCTTGAGCTGCTGAGCCTCGACGTCGAACCCGGGTTTCTTCTCCACGTAGATACGAGAGACCATTGGTTCCTGCCTTCCTGATCGGTTGGGCGTACGGTACGGTATGCGGCAGCGGTCGGTTTACGGGGCAAGCCTCGCGGTCGCCTTGAGCCACATGTTTGTAAACCTCACTATGATACGACAGCTCGCGGCGCGTTGAGGACGGCGAGGGTGCTACAGTGAAGCGCAAACAAGAGAAAGGCATCACATGGCATTCGTTTCGCTCGCCATCATCGCACTCGTGGCCTTCGCAAGCCCCTTCATCGCCTCGGCGATTCCCGGAAAACCCGTTCCCGAGACCGTCTTTTTGCTCGTGCTCGGCGCGGTGCTGGGACCCCATATGCTCGGCGTCATCCATGTAGATGCCGAGGTCTCGCTTGTGTCCGAGCTCGGCCTGGCCTTTTTGTCCTGCTTGCCGGCTTTGAGATCGACCCCAAGAGCATTACGGGCGTCGAGGGGCGCTACGGCTTGGCGACGTGGGTCGTCACGTTTGGTATCGCCTGGCTTGCCGTGCGCTTTACCCCGTGGTTCTCGGTCAGTCATTTCGACGGCATCGCCGTGACGCTTGCCCTCACTTCTACGGCGCTCGGCACGCTCGTGCCCATCATGCGTGAGCGCTCGCTCACCGGCACGCGTGTGGGCGACTCGATTCTCGCGTATGGCACTTGGGGCGAGCTCGGTCCCGTGCTCGCCATGTCGGTGCTGCTGTCTGCTCGCACTGGCATCCAAACGCTCGTAATCCTTGGCTTGTTTGCGGTGGTTTGCGTGTTGCTGGCCGTGGTCCCAAGCCGCTCCAAGCGCGTCGGCAGCCGCTTCTTTGCGTTTGTCGAGGAGCGTGCCGATACCACGTCGCAGACCTTCGTGCGCCTGACGGTGCTCATCCTGGTCACGCTCGTGGCGTTCTCGGCCGTCTTTGATCTCGACATCGTGTTGGGTTCTTTTGCCGCCGGCTTTGTCCTGCGCTATATCATCCCCGAGGGCAACCATACGCTCGAGACCAAGCTCGACGGCCTGGCCTACGGCTTTTTGATTCCGGTGTTCTTTACCGTATCGGGCGCAAAGATCGACCTGACGGCCGTGGCGTCACGCCCCGGGCTGCTCGCGGGCTTTATCGTGGCGTTGCTTATCATTCGCGCCGTGCCCATTCTCATCTCTATGAGCATTTGTCCTGCGACGCGCGATGTGTCGGCGTATGGTCGCATTACCGTGGCCCTGTACTGCACCACGGCCCTGCCGATCATCGTTGCCGTGACGAGCGTTGCCGTCAACGCGGGCGCGCTGTCGCAAGATATTGCGTCGGTCATGGTTGCCGCCGGTGCCATCACGGTGTTCTTGATGCCATTGCTCGCGCAGCTCTTCTACCGCGTGGTCGATGCCGCGCCGGTCGCCGCCGTGGCAGAGGTTGCCGAGCATCCATCCGATGCGCTTGACATCCTGCGCGCCCATCACGATTTGGCGAGCCTGCTCGCACGCGAGCACGAGCTGCTGACCTCACATGGCCATGGTCGCGTATTCGAGGGCCTGCCTACGCTCGATACGATTGCCGAGCGTCTTTCCGCCGAGGCGGCGAGCGGCCACATCGATGCCCGCATCGTGGACGCGGCGCGTCTTCTTGCCGATAAGACCTATGGTGATGAGGTTGACCCGTCCGAGCTGACTCCGCGTGAGCGCCGCCGCCTTGAGCGCGCCAAGCTCGCCGTACACGAATACCGCCGCCGCATGCTGGAGCTCTACGCGCGCGATGAAGCCCAGGACGACGACGGCAAGTAGCAAGGAATGTCGGGATACGGGTTCCGTCCAAATAATAGAAGGCGCGCTGCCTGCGGTTGATGCGGACAGCGCGCCTTTTGCGTTGAACTCTGTTGAGGTTCGAAGCCGAAACTTTCGACCTTTAGGAGCGGGCTGCCCCGTCGACGGGGAGGATGGCGCCCGTGACATAGGAGGACATGTCGCTCGCAAGGAAAACGAAGGCGTTGGCAACGTCCTCGGGCTCGCCCATGCGACCGAGCGGAATAGTGGCGATGATGGGCTTGATGACCTCTTCGGGCAGGTTGGCGACCATATCGGTCTTGGTTACGCCTGGGGCAACGGCGTTGACGCGAATGCCCATGGGGGCGAGCTCGCGCGAGAGCGACTGGACCATGCCGTTGACGGCAAACTTAGACGTGGGGTAGCCGACGCCAGAGGGCTGGCCGTACTTGGCGACCATCGAGCTTGTGGTAGTGATGGTGCCGCCGTGGCCGGCCTCGGTCATGATCTTGGCGGCAGCCTGGTGACCGTTAAAGACGGCGACGACGTTGAGGTCCATAACTTTGGCGAACTCCTCGGCTGTATAGTCCAAAAGGGGTGAGCGCTGGGAGATTCCGGCGTTGTTGACGACCGTATCGAGACCGCCCATATCGGCTGCAGCCTGGGTAAAGGCCTCGGTCACGGCTTCGAGTGAGGTGAGGTCGCAGGAGCGACCCCAGACCTTGGCGTCGGGATAGACGGCTGTCAGCTTCTCAACGGCCGCATCGGCGGTCTCCTGACGCGAGCCAAAGACGGTGACGGTGGCACCCTCCTCGATAAAGCGGCAGGCGATGGCATAGCCGATACCGCGCGTGCCTCCGGTGATGATTGCTTTCTTGCCCTCGAGCAACATGGTGCCTCCATTCTTCGGGGGTGGACGTACGCAGCACAGGATAGCGGCGGACAAAAGCAAACATGCCTGCTTATCGGTGAGCGGTATCCCTGGTTGACACCGAACGGTCAAATTGTTCAAACGCGGATCGCGTCAATGCGCCCCGAGCGTGCAAATAAAAGGGCTCCCGTCCAAGACCAGACGGGAGCCCTTCGAGCAAATGCGTTGTGGGGTGTAAACCGAACTAGTTGGCCATGACGCCTTCGGTCCAGGCCTCAACGTCCTCGATGCGCAGGACGTTGGCGACCTCGGCCACGCAGTCGACGCTGGCAAGCTCCGCGGCGGCAGCCTGGACGTCCTTCTCGAGTGCGCGGTGCGTCAGGAAGATGACCGAGCAGGCATCGCTGACACCCGACTTGCCGTCCTCGACTTGGTTGATGAGCGAGATCGAAATGTTGTGCTTGGCAAAGATGTCGACCGTCTCGGACAGGGCGCCCACGCGGTCGGCGACCTTCAGGCGCACATAGTACTTGGTCTGGAGCTCGTCCATGGGCTTAAAGGCGAGGTTGTGACCATAGGGCTCAATCTCGGGCAGCGGAGCCACGCCCCGGCTGATCTGCTCGGAGAGCGACAGGATATCGCCCACGACGGCGCTCGCGGTGGGGAAGGAGCCTGCGCCGGCACCGTAGAACATGGTCTCGCCCACGGCATCGCCCACTACGTAAACAGCGTTCATGGCGCCGTTGACCTTGGCAAGCATGTGGTCGGCGGGGATCAGCGTGGGATGCACGCGGACGTCGACGCCGGCGTCGGTGTTGCGGGCGATGCCGAGCAGCTTAATGGTGTAGCCGAGCTCGCGGGCCTGGGCGATGTCCTCGGCGCCGATGGTGCGGATACCCTGCTGGTACACATCATCGGTGGTAACGCGGGTGCCAAAGCCGATGGAGGCGAGGATGGCCGTCTTGCTGGCGGCATCGAAGCCGTCGACGTCGGCGGACGGGTCGGCCTCGGCATAGCCCTTGGCCTGTGCATCGGCGAGCACGTCGGCGTAATCGGCGCCCTCGGCGTCCATGCGCGACAGGATGTAGTTGGTGGTGCCGTTGAGGATGCCGGCGATGGTCAGGATCTTGTTGCCCACCAGATCGTGCTCAAGCGTGCTCACGATGGGGATGCCGCCGCCGCAGCTGGCCTCGCACTTAATCTGCACGCCGCACGCGCGCGCCTTCTCGGCGAGTGTCTCGACATGACGGCCCAACAGGGCCTTGTTGGCAGAGACGACGTGCTTACCGTTCTCGAAGGCGGTGGTGAAGATCTCGGTCGCGGGGTGCTCGCCGCCGATCAGCTCGACGACGATGTCGACAGCGGGGTCGGTGACGACGTCGTGCCAGTCACTCGTAAAGGCCTCGCGCTCAATACCGGCCGCCTCGGCCTGCTCCCAGGCAAGCGCGCAGGCGCGAGTTAGCTTAAGGTCGATGCCGTAGGCGGCCAGGTACTCATCGTGGTGGCTCTTAATCAGACGGGCCACGCCGCCGCCGACGGTTCCCAGACCGATCAGACCGACGTTCACGGTGCGCAGGGGTTCGCTCATAGATAGCTCCTTCGTGCATCTTATGGATGGATTACCGCTTAAAGGTTGAGTGCATTCTAGCGTGAACCGAGGGCGCGTGCTCGCCAGGCAACAGGAGTCGCACAAAACGGCACCCCCCGAAACGCTGCGGAAACATTGGAAACATGCTCGCTACAAACGGAACTCCGTAACAAACTGTCAACGTTTACACCATAAGGTTCGCCCTGTGCGACTGGGGCATGCAGGCGCTCGTCGACTCCGTTACCACTGGTGCCGCCGTCGCCGTCTCGGCCGAGATCGCCGATGCCTTTGCCGAGCAGGCCAAGGCATCCAAGCTCGACATCGTCGATACCGAGACCTTTAAGGACGACTCCTCCACGAGCTTTATCAACCAGCCGACCAAGGCCATGCGCAAGATCAAGATCGAGGGCCTGACTGGCGAGCTCACGTGGAACGACGAGGGCCAAGTCGAAAAGCCCGCTACGGCCTATGTGATCCAGGACGGCAAGTACATCGCCGCCTAAGCGCGCATAAAGCGCGACCGGTGAGGCTGTTTTATTCAGGGCGGGGACGCTTGTAACAGAACGGAAACATTGCTTTTACACAATAAAGTGGCTTTACTGCATAAAGTAATAGAAATACGCAGAAATATGGATAAATGAACAAATCCAAAGAAAAGTCGAAATAACCGCCACTTTTCCTAACTAAAGCGTCTACTATTTTGCGAACGCCGAACACGGCGAAGGATGGCCTGTCGGGTAACCAAAACCCGACGAGATTTGAGAGGAGAGCCGCATGTCGAGCCTCACCGGTAAGTCATTGAACCCTGTTATGAATCGCAGGAGCGTTATCGCGAGCGCAGCAGGTCTGGGGGCGATGTCCATTCTAGCTGGCTGCTCCTCCAACGGCGGCGACAGCGGTTCCGCTTCGAGCGACGCTTCGTTTAAGATCGGCACCATCGGCCCGCTGACCGGTGCCGCCGCGTCTTACGGCAAGTCCGTTACCCAGGGCGTCGAGCTTGGCTGCAAGGACTTCTCCACCAAGGAGCTGCCGCTTGCCAGCAAGGCCGAGGACGACCAGGCCGACGGCGAGAAGGCCGTCAACGCCTTTAATACCCTGCTCGACTGGGGCATGCAGGCCCTCGTCGGCCCGACCACCACGGGTGCGTCGGTTGCCGTTGCCGCTGAGTGTGGTAACGACCCCAAGACGTTCATGATCACCCCGTCCGCGTCCTCCGAGGACGTCACTGACGGCAAGGATTGCGTCTTCCAGGTTTGCTTCACCGACCCCAACCAGGGTGTCAACGCTGCCAAGTTCCTGGCGCAGAAGTATGCGGATGAGAAGTTCGTGCTGTTCTACAACTCCGGCGACGCCTATTCTTCGGGTATCGCGGATTCCTTTAAGGCCCAGGCCGCTGAGTCCAAGCTCGAGATTGTCGACGAGGAGACCTTTAAGGACGATTCTGCCACGAGCTTTACCAACCAGCTGACCAAGGCCAAGCAGGCCGGCGCTACCATGATCTTCGCGCCGATCTACTACACGCCGGCGTCCGTCCTGCTCAAGAACGCCAAGGATATGGGCTACGACGTCAAGATGATGGGTTGCGACGGCATGGACGGCATCCTGGGCGTTGAGGGCTTCGACACCTCTCTTGCCGAAGGTCTGCTGCTCATGACCCCGTTCTCCGCCGACGACGAGAAGAACGCCGACTTCGTCAACGCTTACAAGGATAAGTACGGCGATACCCCCGACCAGTTTGCCGCCGACGCCTACGACGGCGTGCACGCGGTGGCCGAGGCCCTCAAGGAGGCCGGTCTTGGTGTCGACGCCGACCCGACCGAGGTCTCCGAGAAGCTGCCCAAGGCTATGCTCAAGATTACCGTTGACGGTCTGACCGGCAAGCTCACCTGGAACGATAAGGGGCAGGTCCAGAAGGAGCCCACGGCGTACGTCATCAACGACGGCAAGTACGTACAGGCATAATAGGCCGCCTTACATAGAGCGGTTTTGATCCCAAGCAGGGGAGGTTGTGGCCTTCCCTGCTTGCTTGGTATCTAGGGACGATGTAACGTCCCTGTTTCATACATCAACTGGAAACCTATTCGAAAGGGGGATGTGGAACATGACGGTCTTTATCCAATACCTGGTCAACGGCCTGTCCATGGGCAGCGTCTACGCCATCATCGCGTTGGGCTACACCATGGTCTACGGTATCGCCAAGATGCTGAACTTCGCTCACGGCGATGTCATCATGGTCGGTGCCTATGTCTCGTTCTGCGCCACGTCGTATCTCGGCCTCCCGGGCTGGGCATCTGTAGTTCTCTCTTGTGTGGTCTGCACGGTTCTCGGTGTCCTCATTGAGGGTCTGGCCTATAAGCCGCTACGCCAAGCAGGTCCGCTGGCCGTTCTGATCACGGCTATCGGCGTGTCTTACTTCCTGCAGAACGCCGCGCAGCTTCTGTGGGGCGCCACACCCAAGAACTTCACTTCGCTCGTCACCTTTCCGGTGCCGGAGTTCTTGGCCAAGTTTACGAAGCGCCGTCTCGCTCGTCACCATCGTCGCCTGCTTGGTTATCATGGCCGGCCTGATGTTCTTTACGGGTAAGACCAAGATGGGCAAGGCCATGCGAGCCGTGTCCGAGGACAAGGCCGCTGCTCAGCTTATGGGCATCAACGTCAACCGCACCATCTCGATGACGTTCGCCATCGGCTCCGCCCTCGCCGCCATCGCCGGCGTACTCCTGTGCTCCTACTCGCCGGTGTTGCAGCCCACCACGGGTGCCATGCCTGGTATCAAGGCTTTCGACGCTGCCGTCTTCGGCGGCATCGGCTCCATTCCCGGTGCCTTTGTTGGCGGTATTCTTATCGGCATCATCGAGGCGATGGCACAGGCTTACATTTCCACGAGCCTTGCCAACTCCATCGTCTTTGGTGTTCTGATCATCGTCCTGCTCGTCAAGCCTGCCGGCCTCTTGGGCAAGTACGTCCCCGAGAAGGTGTAGGTGAGCGTTATGAAGTTTCTTAAAGACAAGCAGACGCGTCACGACTTTGTTACGTACGCCATGTGCCTTGTGGCGTTCGCCATCGTGTTCTTTATGCAGTCTAACCACATGATTCCGCGCATGATTGCCGGTCAGCTGGTCCCCATTACGGCCTATATCGTCATGGCCATTTCCCTCAACCTCGTCGTCGGTATCGCGGGCGACTTGTCGCTGGGCCACGCGGGCTTTATGAGCGTCGGCGCCTATACGGGCATCGTCACCGCCGTCGCGCTGGAGAGCGCCGTTCCCTCCGATCCGGTGCGCCTTATCATCAGTATCGTGGTCGGCGCCATCGCTGCCGCCATTCTGGGCTTCTTGATTGGCATCCCGGTCCTTCGTCTGAGCGGCGATTACCTGGCTATCGTGACGCTGGCCTTTGGCGAGATCATCAAAGAGATCGTCACCTGCCTCATTGTGGGTGTCGACTCCCGCGGCCTGCACGTGATCTTTAACATCACGGGCAACTCTACGATCGACGACCTGCACCTGCTCGAGGACGGCACCGCCATCATCAAGGGCGCCCAGGGTGCCTCGGGCGTATCGACGTACTCGACCTTCCTCGCCGGTGCCATCCTGGTTATGGTCGCGCTCGTGATTGTACTCAACCTGGTTCGCAGCCGTACCGGCCGTGCCATTATTGCCGTGCGCGATAACAAGATCGCTGCCGAGTCCGTGGGCATCTCCGTCACCCAGTACCGCATGATCGCCTTCGTGGTTTCCGCCGCCCTCGCCGGTGCTGCCGGAGCTTTGTTCGGCGGTAACTTCTCGCAGCTTTCCGCTACTAAGTTCGACTTCAACACGTCGATCCTCATTCTGGTGTTCGTGGTTCTGGGCGGCCTGGGCAACATGCGCGGTTCCGTTATCGCCGCGGCGCTGCTCACGGTGCTCCCCGAGTTGCTCCGTCAGTTCTCGGACTACCGCATGCTCATCTACGCCATCGTGTTGATCCTGGTCATGGTCTTTACTAACAACCCACAGCTCAAGGCATTCTTCGCACGCATTAAGGACCGCTTTGCTTCCAAGAAGGAGGTGGCAGCCGATGCCCAGTAAGTTTGAGTTCAACAAGGGCAAGATGGTCCCGTATCCTTCTGGCGCTATCGTTCCCGACCGCGACCTGGGTCAGCGCCCGGCGCTCGAGTGCATCCACTTGGGCATTGAGTTTGGCGGCCTTAAGGCAGTAGACGACTTTAGCCTGACCATCGGCAAGACCGAGATCGCCGGTCTCATCGGCCCCAACGGCGCTGGCAAGACCACGGTCTTCAACCTGCTCACCAAGGTGTACCAGCCCACGCACGGCACCATCCTGCTCGACGGTGAGGACACCTCGGGCAAGTCGGTCTACCAGGTCAACCGCATGGGTATTGCCCGTACGTTCCAGAACATTCGCCTGTTCAACACCATGACGGTGGAGGACAACGTTAAGGTCGGCCTGCACAACCAGGAGCGCTACTCCGGCTTTGAGGGCGTTCTGCGCCTGCCGACGTATTGGAAGCACGAGAAGGCCGCCCACGAGCGCGCCATGGAGCTGCTGTCCATTTTTGACATGGAGCACCTGGCAAATGAGCAGGCCGGATCGCTGCCTTACGGCGCCCAGCGTCGTCTGGAAATCGTCCGCGCGCTTGCCACCAACCCCAAGCTACTGCTGCTCGACGAGCCTGCCGCCGGAATGAACCCGTCCGAGACCGCAGAACTCATGGCGAACGTCGTCAAGATTCGCGACACCTTCGGCATCGCCATCATGCTTATCGAGCATGATATGTCGCTCGTTATGAACATCTGCGAGGGCATCTGCGTGCTCAACTTTGGTAAGGTCATCGCCAAGGGTACGGCCGAGGAGATCCAGAACAACGACGCTGTTATCGAGGCATATCTGGGCAAGCAGGATAAGGGGGAGAACTAAATGGCAGAGCCGATGCTTTCCGTCTACAACATCAACGTCTGGTACGGCGCCATCCACGCCATTAAGGACATCTCCTTTAACGTCAACGAGGGTGAGATCGTGGCCCTGATTGGCGCCAACGGTGCCGGCAAGTCCACGACGCTCAAGACCGTCTCGGGCCTGCTGCGCTCTAAGACCGGCTCCATCAAGTTTATGGGCGAGGACATTACCCATACGCCCGCCGACAAGCTGGTTGGTAAGGGCCTGGCTCAGGTGCCCGAGGGTCGTCGTGCCTTTTTGCAGATGACGGTCGAGGAGAACCTGGAAATGGGTGCCTATACGCAGCCCAAGTCAACGGTGGCTCCGGGCCTCGAGCGCGTCTACGAGCAGTTCCCGCGCCTGAAGGAGCGTCGTCGCCAGGTCGCCGGTACCCTTTCGGGCGGCGAGCAGCAGATGCTCGTTATGGGCCGCGCCCTTATGAGTAACCCTAAGCTGCTCATGCTCGACGAACCCTCCATGGGTCTGGCGCCGATTCTGATCGAACAGATCTTCCAAATTGTCGAGGACCTGCACAAGGCCGGCACCACGGTGCTCCTGGTCGAGCAAAACGCACAGATGGCTCTTTCCATCGCCACACGCGGCTACGTGCTCGAGACCGGCAAGATCACCATGACCGGCACCGGCCAAGAACTGCTGCACGACGATAACGTGCGTAAAGCCTACCTGGGCGGCTAGATAGTTACGGCGTTTTGCCAAACGCCGTAACCAGCCGACGCTGCAAGCCCGCCAGAGCGGCAATCTGCCTTTCAACTTCGGCGGCATGACCAGAAGGTCAATGCTGCCTTGTTTCAAGGCACCTTGCTCGCTCTGGCGGGCTTTCGCTGTCGTTGCCAAAACATCGGCGTTGTGGCAGATGCCAACGACTACCCCCTTTATGTTGCGATGGAATAGGGACTAAATGGGAGCCTCAGAGGCCAAAACAGTCCCTATTCCACCGCAACTTCATGG
>ENA-OQKA01000323-OQKA01000323.1-human-gut-metagenome-genome-assembly--contig:-NODE-323-length-12967-cov-3.400467_pt1 | contig 12967 bp, 10 predicted proteins | sample MGYA00242644_ERZ504789 | MGnify/ENA primary metagenome ERZ504789 (study PRJEB26092, sample SAMD00036423) | human gut metagenome | host: Homo sapiens | study: EMG produced TPA metagenomics assembly of...
CATCTACAACCACGTGAAGGCGAGTCGCTTTAGCTGGGACGCCGTCTACACCAATACCAACCGCGGCGGCGCGTATCGCGGCTACGGTGCCACCCAGGGCCAGTTTGCCGTCGAGAGCGCCGTCAACGAGCTTGCCGACATACTGCACATGGATCCCGCTGACCTGCGCCTTAAGAACATTGTGCGCGAGGGCGAGGTCATGCCGCAGTACTACAACGAGAAACTCAACGCCTGCGCGCTCGACCGCTGCCTGCTGCGCGCAATGGACATGATCGGCTGGCGCGACAAGCCGCTGGCCGTTGACCTGGGCGATCGCGTGCGTGCTCTGGGCTGCGCGCTCACCATGCAGGGATCGGGCATTTCCAACGTGGATATCGCCGGCATCGACATGCGCCTGGAAGAGGATGGATTCATTACCATCGGCACCGGCGCCACCGATAACGGCATGGGCGTCGACACGATCCTGGCGCAGATTGCCGCCGAGGAGCTGGGCGTTGAGAGCTCGCTTATCGTGGTGCGCGGCGTGGACACCGATGTGTCGCCGTTCGATGCCGGCTCGTACGCGAGCTCGGGCACGTACGTGACGGGCCTTGCCGCCAAGAACGCCGCGACCGAGCTGCGCGAGAAGATTTGCACCAAGGCTGCCCAGATGTGGGACGTTGACGCCGCCGATGTGGTCTTTGATGGCCAGTACGTGCGTCTGTCCGACGAGCGTGCCGCGCGCGAGCAGAATCGCTACCTCACGCTGCGCGACTTTGCCAACCTGTGCGTCAAGAACATCGCGGGCGGCGACGCGCTCACCTCGCACGCCTCTGCCTGCCTGCCCGTTTCGCCTCCGCCGTTTATGGCCGGCATTGCCGAGGTCGAGGTCGACAAGGCTACCGGCAAGGTGACTGTGGTGGACTATGCGGCGGCCGTGGACTGCGGCACCGTGATCAACGAGGCGCTCGCGCGCGTCCAGGCTGAGGGCGGCATTGCCCAGGGCATCGGCCATGCGCTCTACGAGATCGTCGAGCACGACGACCGCGGCCGTCTGCGCACCGGCAACTTTATGAGCTACAAGCTACCCACGCGCCTGGATATCGGCAGCATACGCGTGGCCTTTGAGCCGAGCTACGAGCCGACGGGTCCGTTTGGTGCCAAGTCGATCGGCGAGGTCGTCATCAACACGCCGCTCGCCGCCGTGGCCTCGGCCGTGGCACACGCCACCGGCCACCAGGTGCGCTCGCTGCCGATCACGCCCGAGAAGGCCCTGCTGGGGGAGTAGCGGGTCAGCGAACAAATCGTAATTGGCGGGGCGGGGCAACTCGCCCCGCCTTTTGCACTCGTGGTGAGGTCGTGAGCCTGTAAAAGGTGTGCGTGCGCTTGCCGCTCGTATCTGCTATCATTCCTAGTCTGTGCGCTCATGCGGGCGTGGCGGAATTGGTAGACGCGCCAGATTTAGGTTCTGGTGGGATTCCCGTGAAGGTTCGAGTCCTTTCGCCCGCACCAACGCACCCGCGTCGGTTTATGCCCTCGCGACGCTTGTTGCATAAAGGTACCAGCACCTCAGATAAGCTGGGCAGTATGAGGAGGAACGTGTTGAACATCACCGCTTCTGACGTCAAGGACGCCAAGCTCACCGCTACGGTCACCATCCCGGCCGCCGACGTCGACGCCGCGATCAAGAAGGCCTACAAGGAGACCGCCAAGAAGTACCGCTTCCCGGGCTTCCGCGCCGGTAAGGCCCCCCGTCCGGTCATCGACTCCGCTCTTGGCGCCGAGGCTACCCTCGCTCAGGCCACCAACGACCTGATCGCCGCCAACGAGCCCGCCGTGCTCAACGAGCTGGACATCGTCCCCACCAAGAGCGGTGACTACAAGGAGCTCGACCTCGCCAAGGATCACGAGGACTACACCTACACCGTCGAGTTCTCCCTGCGTCCCGCCGCTGAGCTCTCCTCCTTCGACGCTGTCGAGATCGAGATGCCCCCTGCGGAGGTCACCGAGTCCGAGATCAACAACCAGGTCGAGATGCTCCTCAACTACCGTGCTACCTTCGAGGACGTCGAGGGTCGCGCCGTCGAGGCCGAGGACTACGTTACCGTCGACCTCAAGGCCGTCGAGAACGCCGACAACTTCGCCGCCGAGGGCCGCATGCTCATCGCCGGTAGCGACAGCAACCCCAAGGAGTTCAACGAGGCCCTGATTGGCGCCAACGTTGACGACGTCAAGACCGTCACCTGGACCGACGAGGTCGAGGAGGGCGAGGAGGCCGAGACCCACACCGTCGAGGTCACCGTCAAGGGCATCAAGGTCCGCAACACCCCCGAGCTCACCGACGAGCTCGTCAAGTCCGACTTTGGCTTCGACAGCATCGACGCCATGCGCGACGCCATCAAGATCGAGATCGAGCAGGACAAGGCTTCCCGCCTCCCGGCCGAGAAGGAGAACCGTTGCGTCTCCGCTCTCGCCGAGCGCCTGCAGCTCGACGAGATGGACGCCGACTACGAGCAGTCCGTCTTTGAGGAGCTTGGCCAGAACTTCCTGTCCAACCTCGCTGCCCGCGGCATGACGCTGGACACCTGGCTGCCCGCTTCCGGCCTGACCATGGAGCAGTTCATCGGCGACCTGCACAAGCAGGCCAACGACGTTGCCCGTGAGTCCCTGGCTCTCGACGCTCTCGCCCGCGAGCTCAAGATTGAGGTCACCGAGGACGACATCAACGCTGAGTTCGAGAAGGCTGGCGTCAAGGACGTCGAGGCTTCCAAGGCCGAGTTCATCGCCGATGGCCGCATGCCTGCCGTCCGCGAGTCCATCCGTCGCTCCAAGGCCGTCGACCATCTGGTCGAGAACGCCAAGGTGACCGAGGTCGACGAGACCGCCAAGGACGCCGAGTAATTCTCGCCACCTTGCCCGCGAGCGCATGCGTGCGCCCGTGATGGGGTAAAGTTATACACCGGTTATCCGGTTGCTTCGTACGGTGCCAGCCAATGCATAGCATGCGGGCACCGTACGTTTGTCTAGAACCACTATTGGTCCGTAAGAGAAATGGAGATGCGTATGATCGCTAAGTTCGATTCCGCCCTCGTGCCATACGTTATCGAGCAGACGCCGCGCGGCGAGCGCAGCTACGATATCTATTCGCGCCTGCTCAACGACCGCATCATCTTCTTGGGCGAGGAGATCAACTCCGTCAGCGCCAACCTGGTCGTTGCCCAGCTGCTGCATCTTGAGAGCCAGGATGCCGAGAAGGATATCTCGCTCTACATCAATTCGCCCGGTGGCGAGGTCTACTCCGGCCTGGCAATTCTGGACACCATGAACTTCATTAAGCCGCAGGTCTCCACCATCTGCGTCGGTATGGCCGCGTCTATGGCCGCCGTGCTGCTTTCGGCCGGCGCCAAGGGCAAGCGCTTCTGCCTGCCGCACTCCAAGGTCATGATTCACCAGCCCAGCGGCGGTGCCCAGGGCCAGCAGACCGAGATCGAGATCGTGGCCGAGGAGATCAAGAAGACCCGCCGCGAGCTCAACCAGATCCTGTCCGACGCCTCGTGCCAGCCCATCGAGAAGGTCCAGGCCGATACCGAGCGCGATAACTACCTGACTGCTGCCGAGGCCCTCGACTACGGCCTGATCGACCGTATCGTCACCTCGCGCGACCTTGCCGCGAAGGACGCCTAGGATGGCCGGTAACATGCAGGACAACTTCGACGAGAACGGCAACCCCATCCGCTGCTCCTTCTGCGGAAAAGAGCAGGGGCAGGTTCGCCGCCTTGTAAAGGGTCCGACCAACATCTTTATCTGCGACGAGTGCGTCGCCGCCTGCTCCGAGATCTTGGAGGAGTCGCTGGCTTCGGACTTTATGGACGCTGCCCGCAACGGCAAGCTGCCGGGCTTTCTCAACGATCACGGCCAGGCTGCATCTCAGCCCGCCGTGGACCCCGAGGCCGAGGGCTTTGAGCTCGAGGACGATGCCCGCCAGGTCATTACGCACGTGCCGACGCCGCACGAGATCTATGCCGAGCTTTCGGCCTATGTCATGGGCCAGGAGGACGCTAAGCGCGCCATGTCGGTTGCCGTGTACAACCACTACCGCCGCGTGATCGAGGGCGGTGCTGCGCTTTCGGCCTTTGACGACGGCTTTGACTCGCAGCTCGACGATGATATGGACGAGGTGGAGCTCGCCAAGTCTAACATTTTGCTGCTCGGTCCCACCGGTACCGGTAAGACTCTGCTCGCCCAGACGCTCGCGCGCATCCTCGAGGTGCCGTTTGCCATCGCCGACGCCACCGCGCTCACCGAGGCCGGTTACGTGGGCGAGGACGTGGAGAACATCCTGCTCAAGCTCATCAATGCTGCCGATGGCGACATTGAGCGCGCGCAGGTCGGCATTATCTACGTGGACGAGATCGACAAGATTGCCCGCAAGGCCGAGAACCTCTCCATCACCCGCGATGTTTCGGGCGAGGGCGTTCAGCAGGCGCTGCTGAAGATCCTTGAGGGCACGGTGGCAAGCGTTCCGCCACCGGCGCCGCAAGCATCCCCAGCAGGAGCTGCTGCAGATCGACACGACCAACATCCTGTTCATCTGCGGCGGTGCCTTTGTGGGCCTGGATAAGATCATCGCCGACCGTGTTGGCAACAAGGGCGTGGGCTTTAACTCCGAGATCGCCGGCCCCACTTCGGTCGACGAGAACGACCTGCTGCGTCAGGTGCTCCCGCAGGACCTCAACGCCTTTGGCATGATCCCCGAGTTTGTGGGCCGTACGCCCGTCGTCACCCAGACGCAGGCGCTCGACGAGGACGATCTGGTGTCGATTCTGACCGAGCCCAAGAACGCCGTGGTGCGCCAGTACCGTAAGATGTTCCAGCTCGAGGACGTTGAGCTTGAGTTTGAGGACGCGGCGCTGCACGAGATCGCCCGCATGGCGCTCGCCCGCAAGACCGGCGCCCGCGGCCTGCGCTCCATCTGCGAGGACGTGCTGCAGCAAACGATGTTCGACTCCCCAGCGAGGAGGGCGTTTCCAAGGTCATCGTGACCGAAGCCTCCGTAAAGGGCGAAGAACAGCCCCAACGCATCTACGGCTAAACCTGCCAAAAAGGGACAGGTTTATTTTGGCAGGTTTTATCAGGGAGAATGACGTTTGCCCATATAAAACCGACCAAAATAAACCTGTCCCTAAATGGTAGGTTTCGCAAATGTGAATTTGAATAGCCTCCGACCACCTGCGGTCGGAGGCTATTTTATATATACGCAATAACCCCAACTACCTGTGCTATTCTGTGTGTTTGTTTAAGCCTCAGCGAAGTCATATCAGACTGAAGTAATCGATACCTAAGGGGAGGAATGTAGGCCCGATTTTCGTAGATTCCGCACGAGCCGAAGACCACTTAATGTGGTCTTCGAGCGAGCCCAGGACCTGACCGAGCGAAAATCGGGCCTACATTCCTCCCCGACGGGCAAGGGAGAGATATATGGAAGAAATGCCCAAGAACTACGATCCGTCGACCAACGAGCCGGCGATCCTGCAGAAGTGGCTCGACGGCGGCTACTACAAGCGCCGTGAGGGCGTGGGCGACTGCACCGTCACCATTCCGCCTCCCAACGTGACCGGCAAGCTCCACATGGGCCACGCCACCGACGACTCCATCCAGGACGCCATCATCCGTATGGCCCGCATGCGCGGCAAGTCCACGCGCTGGGTGCTCGGCACCGATCACGCCGGTATCGCCACGCAGACCAAGGTCGACAAGAAGCTCAAAGAAGAGGGCATTAGCCGCCTGGAGATCGGTCGCGACAAGTTTGTCGACGCCTGCTGGGATTGGACCCACGAGTACGGCGGCATCATCGTCGAGCAGATCAAGCGTATGGGTTGCTCCGTCGACTTCGACAACGAGCGCTTCACCATGGACGAGGACTACGCCCAGGCCGTGCGCAAGGTGTTCTGCGACTGGTACCACGACGGCCTGATCTACCGCGGCAAGCGCATCGTCAACTGGTGCCCCAACTGCACCACCGCCATCTCGGACGACGAGGCCGAGTACAAGGACGAGAAGGGCCATCTGTGGCACCTGCGCTACCCGCTGACCGAGCCGGTCAACGGCCAGGACTACATCGTCGTCGCCACCACGCGCCCCGAGACCATGCTCGGCGACACGGGCGTTGCCGTCTCCCCGAAGGACCCCGAGAAGGCCGCCTTTGTGGGCAAGACCGTCAAGCTCCCCATTGTCGACCGCGAGATCCCCATCTTTGAGGATTGGCACGTCGATGCCAACTTTGGCTCCGGCTTCGTTAAGGTCACCCCGGCCCACGACCCCAACGATTACGCCATGGGTCAGGCCCACGACCTGCCGCAGATCAACATCTTTGATGAGCACGCGGTGGTCGTCGAGGGCTACGGCGAGTTTACCGGCATGAATCGCGACGAGTGCCGCGAGGCCGTCATCAAGTGGTTCGACGAGCACGGTCTGCTCGACCACGTCGAAGAGCTCGACCACTCCGTCATGCACTGCTACCGTTGCGACGCCGCGCTGGAGCCGTGGCTGTCCGAGCAGTGGTTCGTGGCCGTCGATAAGCTCAAGGGGCCGGCGCTCGATGCTGTCAATTCCGGCAAGGTCACCTTCCACCCCGCGCGCTGGACGCAGACCTACACCACTTGGATGGAGAATCTCAAGGACTGGTGCATCAGCCGCCAGCTGTGGTGGGGCCACCGCATCCCCGTGTTCTACTGCGAGGACTGCGGCTGGGAGGACGCCCTTACCGAGGACACCGACGTGTGCCCCAAGTGCGGCGGCCATCACGTGCACCAGGACGAGAACGTGCTGGACACCTGGTTCAGCTCGCAACTGTGGACCTTTGCCACGCAGGGCTGGCCGCAAAAGCCGGAGCTGCTCGATGGCCATCACCCCACGACGGCGCTCGTCACCGCACGCGACATCATCGCCCTGTGGGTCGCCCGCATGGTCATGAGCTCGCTGTACTTCTTGGACGAGGTGCCGTTTAAGGACGTCGTCATCTACCCGACGATTCTTGCCAAGGACGGCAGCCGCATGTCCAAGTCCAAGGGTAACGGCGTTGACCCCATGGACCTCATTGGCATGTACGGTGCCGATGCCATGCGCTTCAACCTGCTGACGCTGTGCACCAACAACCAGGACGTCAAGTTCGACGCGAACATCGACAAGAAGACCAAGAAGCTCATCGACAGCCCGCGCACCGAGCAGGCCAAGTCGTTTGTGACCAAGATCTGGAACGCCAGCCGCTTCCTGCTTATGAACATGGAGGGCTACACGCCCGGCGAGCCCGTCGTGGAGACGCCGGCCGACGCCTGGATGTTCAGCCGTCTGGCAAAGGCCGTCAAGATGGTCACCGAGGGTATCGAGAAGTATACCTTTGGCGACATGGCCCGCGGCGTGCAGCAGTTCTTCTGGAACGAGGTCTGCGACTGGTATGTCGAGGTCACCAAGGCCCGCCTGAAGGGCGAGGGCCGTCTGCAAGCGCAGCGCAACCTGATCTTTGTGCTCGACACCTCCATTCGCCTGATGCACCCGCTCATGCCGTTTGTCACCGAGGAGATCTGGGACAACATGCCGGCGAGCGTGCTCGACCTGGATGCCGAGGGCAACGTGGACCGCGCCGAGGCACTCATGATCGCCAAGTGGCCCGAGCCCGCCGACTATGCCAAGTACGTCGACGAGTCCGCCGAGCGCGCGTTTGAGCTGTGCCGCGCCGTCGTTTCCGCCGCCCGCGCCACGCGCTCGCGTTACCGCTTGAGCCCCAAGGCCGAGCTCGACGTGGTCGTGCGCGCCGGTGCCGAGGATATCGAGAAGCTCGAGAGCCTGCGCTCGACCATTGAGCCGCTGGCAAACACTGCCTCACTGGTTATGGGTACCGACGTTGAGAAGCCGGCTGCGAGCATCGCCGTTGTTGACAGCGGCGTCGAGGTCTTTGTGGTACTCGAGGGCAAGGTCGACCTTTCGGCCGAGAAGGCGCGCCTGGAGAAGGAGATTACCGCGGCGCAGAAGGAGCTCGCCGGCTGCGAGAAGACGCTGGCCAATGAGGGTTTTGTGGCCAAGGCCGCGCCTGCAGTGGTCCAGAAGAAGAGGGACCGTGCAGCTGAGCTCAAGGAGATCCTGACGGCACTGACTGCTCAGGTTGCTGACTTCTCGTAAGCGTTACTGGGGGACGCGGTTTGGGTCTTTGCTCGCTACTGCGGACACCTATTCCGCCGTTCTAACGAACGGCGGCTGACTCGACGCTGCAAACGCCTCTGATGGCCAATCTGCCGTTCAACTTCGGGCGCATGGGCATAAGCCCTATGCGCCCTTGTTTCACGGCACCTTGGCTCATCAGAGGCGTTTTCGCTGACTATCCTCAACCTATACTGTTTTATTTTTCTATGAATGGCGGTTTTAAAAATGCCTAAGCGTTCTGGCTTGTATGCCGTTCCTTTTGAGTTTGATTTGCTTTCGTTTGATGAGGCTGTTGGGCTGGCTGCTGATACGGGGCGGATTTCTGGGGATGCTGGTCCTCTGCTCGAGACGGTTGTCGATATGCTCGATGAGCTTGGGCGTCCGGATGAGTATTTTGATTGCATTCAGGTCGCCGGTACCAATGGCAAGACTTCGACTACGCGTTTTTCGGCCGCCATTCTTCGCGGCGAGGGGCTCAAGACTGCGCTGTATACGTCGCCGCAGCTAGTGCGCTATCCCGAGCGCATGGAGGTCGATGGACGCGTCGTGAGCGACGAGGCCTTTGCCCGTGGCGTTTCGGCGGCTGTCGAGGCGGGGCGTCGGGTGAATGCGCACCGTGTGGCGGCGGGGGAGCGTGCCTATGCCATCACGCCGTTTGACCTGCTGACGGCTGCCGCACTTGTCGTGTTTGCCGAGGCTGCAGTGGATGTTTCCGTGCTCGAGGTTGGCATGGGCGGCCGCTGGGACGCCACGAGTGCGACCGATCCCGTCGCCGTTGCCATTACGGGCATTGGGCTCGATCACACACGCATTTTGGGCGATACGCTCGAGGCCATTGCGGGGGAGAAGGCTGCGGTTATTAAGCCTGGGCGTTTGGTTGTTTTGGGCGAGGGCACGCATGAGGCAAGCGTTCAATGCGTGATGGATGCCCGTTGCCGTGAGTGCGGCGTTGTGCCGCTCATTGTGAGCCATACGACGACCAAACTTCCGGCACACGTGGGCGATACGGTGGAGTTTAGCTGCACCACGCCGCGCGCGATCTATACGTCGAGTATGGTCAAGCCGGCGTATCAGCCGCAGAATGCCGCGTGCGCGATTATGCTGTGCGAGGGCTATCTGGGCCGCGAGCTCGACCACGATGCGCTCGACGCTTCGCTTATGGGCTGCCCCACGCCGGGTCGCTTTGATGTGCTGGGAACCGATCCGCTCAAGCTGATCGACGCCTGCCATAATCCCCAGAGCTGCGAGAACTTTGTGAGCGCACTGGACGAGATCGATCCGTGCGTAGAGAATCGTCCAACGCTGCTGTGCGCGGCGTTGGCTGACAAGGACGTGGCGGGCATCGTCGACGTGCTTGTTCCGGCGTTCCCCCGTGTGGTCGTGACGCAGACCGATTCCGACCGCGCCCTGCCGGCAGAGGAACTCGCCGCCCTGGTGGACGCCGATAAGCTCGCAGGCGTGTACCCCAGCGTATCTGAGGCCCTCGCAGCCCTCGATGCCGCGGGCGAGCCCTTCGTAGCAGCCGGCACCATCACCCTAGCCGGCGAAGTAGCGGGGCTGCTGCGCTAGCCCTTTCCCTCATCAGTTGCGGTGAAATAGTTCCTGTATTTGGGTTCTAGCAGCCCATCCAGGAACTATTCCACCGCAACTTAGTTTGGGGGCTTGGGGACCAGGCTAGTCTAGGCGGACTGGGTCGTGGGGGTAGGCGTTGAGAATCTCGACGCCGGACTCGGTAACTAGGGCCAGGTCCTCGATGCGGACGCCGGTGCGGCCGGGGAGGTAGATGCCCGGCTCGATAGAGAAGGTCATGCCCGGCTCGACAACCTGCTCGTTGACGAGCGAGACGTCGCCCGGCTCGTGGTCCTGCAGACCGATCGAGTGTCCCAGGCGGTGCGTAAAGTACTGCCCATAGCCCGCATCCTCAATCACGTCGCGTGCGGCACGGTCCAGGTCGCACATACGCACGCCCGGCGCGATGAGTGCTTCGGCGGCCTCGTTGGCGCGGCGCACGATATCGTAGATGCGTGTCGTCTCCTCGTCCGGCTCGCCCCAAAAGATCGTGCGCGTCATGTCCGAGCAGTAGTTGCAGCGGCGTCCGCCAATGTCGAACAGCACCACGTCGCCGCGCTTGAGTACGGTGTCGTCGGGCTCGTGGTGCGGGTCGCCGGCGTTGGCGCCAAAGCTCACGATGGGCGGAAAGCTGAAGCCCTCGCAGCCGTGCTTGCGATACAAGCCGAGCATCTGGTCGGCGATTTCGCGCTCCGTCACGCCTTCGTGGACGAGTTTGATGGCATCGGCCATCACGGCGTCGTTGGCGGCCGAGGAAACGCGCATGAGCTCCTGCTCGGTGGCATCCTTGTGGGTGCGCGCAGCGGTGACGGCAAAGTCACCCAGGAAAAACTCGCTTGCGGCCTGGCGCTCCATGAGCGGCATCAAAAAGCCGGAACGCATGACGGTGTCGATGCCGAGCGGTTTGGTCGGATCGACCTCGCGAGCGATGGCGTCGGCCACGACGTCGGTGTCGGTATGATAGGCAACGCGGGCATTGTCATACTCGGGTAGCTGATGCAGCGCGTTGACCAGGATCACGGGCTCGGCATTGCGCGCGAGCAGCACGCCGCAAAAACGCTCGAACATATCGGCATAAAAGCCGGTCAGGTAGTAAATCGACCACGGGTCGTTTACAAGCAGCTGTGCACCGGGGTGTTGAGCCTCGAGCGCATCGAGCACGCGCGCCACACGCTGGTCATCGACATGTCCCATGAAACATCCTTTCGCTAGGTTGCCACCATGGTATCCCAAGCCCGGCACATAGGGACGTTCCTTTTATGCCGGCACCTGGGGACACTCCTTACAAAAGCAGATAAAAGAGCCCGTCCTAAATTAGCTGCTTAGGCTGGGTTGATGTCCATGCTGGCGATGAGGTCGATGTTGGTGCCGAGGAGGTCTTCCAGCACGACGTCGCCCATGCGGATGGGGGCTTCGACGACCAGGCCACGGATGAGGTCCATGGCTTGGGCGTGGAGTGCCAGCGGGATGGCTTCGGCCGTGCGCACGGGCAGCAGCGCCTCGTCGCCGCCGGATACGGCCACGGTGGTGGTGAGCACGCGCATGGGGCAGGTGAGTTCCTGGTGTGCGAACTTGTCGCCGCGCGGGCAGCTGTTGCCGGTCACGGAGCGCACCTCTGCCACGGCGCCGTCTGCGTCGCGCTCCACCTCCACGGTCAGAAGGCATTCGGATGGGCAGGTGGTGCAGTTGAACTGCAATGTCTCGGTCACATTCGTGCTCATGGCCTTACGCCTCCTCAACGGGATCGACGGACAGGACAATCTCGCTAACATCAAGATCGAGTGCGCGCTGGATTACCTTTGCCGGTAGCGGGAAACTTTCCATAACGCTCGGTTTAAACGGGCGGACCTTGCCGGCGAACAGCTCCTCGTCGTCTGCCAGAATGCGCACGCGGGCGGCATCGACGGGTCGGCGTACGCGGAAGTTGAGCTTGGTGAGTGCCGCTGCCGTGATGCGTCCCGGCAGCGCGTAGCCCGCGATGCCGGCAGGGGAGACCGTGAGCTCGCAGCTCGTACCCACAGCGTTCGCCCCGGCGTCGCCGCCCAGCGCCCACGCCGCCGCAGCCGCACCGGCGCGCTCGGATTCGGTCGTCACATTGTCGGCCAGGTCGTGCACGTGCAGCACGTTGCCACAGGCAAAGATGCCCGGCACGCCTGTCTGGAGGCTCTGGTCAACTACGGCACCGCGTGTGCGCGGGTCAAGCTCCACGCCTGCGGCAACTGAAAGCTCGTTCTCGGGAATCAGACCTACCGAAAGCAGCAGCGTGTCGCACGGAACGATGCGCTCCGTCCCGGCAATGGGCGCCAGGTGCTCGTCGACCTGGCTTACCTCGACGGCCTCCACACGGTCGTGCCCGATCACGTCGTGTGACGGTGGTGGACAGGTGCAGCGGAATGCCAAAGTCGTCCAGGCAGTTCTTAACATTGCGGCGCAGTCCGTTGGCGTACGGCATGAGCTCGTACACGCCCTCGACGGAAATCCCCTCGAGCGTGCAGCGGCGTGCCATGATGAGCCCGATGTCGCCCGAGCCCTAAAATGACGGCACGCGAGCCGGGCTTGAGATTTTCGATATTGATGTATCGCTGCGCCAGGCCCGCCGTAAACACGCCGGCGGGACGGCTACCGGGAATCTTGATCTCGCTTCGTGTGCGCTCGCGACAGCCCATGGCAAGGACGACGGCATGCCCGGTGAGCTGCAACATGCCGGCGGGGCTCATGAGCGTGACGGTATGGACTGCGGCATCCCCCGCGGCCTCGCCCTCGCCCGAATCAATCCCTAGCACCATGCTGTCCAAGAACAGCGCGATGTTGGTCTCGCGCACCTGGTCGATAAAGCGCTGCGCGTACTCGGGGCCGGTGAGTTCCTGCTTAAAGTGCGAAAGGCCAAAACCGGGGTGGATGCACTGACGCAGGATGCCGCCCAGATGCTGCTCGCGCTCCACGATGGCCACGCGCGCGCCGGCCTCTTGCGCGGCAAGTGCGGCCGCCATGCCGGCGGGGCCGCCTCCGATAACGACCACGTCGAACGCCCGCGTTTGCACGGGCGCTGCAGCTCCGACCTCTGCGGCTCCGGCTTCCGCGCGTTCGTCGCGCATATCAAGCATCGCCATCCTAGCGCACCCCCTTCAGCAGTCCCTCAACCAACCAAGATCCGGTATCCTCCAGCAGCACCTCGCTGGGGTCCACACCCCAGCTCGCGCGCCAGAACTCGTCACCACGCGGC
>ENA-OQKA01000325-OQKA01000325.1-human-gut-metagenome-genome-assembly--contig:-NODE-325-length-12941-cov-3.495474_pt1 | contig 12941 bp, 12 predicted proteins | sample MGYA00242644_ERZ504789 | MGnify/ENA primary metagenome ERZ504789 (study PRJEB26092, sample SAMD00036423) | human gut metagenome | host: Homo sapiens | study: EMG produced TPA metagenomics assembly of...
CGGATGTGTACTGTGGCACTCTGCCAGTGCCGCATACTCCAGCAGCTGTTCTTCCTCTTTCGTATATACCGGATGTCCGGACTCAACCGGACAGCTGCCGGATGCACAATTTGTTCCATGAATTCCGCAGACTTTCAAATACCCCCTGCGTAATTGTCCCTGTCTTATCAAAGACAACCGTGCGTGTTCCCGCAAGTGCTTCCAGATAGTTGGAACCTTTTACCAGAACACCCTCTGCACTGGCACCTCCGATTCCTGCAAAAAAGCTGAGTGGAATACTGATGACCAGCGCACACGGGCAGCTGATAACCAGAAATGTCAGTGCACGGTAAATCCAGATGCCCCAGTCTGCCGGAAGCCCCATAAACAGCATGCGGACAAGCGGTGGCAGTATTGCCAGTGCCAGCGCGCCGTAGCAGACTGCCGGTGTATAATAATGTGCAAATCTGGAAATAAAATTCTCGGAACGTGATTTCTTGGAACTTGCATTCTCCACCAGATCAAGAATCTTAGAAACCGTAGACTCTCCAAACTCTTTTGTGGTGCGGATCTTTAACAGTCCGGAAATATTGATACATCCACTGATGATTTCCTCTCCCACAGCGACTTCCCGCGGAACACTCTCTCCCGTCAGTGCACTGGTATTCAGGGAAGAATGTCCTTCCACAACCACACCATCGATTGGGACTTTTTCGCCCGGCTGTACAATAATCACCGTGCCGATCTCCACCTCATCCGGGTCTACTTTTTCCATCTGACCGTCTGTTTCAATATTTGCATAATCCGGCCGGATATCCATCAGATCACTGATATTCCGGCGGCTCTTACCGACTGCATAACTCTGGAACAGCTCTCCGATCTGATAAAACAGCATAACTGCAACGCCCTCTTTGTAATCACCGAGGGCGATCGCTCCGATGGTTGCCACTGCCATCAGAAAATTTTCATCAAACATCTGCCTGTTACAGATTCCCTTCCAGGCTTTCCGCAGAATATCATAACCGATCACAAAATACGGAACCAGATAGAAAAGAAACTCCAGCCACTTTGGTATGGAAACAACGCTTCCTGCAATCCCGATGATAACCAGAAGCACTGCCGCCACAATAATTCGTTTCAACACTTTTTTCTGCTTTTTATTCATGGTGCCCTCCAATCTGACTGATACCTATGGGAAAAGCCGGATTTAAAGAAAGATCTCACAATCATCTTCCACTTTCTTACAGTTCTTTAACACATCCTGCATAACCGCTTTCGCATCTGCACCCTCTTCAAATTCTACGTTCATCTTCAGTGTCATGAAATTTACAGTTGCATCCTTTACTCCGGTAGTAGCTTTTGCAGCTTCCTCCATTTTATTTGCACAGTTTGCACAATCCACATCAATTTTGTAAGTTTTCTTCATCGTCGGTTTCCTCCATACTTTCCTTTTTCATTTTATCATTCTTTCATATGAGCATTTGTTCATATGTTTGATTCTATTATAGCGTATAGTTCGTAAATGTCAATATATTTTTAATACGCTGGGATTGTTTTGGCATTGAATTTTCCAGACCATTTTTTAACAAACCGATTTGCATGTGTTTTTTAAGAAAATCAAGTGTTCTATCACGTTCCAAATTGATAGTGGACATATAGAAAATAAAACTTTCTTTTAGGTTCGGGACATATCTCATAACCTTTTTCACATATGTCCCATTTAAACATCTTCCCCGTATTCACCGTCTGTTTCCGGTTCTTCATAATCATCTGAGCCATCATAAATGTCCTGCATCAATGGTTCTTTTACTATCGTTTTCTTTCCAATAAGCACTGCCGCTACGGCTGCGGTAATCGGTACGGTCAGCACAACCCCAAGAGTTCCCGAAAGTCCCTGCATAATTTCTGTTCCGATTACATAAGAATTGATCAGCTGATTATAACTCAGATTGTATGCATAATTGACAACGAGCGTAGACAACGAACCACCGACATAGGCAAAAATCAGTGTATTTGCCATGGTTCCCATCATATCGCGCCCCACACGGATTCCCGACACAAACAACTCTTTTGTCCCCAGCTGCGGACTGCGTTCGTGCAGTTCCTGAATCGTGGATGCAATTGACATGCCAACATCCATGGTTGCCCCAAGTGCTGCTATAATGATTCCCGAAAACAGAAGCTGTCCTATTTTTATGTGTGTATTCTGTGCCACATAATTCAACGTTTCGATATCAGACACATTATACCCGGTAATGCCTGCGGCTTTTCCAAACACAACTGCGGCTGCGGCTGCCACAACCACACCGCTGACCGTTCCCACCACTGCAGATACCGTCTTTTTAGAGACTCCGCCCAAAAGCCACAGGGTCAGCAATGTCGAGAGAATGACAACAACAATGGTAATACCGATCGGTGAAATGCCCCGGTACATCAGCGGAAACATCAGATAAACAATACACACACCAGTAAATGCCAGACTTGCAATGGCTTTGACTCCTTTTTTCCCACCTATCATACATATCACCAGACAGAAAAAAAGTACAAACAGATAAATTGCCATAGTACGGTCTTTGCTGTATACCGTAACGACAGCATTATCATCTGTGGAACTGACAATGACAATTACGCGCGAACCAACTTCACAGTTCTCCATGCCAAACAAGGAACCGCTTGGATTGACGGCATCAAACTCTTCCCCTGCATATGCTCCGGATTTAACCTGTACGCGCACCTCCTGTGTCCCGTATCGGTTTCCATCTTCTGCCAGATTATCTTTCGTGATTTTTGTCACGACTGCTTTCTCATAGCTTTGCCCTTCCGTGGAAATCAGGGATACTTTTTCGAACTGGTTTCCTTTGACTAATAACAGTAGGAACCCCACCAGACAAAGGGTTCCAACTAAAACTTTTTTCCAGTTTTTCTTCATTATTATTTAGCTGCTTTCTTTACTGCTTTCTTTGTAACAGTAATCGTAATTGTTTTGCCTGCTGCCTGATACTGGCTGGTTGCTGCTGCCTTCACCGTAATTGTAACCTTTCCGGCCTTTTTTACAGTAACTTTTCCGTTCTTATCAACAGTTGCAATCTTTTTGTCGGAAGAGGTATAGGTAAGCGGTGTTTTTGCTTTTGCATTTAAGGAAAAGGCTTTGTCTCCTACGGTTTTTTTGTAAGAGTTCTTCGCCTGAATGGTCTGCTTTACCGCATCTTTTACGATCGTATATGTAGTAGATCCCTGTAACGTTTTTCTGGTCGTTGCATCATAAGTTGTTACAGAAAACTTTTTGTCCGTTACTTTTACTACGGAATAGGTTGGTGTCCAGGTCTGGCTTCTCTCAGAAATGAAGTCCTGTTTGGAAGCAATCAGGTTATAGAATTTTGAACCTGTTGCAGAGTTTGCTTCTAAATATACGGTTCCTTCCGGATTGGTAACAGTTCCGCCAACGGTCTTGTTTACAATTTCATAGCAGTTATTCTGTGCCTGATAATCACTGTCTTTTTCAGCTTCCTCTACAGATTTGTATCCATAAGTGCTGTAAGAAGTATGATCCTTTCCATCCCCCTCAAGCTGGAAGGTTCTGGAATAGGTATGATCATGTCCCTGCATCACCACATCAATCTTATACTTATCCATCAGTGGAGTAAGCTGTGTACGAAGCACCATACCATCGGAATCGGAATGGTCGTAACCACTGCCGTAAATATCCTGATGGAATACCGCAATACGCCATTTGGCATCTTTATTCTCATTGATTGCTTTTTTCATGACATTCTCATGCGTTGCACAGTTATAGTTGTTTGTGTCAAGAACAATGAACAGGACATTTCCATAACGATAATAGTAATCGGTTCCTGCCTTTGTCTTTCCCTGTACATAATTGGTATCGGTATCGGAAAAAGCATTGGGATTATTAAAATGCAGGCTGTACTGATTCGAAACACTGTCGTGGTTACCAATGGTCGTTGCTACCGGAAGGGAAGTCAGTGCCTCAGCCCCCAGATATCCTGCATATTCCCGCTCGTTGCTTCCGTAGTTCACCTGATCTCCTGCGGATACGAGAAAACTTACATCGGAATGATCCTCGAGTGCTTCATTTAATACGTTGTTCCAGTTATAGCTGTCATTTCTTGCTGCAAGATTTTTTTCCGGTGCAGAAGTTACAACATTTCCTGCATTTTCCATCTTTTCACTCTCACTGCTGGTCTGACCTTTCGAAGCACCGATCTGCGGATCCCCGACATACAGGAAAGAAAATTCATCAAACGCCTGTGTGGTATAGTTTTGTGTATCCTGCCACTTTCCATCCTGAAATACCTGATAATAATAGCTGGTATTTTCTTTGAGCCCGCTTACGGTTACTTTATTGGAAAAATATTTTGTGGTATCTATGGTCACAGCTTCGGTCTGCGCTCCGGTGAACTCTGTCGCACCATCCATATTCTGTCTGGTAGAGATTCTCACCTTTGGAGTCTCAGCCGTTTTGCTGTACCATGCATAATTTAATTTGGTCTCATCTGCACCCGGAGTTAATGATACATGTTCATACTGGCTGCTGTAAGAAGCCCAGTTCTTTTTCCAGTTGCTCCATTTTGTGGATTCCTGGGATGCATCATTCCAATGTTCCGTTGCTGCTGCAATCTTTGTCGGGATACCAGTGGCAAACATTCCTGTCAATACAGCGGTGGAGAGAACTCCTGCTGTAAGTTTCATCACATTTTTTCTCATAATTCTTTTGTTCTCCTTGTGAAATCTGTAAGATTTATTACAGGATTTATAATAAACGGGTTATGTAAGATGTACTATCCGGTTTCTGTAATCCTTTTGTAAAAACAAAAAGAGTGGATGCTTCGGAACATCCACTCCACATGCCGGCTATGCCATGCCGTTTACGGTTTTATATTTATAGAGCATCTCCGCGTGGTTTTGTTCTTCCACCTGGATATCTGCCAGAAGTTTGCGCACATCGGAATCCCCGAATGCAAACACATCGGTATTATACGTTCCGGACACCATTTTTTCAGAACCAATGCTGTCTGTGGCAAGGAAATTATCGTTTTTCTTATCTTCCGGATTGGTCATGGAATCATATGTTGCCTTTGGCTCATACATCTTTCCATCCCTGTCATTGACGTTACAGGATGGGACGCTGCCTTTCATGACCTGTTCCAGAGACTCCACATGCTTCTGCTCCTTTTTTTCCAGATCGGCAAACAAATCCCGAAGTACCGGGTCTTTTGCTTCCTGTCCGTAACGTTTGTACTTCTCCACGCAGGACAGCTCCTGTGTGTGCAGATCCTCAATTGTAGCCATCTCTTTTTCTGTTAAAACCATGGTTTATACCTCTTTCTTTCCATTAAGATAATCTTGTTGATTGCAGAACATGAACACTCCGCAACCTTCTCCTCTAGTATCTGTAAAAAAAATGCAACACATACCTGGTAAAATTTCGTCAAAAAAGGGTTGAAACTTCTCACAACAGATTGTATAATTTCGTTTGTATTTTATACAATGTTTACAAAAAGGTGGATTATTTATGGAAGAACGAGAAAATTAAAATACCGTCTGGGATTCATTCTCCTGTCAGCCGGATGTGCGATCGGAATCGGAAACGTATGGAAATTTCCATACACGTGCCGGACAGGGCGGAGGCGGTGCCTTTGTGCTGTTTTATCTGTTGTTTCTGATTATTCTCGGACTCCCGATCATGACGATGGAATTTGCGGTTGGGCGTGCCAGCCAGAAAAGTCCGGTCAAAGCCTACCATGCACTGGAAAAACCCGGACAGAAATGGCATATCCACGGGATTATCACATTGATCGGCTGCTATCTTCTTATGATGTTTTATACAACGGTCACCGGCTGGATGCTTCATTATTTTTATATGACGGTCACCGGACAGTTTCAGGGACTGGATGCCGACGGTGTATCCGGACAGTTTACCACAATGCTGAGCAAACCTCTGACCATGGGCTTCTGGATGGTGGTAGTGTTTGCGCCGGCGTATTTGTCTGCTCCCGTGGACTGCAGAACGGTCTGGAAAAAGTAACAAAGGTCATGATGACTTCTTTGCTTATCATCATGATCATTCTGGCGGTCAACAGCTTTTTTATGGATGGTGCAAAAGAAGGCCTTGCCTTTTATCTGATCCCGGACTTTGAACGGATGAAACAGATCGGTATTGCAAAAACCATTACGGGTGCCATGAACCAGGCATTTTTCACGTTAAGCCTTGGAATCGGCGCGATGGCAATTTTAGGAAGTTATATCGGAAAGGAACGCTCTCTGCTTGGTGAATCGGTAAATATTGCCATTCTGGATACGTTTGTTGCTATCACCTCCGGACTTATCATTTTTCCGGCATGCTTTACGTTCCATGTTGACCAGACTTCCGGACCAAGCCTGATTTTTATCACCCTGCCGAATATTTTTAACCATATTCCGCTTGGCAGACTCTGGGGAAGCCTGTTCTTTTTGTTTATGTTTTTTGCAGCGTTTTCCACAATCCTGGCAGTATTTGAGAACATTATCTCCTGCGGTATGGAACTGACCGGATGCAGCCGCCAGAAATCCTGTGCCGTTAATCTGGTACTGATCATTGTACTCTCCCTGCCATGTGTACTCGGATACAATGTATGGAACTGGAAAGGTTTTTCAATCTTTGGCGGGTCTGTGCTTGACCTGGAAGATTTTCTGGTAAGCAACCTGTTCCTGCCTCTCGGTTCCCTGGTATATCTGCTGTTTTGCACAAGCCGCTACGGCTGGGGCTGGAAAAACTACACAACCGAAGCCAATACCGGAAAAGGATTAAAAATTAAAAACTGGATGCGCGGCTACATTACCTATATTCTGCCGCTGATTGTGCTTTTTATCTTTGGATTTGGCATTTATGATAAATTTTTTACAAACTAAGGAGGATTTCTTATGTATCACGCAAATGAATCACGTTACGAAACCATGAAATACCACCGCTGCGGCGACAGCGGACTGATGCTGCCGGAAGTATCTTTGGGCTTCTGGCACAATTTCGGAGATACCGGTGTTTATGAAAATATGAGACAGATGTGCTTTACGGCATTTGACCACGGGATCACACATTTTGATCTGGCAAACAACTATGGACCGCAGCCGGGCAGTGCGGAGGAAAATCTCGGGAAAATCCTTCGGGAAGAGCTTTCTTCCTACCGCGATGAACTGATCATCAGTTCCAAAGCCGGTTTTGACATGTGGCCGGGGCCTTATGGAAACTGGGGCAGCCGCAAGTACCTGATTGCCAGCCTTGACCAGAGCTTAAAACGGCTCGGTCTGGACTATGTGGATATTTTCTATCACCACCGCATGGATCCGGATACACCGCTGGAGGAAACCATGGGTGCACTCGACCAGATCGTGCGAAGCGGAAAAGCACTGTATGTCGGTCTGTCCAACTACGACGGGGAAACGATGAAACGCGCGGCTGCCATCTTAGAAGATCTGCACTGCCCATTTATTATCAACCAGAATTCCTACAATATCTTTAACCGTACCATTGAAGAAAACGGTTTAAAACAGGCCGCAGCAGATGGGAAGAAAGGAATTATTTCTTTCAGCCCGCTCGCGCAGGGTATGCTGACCGACCGCTATCTAAACGGTATTCCAAAAGACAGCCGTGTCAACACGGACGGACGTTTCCTGCATGCGGATCAGTTTGATGAAAAGCGGATGGCAAGTATCCGGAGCCTGAATGAGATTGCGGCTGCCCGTGGTGAAAGCCTCGCACAGATGGCACTCAAATGGGTCATCCGTGACGGTGTGGTCACTTCCGTTCTGATCGGAGCTTCCCGCCCGGCACAGATTCTTGAAAATCTGAAAGTGTTAAACTCTGCTCCGTTTACGGAGGAGGAACTGAAAAAAATTGATCAGTGTGCACTTTCTCTCTAGGTAAAACAAAAACCCCGGATATTTATTTCCGGGGTTTTGTCTTTTCCTGCATCTGCTACTTGACTTTGACTTTTAATTTTAAAACTTTGGTCTTTCCATTGTTTAAGGTTACTGTCACGCGAATGGACGCAGTTCCTTTTTTGTTCGATTTTATGGTACCCTTCTTGTTTACAGATGCAATTTTTTTGTTATTGCTCTGATAAGAAATGCTTTTTACATTGTCCATATTTAAGGTGGCTGCCAGAGAAACCTTCTTTTGTTTTCCCTTCTTCACCTGAACGGTTTTATTCTTCAATGTAACCGTTTTTAATATTTTCGTTGTGACCTGATCCATATCTTTCTGATCCATAAGGACATAATCCTTTTTGGAATCTGCTGAAAAATTCACATTTCCGGCTTTTGTAACCGTATAACTCTTGTCGTTTACAAGGACATAGGCACCTGTCTTTTGATCTTTTGCGCACACATACAGCTTGTTTCCGGTCTGTATGTCTGCTGTATTTACGGTCAGTGTATAGCTTACGTTGCCAGCCGGATCGGTGACCCGGATCGTCACATATGTGTGTTTTCCATTATTTTCTTCCAGTATCTGATTTATCAGATCAGCGGTCACCGTTGTTTTGATGGCTTTATTTTTCCGGGTTCCGGTAACGGTTACGGTTGGTGTATTTTGTCCGGCCGCGTTTCCATCGGACGGTGTTTGTGTACCAGCTGTATTTCCGTCAGACGGAGTTTCTACATCGGTTTTGTTTCCGTTGGATGTTGTTCCCCCTCCGGCTGTATTACCACCCGAAGTATTTCCGCCACCGGAACTTCCTCCGGAAGATGAGCCGCCTCCGGTTGTTCCACCTCCTCCAGAAGATGAGCCGCCTCCGGTGGAACCGTCCTCTTTGATTGTAACGGTCACAGCTTCACTTGTCACCGTTTCATAATAAGTCTGTCCATCCTTATCATCCGGCTCATATACTGCCTTAAACTGATAAGTAACCGCCACGTTTTAAGCCTGATACAACCGTATCGGCTTCCCCATATACGAGTTTTTCCTGTGCCTTTATTATGGTTCCGTCCTGATAAAAAGAAATCGAACCAAGCGGAATACTGCCATTTCGGACTCCATCTACCTTTGCATACAGATGTACGGAATTACCGTTTTCTGTCTCTGCCGTAAGACGAATCGATGGTTTCGCCGCTGTAATGGTAAAGGTTCCGACTTTTTCCACTATCACATCGTACTGGTTTCCATCCACTTTAAACCAGACATCATAACTACCCGGCTGCACCGGAACAACATTTTTCCCATCCTGCCGATAGAAAACTTCAGGCTTTACCTGCGAATCTACCGTCTGTCCGTTGTCCGTTCGGACTACATTTACCGTGGAAACAAGGCAGCTCTGTTTCAGCCCTGTGTACGCAGCTGTCTGCTGGATGGTATCATACTGCATCTTTACGGCAATTGGATTTACCGTCACGGTTTCGTTTGCCTGGGAAGGAAGTGCCCTGTAGTTTTCATTGGCTGCTCCTGCACCTGCATAAGAAACTGTAATTGCATTTTCTCCCATATGAAATCCGTTTGTCTCTGAAACCGGAATCTTTATGGCTGCCTCTCCGTTTTGAAGCGTGATGCCGGATACTTCATAAGGGGTCTGGTTAATGTATACCGAAAAACCAGCAGACGGCACGTTCTGTCCCTGTAAGCTGCTATCTGTATAGACCGTCTGCACGGTAAGATTCAGTTCATCCTGCATGGACACGGCCGTTGGTAATCCATTTATCGTAGTGGTTGTTTCCTTTGAAGTAGCCGTCGAACCGGATGTATCCGGATCTTTGTTTACAATCAAAACTACCTTCTGCTCAATTTGTTCATCTGCTGAAAATGGACGGATTGTGATGTAGTAGGTTCCCGGTTCTGGCAGTTTCAGTTCGCTACTAGTAGCATCATCATAAAATTCCGGTGTAATTGTATGTACCCCGTCCTGATTTGTCTCCGGATGAAATGCCAGTCTAAGATCCGAAACATTGGCATTTCCATCATCACCAACCGTTGAATAATATATATGATTATTGAACTCTACTTCGTATGTAAGTGGAACCTGATATAAAGTTTTCCCATTTTCGGGTGTCCCTTCCTGCCATTCCACATCCAGATAATACGATTTATCACTACTCATAATATTTGAAACATTCGCCAAAAGTACAGGATTTTTTACTGTAACATTTTTTACCGCAACCGGTTCATCCCCTGACAACTCACTGGTTTTCCAGATTTCTCCGTTTCCAGACGATGTCCGTTCCAGTGTCATTCCCGCCTGTCCGTCTGTCGGTGTAAAAGAAACCGCCGTATCCGCAGCCCTTCCAAGTTCCAGATAGGTGTGACCATACTCCGCAATTCCGGATTTTCCATTTCTTCCATTCAGGGTTTCAAATGTAAGTGCACCCGTAATGGTATCTGTAACATTCAGCTTCTGTTCTTTTCCTAAGATCAGTCGGTTTCCTGCTGAATCCGCACTCACAATCGAATGTACCTGTGGAGTTTCCATCTGGGAAAGATCAATCGCACTTGCCCCTTCCAGCCTGACCGTACAGCTGTCCAACGCTGCCGGTGCAAATGTTCCACCGCCCTTTACTGTGAGGTTTCCTACTTTGCTTATACCTGGAATTCCGGTATAGGACTGGTCGGTATCTATGGTCAGAAATGTCTTCCCTGCGTGATTTTCAGATACTCCGTACACCTGTTTCGTATCGGAACCGGTAAGTGAAATTTCCACATCGCCGGAAACCGTATATTGTCCATCCGCTGCCGGTGGATCCGGCTCCTGCGTGGAAAACCAGTCATCCTGATTTACATATGGTTCAATGGCACCGGATGCATAGATTTCCCCATTTTGCGTACCGGAAACGTGCGCAAGCACGATCTGTGTCTTACCGTCATATGTTCCGTTCATGGAACCGGCATAAATATTCCCCAGATTGGTACCACCACCCGTAATCAGAATCTGTGCCTCTGATCCCGGATGATTCCCCATATTCTTTCCATTCTCATAAAGGGATCCGCCAAAGATATCTACATAGCGGAATCCGCTGTCGCACATAACATTCTCAAGAACAAGTTTATGCCCATTTGCAAAAATTGCATCGTGCAGACGATTGGAAAACCGCAGCGTAATGTTTTTAAATGTCACATCCGTATTCAGGATAAATCCCCCCTTACGGTTGGAAAAAGTATTTCCATTTCCATTGACGGTCACGCTTTTATCAAAAATAAACGGTTCCGCAGCCTCGGCATTTAAAAAAGCACCACTTCCCAAAATTGAGATTTCATCCCCATTGCCGGCAGCCGCATAGGCATCCTCAAATAAATTGTAGGGATTTCCATAGCTTCCATCTCCAGAATGGGTAGAATTTCCATCTTTAAATTCCGTATAGATCGTTCTTGCCGCTGTCTGCACAGCCTCCTGCGCCTTTACCGGCACGACAGGCTGCACGGTAATACACATGGTGAGCACGATAAAAAATGCCCATAGACGTTTTGCTACATTGTCTGGTTTCATCTGATTGTTCTTTTTCATCCATTTCTCCTGATAATAAGAACAGGGGGATGAGTCAAAAACTCATTCCCCTGTCACTTCATTGATAGTCTCTACCATCATCCTAACATGGTTTCCTATCATCGTCAACAAATTTATGACCTGTTTTTATACCTATATCATCTGCTGATTTTATATTTTATTATTTCTATCTGTTCTATCTGTGTGATATCAATCTTCTGATTGAAAATATAACGAGCCCCACAATATTTCATTTCACTTGCAGATGCATAGCCATCTCCAAGCTCTTCAAGATCTGTACCATCCATGAAAGGATGTTTCTTTTTTTCAGTTCCTTTTCTGTCATCGGTAAGAGGTAACTCTCCTATGGAATATTGCTTTCCGTCTTTTGTTGTTGCAACTACATGATAAAAACACCCTTTTTCTCTCCAGTCATTGACGGGACAAATACTAACCGTATAAGGTGTAATTTCAACAGGGATTGTTTTTTTGTTTTCTTAACATCCGCTTTTAACATCTTCTCCTTCATTGGAACAACTTTTCCCTTAACCAAAACATTTTTTAATGGCGTATTTGAATTATCCGGTGATTGAAATCCCTTATATACTTTCGGATTTTTCCACGCAGTATCATCGGAATAAAAGCCGCACACATTGATCTGAATACCATCACCTGTATCTATTACGTCCACCTTACTGGTAGTATCTAACCCACCTAACCAATAATTTGTTCCTTCCAAAGATTTTACGTTCGGAAGGAACACCTTTGCACGCATAACCTTCGTATTTGAAGCAACCTGAATTGATGATATGATTATCTTTTGTTCTTTTCTGCCATCATCTTCTCTACTGTTTGATTTTGCATCAGAATTTTTTCCACACGCACACAGACAATATAGCATTGTAAAAATTAATAAGTACAGACTGATTTTCTTCATTCACCAGATTGCTCCAATTTCTTTTTCTTTAAAACACTAAAGATTAATATGCTTCCTATCACTATAATTCCAATGCCAGCCACATATTTCATCGAACTTCTGCTCTGTACTCCAACTCCTGTACTTACCTCAGAATCTTCAATATAAGTATCTGAAATCTCCGCTACAGAATCAAATGAATAGACACCGCTTTCCACATTTTGAGTTTCCGGAATTTTCTCCATAACCGGATACTGATACCCTAAGGAAATCCAGATACGTGCTGTTTCATCATCCATCCCAAGTGCAACCGGCTGTCTCATTCCCGGTTGACTTCCCACCAGTACTACTCTCGTACAGTCCGATAATGCCTCCCGTTTTTCCAGAAGTATATCATAGTAAGGTTCCACTGTATGTTCTGCTATCTCTGTAATCATCCATTTTCCGGCATGATTTTTTACTTCTTCCTGTTCTGCTTTTTGTCAATACAGACTTTTGCTTCTTCACGCTAATGGTAAGTCCTTTTGGCTACGGTAAAACATTTCCATATGTCTTTTTCCATTTTTAAAAACGGAAATTGACCC
>ENA-OQKA01000327-OQKA01000327.1-human-gut-metagenome-genome-assembly--contig:-NODE-327-length-12894-cov-2.410120_pt1 | contig 12894 bp, 15 predicted proteins | sample MGYA00242644_ERZ504789 | MGnify/ENA primary metagenome ERZ504789 (study PRJEB26092, sample SAMD00036423) | human gut metagenome | host: Homo sapiens | study: EMG produced TPA metagenomics assembly of...
CCGCAATATCTGTGCAGTTATAACAGGAATCACACCGGAAGACTGATTGACTTTGGGTTCAGGGATTCCCTCAATATGGGAGCTTGCATGGCTCCTGCTGCCTGCGTAACACCATAGCCCGAAATACTTCAGGATTTTCACCGTAAAACCATCCGATTATGATGACCATCTTCACCGGTGACCTAGGCATGGTAGGACAGACAATCCTGTTCGACCTTACTCACAGAAAAAGGATTTGATATCTCATTCTGTCCATCAGGAACTGCGGTATGCTGATCTATGAATCCTCAGACTCAGGATACACATTCCGGCGGCAGTGGATGTGGATGTGCCGCCTCTGTTCTGGCAGGCTATATTCTTCCGGGTATTATACAGAAAAAATGGAAAAGGATTCTCTTTGTTCCCACAGGTGCCCTTCTGTCAAAGGTAAGCTTCAACGAGGGGGATCCAATTCCCGGTATCGCACACGCTGTTGTAATAGAACAGTACAGGGTTCCGGATATGATGTAGATACAGAAATTTTTTCAGGAGGAAAAATACATGGACTATTTTAATGCATTCTGGACAGGCGGACTGATCTGTGCCCTGGTACAGATTCTTCTGGACAGGACAAAGCTTATGCCCGGACGGATCATGGTACTTCTGGTATGTACAGGCTCTGTTTTAAGCGCTGTCGGAATCTATCAGCCATTTGCAGAATTTGCCGGAGCAGGCGCTTCTGTTCCTCTGCTTGGTTTTGGCAATATCCTGTGGAAAGGAATGAAAGAATCCATTGACAAAAACGGACTGATCGGACTCTTTATGGGAGGCTTTACCGCCTGCGCGGTGGGAGTCTCCGCAGCTTTGATCTTCTCTTATCTTGCAAGCCTGATCTTCAAGCCCAAAATGAAAGGATAACATACCATGAGTGATACTCTCTATTTACAGTTAGATCAGAATATCCAGATAAACCATCCACACATTTATCTTCAGGACATTGCAAAACTTTCCTGCAGCAACAGTAAAATCCTGAATCGGCTCCGGGTGATGCCGGTTATAAATCTTGACCCGAATAAACCAGGACGTTATGTAATGTCTGTCATGGATCTGATCTCCGAAATCAAAAAAAAAGAACCGGACCTTGAAATCAATAATATTGGAGAAGCCGACTTTATCATCACTTTTAAAAACAAACCCGGTTCCGGGCTTGTCTGGCAGTGGTGCAAGATTATTTTCGTTGGTCTTGCCGCCTTTTTCGGTGCAGGTTTCTCTATCATGACATTTAATAACGATGTAGATGTCGGTGGTCTCTTCTCGCAGATCTATACCCAGGTCACAGGACAGACTTCCGGTCATTTTACTGTTCTTGAAATCACTTATTCCATAGGAATCGGACTTGGGGTACTTTTCTTCTTCAATCATTTCGGTCATATGAAAATAACAGATGATCCAACACCTATGCAGATACAGATGCGTCTGTACGAGGAAAATGTTAATAAAACTCTTATCAAAGACATTGACCGTACTTCCGAAAAGTGATATACTTCGATAGCCGAGTGTTCGAAACCTTCCACTCGTAAAACAAATACTAAAGGAGATAATCAAATATGAAAAACAAAGGTACTCAGTTTCTGGCAGAAGCAGCAGTGATCGGAGCCATTTATGTGGTTCTGACTCTTTTATTCGCACCACTCAGCTATGGCGAAATTCAGATTCGCTTTTCGGAAGCACTGACCATCCTGCCATTCTTTACACCGGCTGCGATTCCGGGGTTATTTGTGGGATGTATCATTGCCAATCTCTTTGGCGGTGCCATTCCTGTAGACATTATTTTCGGAAGCATCGCAACACTGATCGGAGCAGTATTTACTTACAGACTCCGCAGCTGCAACCGTTTTCTTGCGCCGATCCCGCCGATTGTTTCCAATGCAGTCATCGTGCCATTCGTACTTCACTTCGGATACGGAGTAAATCTTCCGATTCCGCTTATGATGCTTACCGTAGGTATCGGAGAAGTAGTTTCCTGTGGTGTAGTAGGACTGATTCTTCAGACAGCCCTTCTGAAATACAAAAATGTGATCTTCAGATCACAGAGAACTGTATAACTTACGATATATAACAATAAAGATATTATAGCAAAAAGAGTGTGCAATATTATAGTAATCCGCACACTCTTTTTGTTACTGTTCACTCCGTTCACAGTAACCTCTTTTTTATTTACCTCTTCAGAGAATACTCCACCTTCTACAAGCGGTGAGTTAATTACTCCCATCTGCTTATACCTGCTTTTTAAGTTCCTTCAGAATCCGCTTTTCCATCCTGGACACTTGGACCTGGGAAATTCCCATCTCTGCCGCAATCTCCGTCTGCGTCATATCCTTAAAATATCTCATACCGATCAGCTGACGTTCTCTTGCATCCAGTTTTTTCAGGATTTCATCCAGAAAAATCCTGTTCAGTGCTGCATCCTGTCCATTTTCTTTTCCTGGAGCCTGTCCATAAGCGAAATATCATTTCCATCTCCCTGATAGATAATTTTGTGCAAAGATTCCACTTCAGCTCCTGATTCCATCGACATCACCACTTCATCTACTGAAAGTTCTGTCGCTTTTCGCAACTTCCTCCAGTATCGGTTCACGTCCCAGTTCTTTTTCCAGTGCTTCTCTCGCAGATAAATTCTGGCACAGTTCTCTTTCAGGTTTCTGCTCACCTTAAGCATCCCGTCATCCCTCAGATAGCGTCTGATTTCACCTATGATCATGGGAACAGCATAAGTTGAAAACTTCACATCGTACGAAATATCAAAACGATCTATGGCTTTCAGTAGCCCAATGCTTCCTATCTGCACGATATCTTCCATTTCCACACTGCGCCCGGCAAATCTTTTCGCCATGCTGTACACAAGTCCTGCGTTTTCTTTAAATACAGTATCTCTTGCTTCTTTATCTCCCTGTTGTGACTTCATGATCAGAGCAAGAGTATGGTCCATTCCTACCTCCCGATCGTCTTTTTCATATGGACAACTGTTCCATATCCCACCTGTGATTCTACTGTCACCTCATCCATAAACGCTTCCATAAATGTAAATCCCATCCCGGAACGATCCTTCTCCGGCTTTGTTGTAAAAAGAGGCTCCATAGCTTTTGCAACGTCTCTGATCCCCACTCCCTTATCGATCACATCAACCCATAATTTCTGTCCTTCCCTTCTGCAGAAAATCTCTATTTTCTGCACCTGGCCTTCATAAGCATGAATAATACAGTTTGTCACAGCCTCTGACACAGCAGTTTTCAGATCTGCCACTTCCTCCAGAGTAGGATTCAGCTGTGTGCAGAAAGCTGCCGCCGCAACTCTTGCCAGCCCCTCATTCTCAGGTCTGCTGTCAAAAATAATTTTCATTTCATTGGTATTTTCCATAATAGTTTTCTTCCCCCTCTCTTTAGACTTCCCCACAGATTTCGACAAATTTATATACCCCTGACAGATGCAGCAGCTTTTCAATATAGGAATTTACTCCTGTAGCCTGTATACAGTCACCGCGCATCCCCATCATCCGGTATCTCCCCATGATCAGCCCTATCCCTGAACTGTCCATAAACGCTGTTCCTGAAAAATCAAATGTGATCGTTCGTATATATTTTTTCCGTATAATATCATCTGAATCTCTGCGTATCTCGTCTGTCACCATATGATCTACCTCTTTCGGTAAATGAATGATCAGGGAATTTCCCTGTATTTCAAATCTGTTCTCCATCATATCCCTCCTCACTTTTTGTCAGGCGAATGTTCGCAATCCACTTTGCAGTGTAGCTCTACATCAAATAACTGTTTATTGCTTTTCGCAGCCTCCTACTTGATTCGGTAAAAAAAGAGACACATGACTTCCATGCATCTCTTTTGTATCTTTACATCTTCTTATAATACTTCATGTCTTCTGCCACATCAAAATGAAAACCCGGTATCAGTATCCGGAATCGTCATAATCACCGGTGTCGTAACTTCCATCATCCGCCGAATCACCATCAGAATTATCGTAAGAACCATCATCATATTCCCCACTGTCATAGGAACCATCGTCATAACTTCCATCTTCCGCTGAATCTGAAGAAACATCTCCCTCTGCGCTGTCAGCACTGCCGGTTCCGTCTGTGACTTTCGCATCTGTAGTTCCTTCGATCCCGGTCGTACCTGTAGTGTTACAGATCGTATTGTAAATTCCTTTCAGATCCGCAGGCAGCAAATCCGCATAAACATTCTGTATCTTCAATGCCGCTTCATCTGTATTCTGTTGCTGCAATGCTGAGTACGCCTCGATCAGAGCCTCATAACTGCTGCTTTTTTTCTTCTCTTCCTCTATCTGTTTGGAGGCCGCCTCAACTGTGTCTCCAGATTCCTGAGCCTGACTCTGTGCCTTGGTCAGCTCAGCTCCCTGACTGGACACTGCATCACTGTATTTCATAATCTGCTGATTCGCTTCCCTGTAGATTCCCTGACGTATGGCAGGAACAGCCAGAAGATAAAACGCCAGCAATCCTGCACAAAATCCGGCAACCAGTGTAAAAAACAGCGGAATCCTTCCTTTTTCTTTATACTGAGGAATCTGGATTGCCATATCATTCTCACTGCTGTCCACAGCTTTCCTGTTTCTTTTATTCTGACGTTCCAGACGTGTGGATACTCCTGTCTGTTCGTCAATCTCTCTCAAAAAACGAAGGGTTGTTGTATTTGTTTTATCAATCCGCGCGGCTTTCCTTAACGTCTTTCTTGCCTTGTTATATTCCCCCTCTTTCATCTGCACAAGTGCCAGAAGATGGTAACCTTTGATCAGTTTTGGATTCTGTATGAGAATCTTCTTCAGCCTGATCGCAGCCATATCCTCATGACCTTCCCTGCACAGGTTTAAGGCATCATTATACTTTCTGATCGTTTCATTGATCGCCTCAAGCTTATTGGAGTTCGCCTGCAGCTTGTTAATATATTCTGATGCCAGATTTCTGGATGGCTGAAGATTCTTACTGATCACCCATTCACTGAGTGCGGCAACCACCTCCCCTGTCTCAAAATATACCAGTCCAAGAAGATTTCTCGCCTGAATGTTAATGCTTATTAGTAAATAAGACTCTGCTTCAGACAGTCAATCGCCCCTGAAAGATCGCGGACACTGGCTTTCTCAAGCCCCCGGTTGTAATACTGTCTGGAAAGGTAATCTACCTTTTTCTGGATCAGCACATTACATCCACATTTCGGGCAGTAATCCAGATCTTTGTCCACCAGAAACGCGCCACAATTCATACAATTCATGTGTATCTCCTTATTTTACCCGTCTGCCACTCTTAGCTTCGCGGAGAACTTCCTGAAGAATATCCAGGATATCCGTCAGTTCTCTCTCATAAATCGCACCCTCCGCATCTGCCACATCCAGACAGGGCTCAAATTTCTTCAGTTCCTCTTCATAATCTATCATTTCTTATTTCTCCTGATCACATCTTTAATCTCACCGACAAGATACAGGGAACCCACGCAGAAGAGCATTCCGTCATCCCCCTTTACTTCCAGTGCTCTACCAAAGGCTTTCTCAACATCCTCCACTACTTCCACAGAAGAAGCACCTGCTTCTGTAAAAAGCTTTGCAAATCTCTCAGCAGGAACCTGGCGATATCCGCCAACAGAGGTTACTACCACTTGACGGAACGTGATCCTGCTGCAGATCGTATGTATCATATCTGTATAATCTTTGTCATCTACTGCTGAAAAAAGCAAAGTCAGCGGACATTCTTTCTGAAAATGTTCTGCTGTCTCTACAAATTTCTCTACCCCGTCCTCATTGTGAGCACCGTCCACGATCACACCCGGAAGCACTGTTTCCATTCTTCCCTGCCAGCGTGTTCCGGCAATTCCCACATGGATCTGATCCATAGATACAGAAATCACATTCTGCAGAACCTCAATCGTCTTTAATGCAAGTGCACTGTTCATCACCTGATACTTTGCAATAAACGGAATGGAGAAAACCATATCCTTATAATACTCATTCCGAAATGCAAAATCAATTCCCGCCGAAGTATTTCTGAGCACTTCTGTATCTGATCTCTTCACTTCATAAGCAGGGCTTCCCAGTTCTTCTGCTCTGGCACGGATCACTTCTGCTGCATCCGGGTCGTTTCCGTCATAGATTACCGGTACCCCCGGCACAATGATCCCGGCCTTTTCTCCTGCGATTTTGGCAACTGTATCTCCCAGATACTGCATATGATCCAGACTGATAGATGTGATCACGCAAGCCACAGGATTCTCTACCGCTGTAGTCGCATCCAGCCTTCCGCCAAGCCCGGTTTCCAAAGTCACATAGTCCACCCCTGCCTCTGCAAAGATCACCATTCCCATCAGAAGGAGTGTCTCAAAATAGGTGGGATGATAGCTTCCCTCCGCAACCAGCTCATCGGAAAGCTTCTTAACTTTTTCAAAAGCACGAAGGAAAGTATCGTCATCGATCACTTCCTCGTTGATCTGAAAACGCTCGTTGATCTCCACCAGATGAGGAGATGTAAAAAGTCCGCAGGAATATCCTGCTTCCCGAAGGACCGATGTGATAAAAGCACAGGTACTTCCCTTTCCGTTGGTTCCTGCCACATGGATCACCTTAAACTTATCCTGAGGATTACCAAGTCTTCTCAGACATTCCTTTGTGTGATCCAGACTGTTCTTCTTTGTAAATTTCGGAGTTTCATCAATATAAGCAACTGCTTCTTCGTAATTCATAAAAAAATTCCACCACTTATCTATAATGTATTTAGTTACTCTAACATTATATAATAGTGGTGGAAGATGTCCAGTACCAATCGTAATATTTTATCCGACAAAATTATGGATTAATTTTCATTCGCACCGGCACTTTCTGTTAATTTCCATTTATTATTTGAATAAAGTGCATAGCAGGACCGGTCATAGCTCTTGCTCAGCGGTTTTCGCGTCGAACTGTTGCTTCGCTGGATCACCGCAAGCCTGTCGAAATCATTCAGCTCCGTACCTGTGATCATCAACGTAGTCGGATTGATATAGACCGTATCATACCATTCTCCGTTCAGCTTGATTTCACTGGACGGCGTAAATTCCGTTCCCTTAATGTAATATGTATGATCTGTCTCAGAAATACATTGAATGGAATCCAGAGTCACATCATAGATTCCCATACGCATTCTGGTACGCAGATAAGGACTTTCGCCGCTTTCCCCGTAGGAATATCTCTTTCCATAAAGGAGGTCATACTGCAGGGTTTCCAGATCCACCTGATAATTTCTGGTATTTCTTCTTGCCTGATGATAGCGGAAAACAGTTCCCTCATGGATTCCCACACGATCCATAACCTCTGCCGCCATCTGGTATGCTGCAAGATTTTCATTCTTTTTCTTAAGTCCGAAGTTATCCCACATCACATACTCTGTCTGGAACAGATACTTGTTCTTCAGGTCCTCCACAGTCAGTCCCATAGTCGGAAGGTGATCACCGTACATAACGAGGACCACATCCTCAGGATAATCTGCCAGCTTATCTGTCAGCTCTTTTACAAAATTATCCATCTCATGGATCTCATTTACGTAATATTCCCATTTATTGTTCTCTTCCTCAGTCGGCGCACCGGAAACTGTGATCTCAGGATCCTCCAGAATCTGCTCATCCGGATACGCACCATGTCCCTGTACAGAAATAGTATATACATAATCCGGTCCCTCAGTGGAGTCCAGACATTTCAGGATTTCATCTGTCAGAACCTCATCCTTTACCCAGCCATTTGGATTCTTCTCGTTCTCTCTTGCCATGTACTCTTCAGAAGTAAAAGTATCAAATCCGAGATTCGGGAAAATAGATCTTCTTCCATAGAAATTTGCCTCATTATTATGAACTGCATGGGTGGTATAACCCAGCTTCTTCAGTACATAAGGTGCACTCTCACAGGTAGTCTCTCTCAGAATACTCTTATAAGGATATTCCCCAGGTCCAAAATAATGCATACTCATTCCTGTAATGGATTCAAACTCTGTATTGGCAGTACCTGCACCGACAGAGGGAACCTTATAATATCCTGAAGAATATTCCTTCATCAGCTTACGGAATGTCGGAATCGGATCTTCTGAAATATTCAGGTAATTAACCAGCGTAGGATCAAAGAATGATTCCAACTGCAAAAACAGAATATTCGGACGCTTTTCTTCCTGCGTTTCCGGGAGATTCTTTTCCGTCTTCTCAATTCTTTTGATTTCTTTCTCAGAATAATCTCTCGGACAGCTGATTCCCGTATTAAAAATCGTAGTTGCCAGACAGTAAGGATATCCATAATCCTCATATGCAAAAGCAATATTTCCAAAGTAATTGGAAAGCACCCTCTTCTCCAGTGCCAGTTGTGTACTTCCTGCAAAAAGAGCAACAGCCAGCAAGATCAGAGGAATATTGTAGCGATATTTAATCTTTTTCTGATATTTCGGTCCTTTAATAAGCAGCATCAGCAGTAAAATAACAAGAATCCCAAACAGGATGCAGACTGCCACAACGCCTGCAACAGGCAGATATTTGTTGGCAATCTTCATTGCATCTGTGATCAGATGCAGATCCGGTCCTGTAAACGGTGTAACACGGTTGAGCAGGAGAACACCGTTAATAATGGCCAGTATCAGCCAAAACAATGTCACAAGGATTCTCCAGAACACTCTCCTGTGAAACAGATAAACAATTAGTGACGAGGTAAAAATGAATGCCGCATTATATGCAAAAACCAGAGGTCTCTGTGTCATATAATTCCAGGCTTCTATAAACGAGTGACGGCAGATTGCCTCCATAACAAAATATCCCGCTGCGCTGGCAAGTACATGGAGTAAAAGGGAGATTTTGTTACAAATCTTATACAATTTCATCTAAACACTCCCTTATTTCTTAAGCTGCTCTAACTGTCCTTTAACCTTATCCATCATTTCTTTATATTTCGCAAGTTTGTCTTTCTCCGCATCCACCTTGGCAGCAGGTGCCTTGTTTACGAAGTTCGGATTATTCAGCATACCTTCACATCTTGCGATCTCTTTTGTGAGACGTTCTGTTTCTTTTGTAAGACGTTCAATCTCTTTATCTTTGTCGATCAGGTCTTCCAACGGCATATATACAACCGCATTGGAAACAACTACTGAAACTGCATCTTCACTGATTCCGTTCTTGTCTGTCTGTACCAGAATCTCTTTTGCAAATGCAAGATTTACAAAGGATTTCTTGCTGTTCTCATACATTGCTGCTGTTTCAGCATCCTTTGCCACAATATGCAGGCTTGTCTTGCGGTTATTCGGAACATTCATCTCTGTTCTGGTATTACGGATACCTCTTACAACCTCTTTGAAGCCCTCGATTGCTTTCTCAGCATCCGGGAAGTTTCTCTCTTCTCTGTATACAGGCCATTCGGAGATCATAATAGACTCTTCTTCAGGAAGAAGTGTGCAGTAGATTTCCTCTGTGATAAACGGCATATACGGGTGAAGAAGCTTCAGGCCTTCTGTCAGCGCTGTTCTTAATGTCCAGAGTGCATCATTTGCAGCCTTCGGATCTTCCTCTGCCTTCCACAGACGAACCTTAGCCATCTCAATATACCAGTCGCAGAGTTCATCCCACAGGAAGTCATAAACCTTCTGTACTGCAATACCAAGTTCATATTTTTCCATGTTCTCTGTTGCTTCACGAATCACTGTATTTAAGTGAGACAGAATCCATTTATCCTCTGCACAGAGATCATTTAAGTTACTCCGGCTCTGTCACTGTCTTGCCTTCCAGGTTCATCATGATGAAACGGGTAAGCATTCCAGATCTTGTTTGCGAAGTTACGGCTTGCTTCTACCTTTTCCCAGTAGAAACGCATATCATTTCCAGGTGCATTACCTGTCATCAGAGTAAGACGAAGAGCAATCTGCGCCGTATTTATCAATAACTTCCAGAGGATCGATACCGTTTCCAAAGAGACTTACTCATCTTACGTCCCTGGGAGTCACGTACCAGACCATGGATCAGTACATGATGGAACGGAACCTGATCAGTCTGCTCCAGAGCAGAGAATACCATACGGATAACCCAGAAGAAGATAATGTCATATCCTGTAACAAGTACATCTGTCGGATAGAAATATTCCAGTTCCGGTGTTTTCTCCGGCCAGCCAAGTGTGGAGAATGGCCATAATGCAGAACTGAACCAGGTATCCAGTGTATCCTCATCCTGATGAAGATGTGTGCATCCGCATTTCGGGCATTTCTCAGGCATTTCTCTTGCAACTACTACTTCACCGCACTCATCACAGTAATAAGCCGGGATTCTGTGTCCCCACCATAACTGTCTGGAAATACACCAGTCACGGATATTCTCAAGCCAGTGAAGGTAAGTCTTGTCAAAACGGGACGGAACAAATTTCAGATCTCCGTCATCCAGTGCTTTGATCGCTGCCTTTGCCATCTCGTCCATCTTTACAAACCACTGTGGTTTGATCATAGGCTCTACGGTTGTACCGCAGCGGTCATGTGTTCCAACACTGTGATTGTGGGGAACTACTTTTACCAGAAGTCCAAGTTCTTCCAGATCTGCAACCATTGCCTTACGTGCTTCATAGCGATCCATACCTGCGTATTTACCGCCAAGTTCGTTGATTGTTGCATCATCATTCATGATGTTGATTTCTTCCAGATTGTGACGGCGTCCAACCTCAAAATCGTTAGGGTCATGGGCAGGTGTGATCTTTACACATCCTGTTCCGAATTCTTTGTCTACATATTCATCGGCGATCACCGGAATTTCTCTGTCTGTGAGAGGAAGCTTCAGCATCTTGCCGATGAGATCCTTGTAGCGCTCATCTTCCGGATTTACGGCAACAGCAGTATCACCCAGCAGGGTTTCCGGACGTGTAGTTGCAATCTCTACGAAACGTCCCTCTTCCCCTACGATCGGGTAATTAATGTGCCAGAAAAATCCGTCCTGATCCTCATGCTCAACCTCTGCATCAGAGATGGAAGTCTGGCATACAGGACACCAGTTGATGATTCTGGAACCTTTGTAGATATAGCCTTTTTCATATAATTTGATAAATACTTCCTGTACTGCCTTGGAACATCCCTCATCCATTGTGAAACGTTCTCTCTCCCAGTCTGCGGAAGCACCCAGTTTCTTTAACTGATTGATGATCTTTCCGCCGTACTCCTCTTTCCATGCCCACGCATGTTTTAAGAATTCCTCACGGCCGATATCGTGTTTGTCGATACCTTCTTTTTTCAGCTTGTCGATAACCTTAACCTCTGTAGCGATAGCTGCATGGTCAGTTCCCGGCTGCCATAATGCTTCATAGCCCTGCATTCTCTTGAAACGGATCAGGATGTCCTGCATGGTTTCATCCAGCGCATGTCCCATATGAAGCTGGCCGGTTACGTTTGGCGGCGGCATAACAATGGTAAACGGTTTCTTGTCCGGATTTACTTTTGCATGGAAATATCCATTGTCCATCCATTTTGTGTAAAGACGCTCTTCGATTCCCTTAGGATCGTAAGTTTTTGCAAGTTCTTTGCTCATAATGTCCTCCTAATTATATATCTGAAACTAAAGTATCTACGGATTACTCCGTTATAAAGCAGTCACCCTGACAACCAAACAAATAAGCATACTGACTTCGCTTTCCGCATCCAGCCAGATAACTGTGTCATAAACTTATTCGATAAAAAACGCCCCTCACACGCATTATACGTGCAAAGGGCGACATAGATCGCGGTACCACCTTAGTTTGTCTCTCATTCCCTTAACGCGGGATACGTGAAAACCTACCATGCGCGTATATAACTCTGATATGATTCATACACACTCACTTCAGCCTCCCGGCTCCAAAGCTACCTTCAGCACTTCTGTTCCCGGGAAACCTTCCAGCTTATAAGCTTCCCTCTCTGTGGGGCATTACCGCCTACTCCTCTTTTTCACAGCCTTTTTCTGGATTCTACTATAATGAAAAAAGGCTTTCTTGTCAAGAACGTTTCTCCGGATTTCACAAATTTATCTGGTGTCATACGTATATTTTTCCCGCATTGTCGAACAAAATTTTATCAATAATATCCTTTGCATTATTTACGGAAAGATATCCGTCCTCTATTTTTTCTCTCAGAACACTACACAGTGAAAAACGGAATGCAAGAAGGGAGCCATAACTTTCCTCTACTGTCCACGTATCACATCCCCAGCAGATTTTATCAATCTGGGACATCTCGATCAACTGATGCATTACACGTTTTGATGCGGTGTAGGATAAGATTGGAAGCCAGGTCAGATCCGGATACAGATTCGGATATCCGTCTACTATGGAAAAGAGATCATCTACCCATGGAAAGCCGCAATGCAACAGTACGAACTTTGTTTCCGGATTATTTTTATCACATTGTTCAATTGCAGTATATTCGTATCTATGACTTGCCCCATTCCTGTATGACATTGTAATGGAAGTGACACTTCCGCCGCAATTTCACATATTTTCCAGAATAAATAGTCCTGAAAACATCTGATATCCTCCTGGGTTATATCCGACTCTTTTAAACGAAATACCCGTTCAGCCTGCTCCCGCGTCACTTTTTCAAAATGAAGACTGCGCTCATAGGCCATCGCTATTTTTAAGGCCACACAGCCCTCACTCTTTTTTTGTATGATCCACTTTCTGACCCACTCCACATAATCCTGTAAATTGTCCGGCAGCTCACCGAAGTTCTCTTCCAGTGATACACCGTCATGATTGCGAAGTCCTTTTTTATAGCCCAAAAAGAACAGATCCAGTCGAAAAGCAGGCGTAAACAGTTCCGGTCTTCCATTGTCAGAGCCCGGATTCCAGTAGGTATCTACGATTACTTTTTGATACTTACACTTATTTTTCAG